>Ga0163149_10000686_pt1 | contig 44399 bp, 28 predicted proteins | sample OliLakLV19MP5G1_FD_148604 | JGI IMG/M metagenome (GOLD analysis project Ga0163149, IMG submission 148604) | Freshwater microbial mat bacterial communities from Lake Vanda, McMurdo Dry Valleys, Antarctica - Oligotrophic Lake LV.19.MP5.G1 | ecosystem: Environmental > Aquatic > Freshwater > Lake >...
GTGCTGCAAAAAATTGCATCGCATCCCATTAATAAAATACACGAACTCCTGCCACATCGGTTCATCAAATAATCCATTGTAATCTTTTATCTTCAAATAGAAAAGGTGTATTTGGTCGGAGGGTTACCTTATATTTGTACTATAGCAATAAAATAAGCGTTACCTGAACCTTTTAAGTGTTTTAATATGCCCTCGTTTGGTAAAAAAATAACAGAACTACGCAAAGAAAAAAACATGTCCCAGGGTGACCTGGCAAAGCTTTTAAAAACTTCTATTTCTGTAATTGGCAGATATGAACGGGATGAGATGACGCCTTCTATTGAAGTGGCTAAAAAAATAGCTGGCTTCCTTGATACTACCGTGGGTTATCTACTTGGCGAGACTAAAGAAACAAACCTCTTTAAAGACCCGGAGATGTTGCAACGTTTGCACGATATTAAAGGTCTTAAAGGCGAGGAACAAAGCCACATCCTCTTTGCCCTTGATGCCATGCTCAGAGATGCCAAAACAAGAAGAGCCTATGCAAAATAAATCAGTTGTTCTATTTAAAATTCTTGTCGTTTCTTGCCTGCTCCTTTCCCTGCTGCTTTGCAAAAACCTCTCTGCCCAGGACACCATCCACTGGAAAAGTAATTATAAGCTTCAATGGAAAGATTTTCAAGGAAAGCCGGATACTACTGTAATTGATCTTGCTGTTTGTGCTTCAGAGATAACATACCAATACAAAGTAGTAAATGGCAAATTAACTTTTTCGATTGATTGCTTCTTTGATAAAAAAAGGTCGTGGATAAAACATAACATGAACGCAATATTGGATCATGAACAAGGACATTTTGATATTTCAAAGTTATTTTCTCTTAAACTTAAAGAAAGATTTCAGGCATACAAATTAAATACGGCTACAGTCGAACAGGATTTAATAAGGCTCTATAATCAGACAATTCAGGAAAGAACTAAAATGCATGAGAGGTATGATAAAGAAACAGCCAGCACCTCCAGTGATAAATTACAAAAGCAGTTCATCACAATAATTAGAAAGCAAATCATCATCTTACAAAAACAGCTGGGTTGTAAATAAACCCCAGCTGTCTTATAAAATTATTGCCACTGTCCTGTATAATTACCTACCCTTGGACGCCTACCACCATTATTGCGCTGAGAATTAGTCGCAGGTGCACTGCCTGGAACAGCTTGCGTAGAACCTGGAATAACAGAACCATTTAAATTCTGACGTTGCATTGCCTGCCTGGTAACATTCCAGCCAATCGTGCCAATTACGTTGGCATTTATACTGACTATAATTTGTGGACTAGAATTCATAGTTGGAGGGGTAAGATTTGTCCTAATCCCTCCAAAAAGGCCCTGTATGTATCTACCTCTTGCAGCAAGTAATCCACCGGAAGTACCATATTGGTTTGATGGTGATGTTGTGCTGACAAAATCTGTTCCAATTGTAATGTTAACACCATTGGTAATTCCAAGTCCTCGTAATCGATTTGCAAACGTGTTAATTTGAGCAACTCCTGCAGTTGGGTTAAAAAAAGTTGCCGCATCAGCTGTTCCAGTTGCTCCGTTAAAAGCAATGTTGAAGGTCTGATTGATATTACCAACAGGACCTCGTACATTTTGAACCCCTGTTATTTGAGTATTAAACTGCAATATAGGAGTAGCACTAGGAGGAGGTGGCGGAGGTGCAATCGTTGGTATCAGACCAGCATTATTTACAGACCAAGTATGTTTTATTCCCTCTACCTGATTAAATATATTGGTACTGCCTGCCGGATCACTATATGCAGCTGTAAAAGTACCGGGAGTAATTTCAGTCTTACCATTGCCCAGATCTTTAAATCCTGGGTGTGTTTGAGGATTCCATTGGCTCCTTGGCAAATCAACAACTGTAGGAGTGCTAACACTATTTCCACTTCTATCAATTACACGGTTATAGACAGGAGTTGAGTCTCCGTGAGGATCAGACATCCAAATTGGATTTCCAGAAAAACACAAATACGGACTTTCAAATTCTTTTACAACAGGATCCACATTCCACCTTCTTACAATTCTACTATCGTAAAACCAATGTTCAGCAGAAGTTATATTCTCATTAAGTTCCTTCTCCTTTTCCTGGCCATTGATTGAGTATCGGTAACCTGTAGTATTTGCAGCAGTAAATGTTCGGCCTGGCATCATCATTCCGCCACTATACATATCGTTGGCAGTAATTACATCCGCCGTGTAGTAATCTACTGTTCCATCCGTATTATTATCAACGCCAATCTTCTTATCAGAGATAGTAACTAAAACGTTCTGTAGATGATTGCTCAATTCAAAGAACTTTCTTCCTCTTTCAAAGATAGTAATTTCTCCGGAAGCTGGGCTTTCCAGGTCCCGGTTAATATTAAAAACTCCGAGTCTACTGCTTCCATACAAGTGCACTTCGCTCTGCGTAAGATGGTTGTCATTCAGATCAGACCTTTTTTCATAGACACCCATCACATTCCCGCTGGCATCCCGGGCATACCACGTGGTCTTGCCATTGTAGGACTTGCTTAACCGGTTCCCCGATGCGTCATATGTATACGTTATAGTACCCGTATTCTTAACTACGGTTAGTATCTTACCATAGACGCTCCAAGTGATATTGGTAATCCCTTCTTTTGTATCTTTTATCAGATTTCCGATTGCATCATAATCGTAGTTATCATCTGGCTGGTTATCTACATCCTCTGTATAATTACCATCACCGATTGCATCTTTCACATGACGCAGTTTGTTGTTCACCAGTTTACCTCCCGACAGGTTGTAGCCGTACGTAAGATTATCCATGGCCTGCGGCGTTCCGCCTGTTGTAGTGCCATTTCTTAAATAAGTCTTTATGTTACCGTTGGCATCATAAGTAACCCTTTCCTTGTAATTGGCGCTGGCTGTTGGCGTACCGTTGGTCCAAGTATTATTTGTATTATTAAATCCTCCAAAGGCATCCATACTCATGATACGGTTAAGCTGATCGTAAGCATAGCCGTACAACTGCGCGTCGCCCAGTTTTGGAATATTCACCATCATACTGGCTATATTGCCATTGAATAAAGGCTTGGCTACTGTATTCACATCGGTGTTGACAAGATCAAAAACGTTAACTGCAAATGGTGACACACTGTTATTGATAGATTTATAATCATTCACTGTTACACTGTTCACAGTGGCGCTATAATAGTTCAGGCTGAATCCATATGCATCCCTTGCAACCAGTGCATTACTGCTACCGATCTTTCCATCCTCACCTATATCGAAGATACCCTGTCCCGAAGCCGTAGGTGAGTTTGTGACCACCGTGCTGTTGACTCCTTTAAGCCATCCCTGCAAGTTGTAAGCATAGTCAGTACCCTGTACCAACTGTTGTCCCAAGACCGCTCTAGCCAAAGGTCCGTGCCTATAGTAACTGTACGTCGCATCCCGTTCCCATAACAAACTGTCATGACTGGTGTATACATCTGTAAGCTTATTCTCAGCGTCATAACTGTACCGGTGATAAAAGCGGTCCGTGTTTTTTACCCATTCCCCGTTCAAGGGATTGAGGTACCCTGGCTGGTAGCTCACCATATTTACTTTGCCGCTTATAAGGTCATAGTTGTAAGCTATTTTTTTATAGCGGCTACCATTGGTGTTCATTACATTACTGTAGAAACTGCTGTTGCCATAGTCCTGTAATAAAGTGTCAACATTGCCATGTATATCGTAAGTATAGTACGTTGCGGCCCGGTGGGAACCCACAAATGTTGACGGTTGTCCGTCAAATACCTGGGTGTAGCTTACCCGGTTTCGCAAATTACGCTGCACTAATTTTTCTGGTGTGAGCAAATCATCCCCGCTGAAATAACTTAAATCATACACTGTCCTCGTTATTTGCTCCTTAGGATATGATGCATGATTTATCCAATTGCCCAGATCTGTGGGGTTACGACTTGTTACCGGTTGCATAGCTGCATCCTGCGGCTTTTGTCCCACTTCCTGTATCCGGCCCAATTCATCATAAACAGTATAACTATAGTAAGGTGTTCCGGCTATCGCTTGCTGCGCGTTCTGGCTCACCACCAACCGTCCGAGTTTATCATACCAGAATTTGCTCAAGCCACCGTCGGGGCTTTTTTGTTGAACGACCTGCCCCAGCGTATTGTATCGGTATTCCGTACCAAGTGTGTGCGCAGGTATAACTGGTGTAACCGCATTAGTTGTACGCGCAGTTTTGACACTAGCCAGGAATGCGCCATCGCTTCGTTTGTCTTCTACTCCTTCCGGCGGGACTGTTCTTACAAGCTGCCCGGCCTGGTCGTAATAATAAAGCGTATAATGATATTCTGCCCTTTCATATGTAACCGTAAAGCTCTCCAGGTTTTTCGCATTGATACATTTATTATACCATGCTAAATCAAAATTTCGGCGTAGGCTGTCAATGTATAGCTCCCACTTGATGGTTGCATCAGTAATGGCAAATAGCAGCGGATCCTTACAGTTGCTGGTATCTACCGGTGGAGTATCGAATATCACCACATTTAGCCCGCAAAGCATGGGTGGATAAATTACCGGGGGGGGGCTCACCCCGCCTCCCGCAGGTACTCCTTTGTCTCCATCTCCACCACTGTTGCACTGTCCTGCCGCCTCTTTACCACAAATATCCCCACTTCCCAATCCAAGGATACTGTCGTACAGTGCCATTAACTCGCACCAGGTCTTGCTTAGCCCCATTGACCAGTTTACCCACGCAGTAAAATCATTCTGGCAATCCACTGGCGTTCCATTAGGGTGACGCAGGTAGTAAGCCGTCTTAAAATCTCTTAAAGTATTGGCGTCGTTTAAGGTTAGATTCAGGTTTTCGTTTTCCAGGTTAGCAGGCATAGTTAAGCATCCTGTCATCAGCGTTTTAATCTGAGAATATATCAACGGCTGGTTGAGCCCGACACTGCTATTGTACCCGAAGGCTGTATTGAACAGGCTCTCAAACAACTGCCTGCGCGCCAACAGCGGGATCTTCATTCCTCCATAACGAGTATTAAAATTATTTACAAAGGCAATGTAATCGGGACATTGGCTATTACATACCTGCAGCGACTGTCCGCACTGTACGAGGTAAAGATTATTGATTTCTGCATAAGTATATAGTGTGCCATGCCGATTGTTAAAGTAGGAAGCAAAGAACTGCTGGCAGTTATTGCACCCTCCACCCGCCGGGTATTGTTTTACAAATGCAGACAGCGTGGTTTCCAGGAGTTGGCAGGTAAATACCGGGGGCTCAGCTCCGCATATCATTATCTCAAACCCGCAATGATCCAGATAGAGTTGCCTGATCTGCTCGTAATCATAGTTCTTATTATAGTTACTGTTGAACTGCGCGACAAAGCACTGACAAAAAGTAAAGTTTTGGGGGCAGGCAAGGCCACTGTTAGACGCTTCAATTGCCTGCTGGTAAAACAGTATGAGGTTGCAACAATCCCAATAAGCTCCTCCGGTGCATACTGGCAGAGTGGTCAGGCATACGGTATTATAGATGCTTTGGATCTCAGCAAATGTGTAATTAGTGCCCATCTGCTGGTTAAAAAATTGAGTAAACAGGGGCTGGCAATTACCTAAGCTGTCGGCATTGGGATACAGCACATAAAATTGCTGCTTTATATAGTTAAGCTGCGCACAGGAATAAGGCGGACTGCAAAGTTGGGTAATGTCCGGGACACAACTGCTGCTGAATGATTGGTACAGCGATACAATACCTGACCATGTATAGGGATTAGCTGTAAAGCCTAATTGTATATTAAACCAACTGGTAAAATTATCCTGGCATTGAGTTAATGTCCATGCAGTTTGATATACCTGTATTTTAAAATGATTATACAGTTTCGTGAGCAAATGTGAATTAGGGAAGCTACAAATATTAAGTGGGCAACTTGTACCGCATAGATAGTTGTAATTGTCTACAATTTCCTGGTAAGTGTAGGAGGTGTATAAAGAATCATTAACAAATTGGGTGAACAGAGTCTGGCAATTACTGTTACGCCATATCTGATACCCGTAATAGTTGTAGTACGAATTTATCAGCGATCCCAGGCGACCGCAAGTAAGCACTGGCTGGCATACTGTAGGTTGCGTACCGCAAGCTTTTATGAACTCACCCATCCATTGACTAAAAGTCATGTTCCTGCCCGTATGGTAGTTCATGTATTGCGTAAAGCTGTTGCGGCAAGAATCCGCGTTTTGTGGCGGGCTGGTTGCTTGCCAGGCTCCCAGCAGGCTGTTCAGATTAGTACAGCTTAAGGTAGTGTCTCCCGCACAGGTGATGCCAAATTGAATATACTCCGGCCAAAGCTTATTGAAGCCTGTTTTGTAATTGGCATAATCGGAAAAGGCACGGTTCCAGGCGAACTCAGTTTCTGTCTGCGGACTTAGGTATGGTGCAGCCACGCCCCGCTCTGTCAAGAAATCTTGCTTGATAGCAGTATAGTCAGCACAGGTAATACAGGTTTTGGAAGAATCGATATTCGCTGTACCACGGCACTGGAAAATGGCTGGTAATTTAATTGGCCCTGACAGAAAATTACAGTTGGGATTAGTGCTAGTATATCCCGTAGTACACATTTGCAGCAACATATTCAGGGTATCCTGACTGATGGATGTTCCCTGCGTGTTCAGTAAATAATTGCTGAAAGTACCGGGGCTTCCGGCATTTTGCCAATTGGTTTTAAAATAGTTGATCCTTTCACATGCACAAGGTTCAGGAACTGTGATAACTGGAATAATAACCGCTACAGGAGCTACATTATAGGCTTTGGGATAATCAACGAGTTCAGGGTAACAGAACTGGTTGATGCTGCCAGTGCCAAAACGGTGAAGCAAATAAAAGCGGACAATATCAGGGAAATTGCGGACATATACGCCGCTGATAGAAGTACCGTCAGGATTAGTCAGCAATTGGATGGAGGGCTTGCCATCGGGCAAGCTGGCTGCCCCAAAAGGATGTCCCATATAATCCACTCCCTGTTTACATACATCCACCAGATATTTACTAAGCCACGCAGAATCAGCTACCCATTGCGGCGATTGCGTAAGTGCCAGGGCTTCCACCTGTGGGCAGCGGCGGAGTCTTGACATCCAGTTGCCACTATTAGCCCGGCAAATGCTGTCAGCTTCAGAAGCTGCAACATTGGTATAAGTAGCAGGATCACCATTGCTTCCAAACAGGCCGTTGATGTCGCCCATGTTGGCGATAGTGTAAGGCGGGTTATCGCTATATCTTGTAAATCTTTCCTGGTAGTTGTTGCCGCTGTTTGCTTCAAATATTGAATAATCAGTACTGCTGCAATTTTCATTGAGGTATTTGCCTATCAGGATATTTCGGTAAGAACTATATAAGGCTTTGAAATTCTTCCAGACCATATTCATATCTGCCTCACAATGATTTAGCGAAGAAGGTGGCAGGTTGTTTTGCTGCGACAAACAATTACTCAGCGGAACACTGATAGCCATGAAACAACCATTGGTTGTTTGTTGGCCGGAGTTGTCTTTTATTTCTTTGTGGCAGAACACCGAGAACTTGGCCAGTTGCCATATACCCATAGCCGGTGAGCCACATTGTGTATTTGCAGCAATATAATTGCTGGTAATGGCATCACGCATTTGATAATACAACGGGTGAGTGAATCCTGTCCTTATAAAAAAGGAATCTTTCTGCATAAAGAAATCTGCAGCCGTATTCGCATTAGAAGTACTTAAATTGATGAATCCACGGCTTACTGCCTGGCTCCAGGTATCCGTGTTTTGAAGCTTTCCACCAAAGCGGTAAGTGCCTTTCAGGTTGGCTTCTGCAAATTGCAGTTTGCAAAATTCAGGATGGTATGGCAACAAGTTGTATGCATAACTTCCTTCAAAGTTGTCGGTAAGACTGTCTTTAGTAAATCCTTCCTGCAATAGTCGGGAAGAAGGCAATGTAACATTTCCATATTCACTTTTATACCCAGTATTATTGCAGACTACTATACCTGTACTTGCATTATAATCAAGCGGGTACCTGTAAGAATGTGTAAGTAAGGCTTGCACGGGAGGGCAATAGCTAACCAGTGGCACAGGATTAAAAATATTATAAGGTCTTGATATCAAACCAGGGTTTTCCCCGTCATACCTTGCATATTGCCCCATCGGCGGGGTCATATCCTGTAGCATAATATCCCGGATACTATTTAATTCATCCAGGGTCTCGCCGGTATTGTTATCACATATCCTGTCACAATTAGCCTTTGCTTCATTATAAGCTGCTGTTATTTGAGGAAGCAAAGCTGTTACTTCTCCAACACTTAGTCCGCTTGCAACCCGGAAACTATCTGTAAATGTCTGAAAAGAGCCAAGTCTTGTATTGCACTCTGTGCAGGTTACATTACAGTTTTGCTGGCTTATTGCAAGCTGGTATTGCTGCGTGATGAAATCAATTTTTTTCTTGCAGGTATCAGCGGTCATAAATACATTATCCCGGTAAAAATCCCTGGCCGCTGTATTCATTTTAAGCTCCTTTACTATAGTATAGGATCCTTCAGGAAGTATTACATTAAAAATAGTATCCAGCAATGGAGAATTACCGGCTCCGCAGGTAGTCAGGTATTGACCGAGATTAAAATTCTTCTTAATGATGGGATTGGTGAATCCCGGAATTACTTTGTCGGCACAATCCGGAATAATACTGATGTTGAGTTCATATTGGCAATCAAAACAAACGGAATCACCAGTGCAAAGCATCATACGCAATTTTTCCGGAGACAAGTAATAATTAAACTGGTAGCTGTCTTCCTTAGGTACTATGAGAGACTTGGAAGACACAATAGAATTGCCCTGAACATTATTCGTTTCCCCATCAATTAACTGACGGGTAACAGATTTTGTAGCCACTGCGTAAGATGGCAATGCCTGGAAATTATCCGGCTTATTACCGGCAAGTGCAGTAGCTACGGTTCTGCCTCTCATATCTACATAGCTCACACTGTACTGTCCATTGGCATCCCGTACCCAATTTTTAGAATAGTGTGAAGCATACCCTGCATCTGTACCAAACAGTGCGTCTAAATCATCCTGATCAGCACTTTCATAATAGTAACGGGTATCTTTCCCAACATTCACCTGGTATACCTGACCAACACCGCCCTGTGCATCAATTCTGCCTGTACCATCACTGGTGTACCTTGTTTCCGCATAGGGAAAACCTCCTGCATCGGGAATATATTTATTAAAGCCATCATTCACTTGTGGATTATTGGCAGAATAATATTGCGCTGCACTGCCTGTTGCAGTACTAAGCATTTTTGCCGTCTGTTTATTACAGGAGCTTTGATTCACATCCAATTTATCATACACTGTTTTGGCATTCCTGCTATCATCAAACTGATTAAAGTTTTTGGTGAACTGTATGATAGTATTTAGTGTAGGGGATGGTAACACCTGTAGTACCGGTCTACCCTGGTAATCATAAAATGATTCTGCAACAACTGTAGTACCGTTTACATTATCCTTAGTTACGGTTTGCCTTCCCCGGAGTGTGCCATCAAAATATTGAATAACCGTTTTTCTTTTCCCTTCTTCAGCAAATGTGGTGGTTGCCTGCCAGTTCATATTATCCTGGTGTCCCAGTCCGCTGTTTCTTAGCAAATAGGCCAGTCCACCATCAGATAGATAATACCAGTTTCCTTCTGTCCGCTGACCGTTCACTCTTTCCTGCGCCATCCTTACCCGCACATATATCCTGCCGTTATCTTCATATAGAAGAGGGATACGGTAAAAATTATTGGTAGTGGTTACCCTTGTTGCATTACTCTCGAACACACTATCCAGGTTTACAACGTTATTGAAAGTATAATCAGCCACTGCACTCTCGTCTATCCATGCCCATTCGAGGTCATACTCTGTCTGAAAATTGTTAGGCACATTCCATTTCACTTTCCATTCATCTGCAAAAAGACTATCTGTAGTGATACCCGTCAAAACGGTACTACAACTAAATGACCAGTCCCGCATCGCAACGATCTCATTGACCAATTTGAGGTTCTTGGTCACATCCCAACTTACATTTTTGGTAATAGCTTCGGCAATAGTAACAGTTACTTTGACTGCATCCCTGAATTCATAAGAACTGATTGCCCCTGATATTTGTCCTTCAGCGGTTTTATAATTAATGGCGAGTGTTTTTTGCGGGTGATTGGTTATTACACCTGCTGCATTTTCTGTGACGATATTTAATTTGATACTGGCGATAAAATCAGACGAAATAAACCAGGTGCTTTCCTCGTCAATCATTAATCGCACGGCATTCTTTACATACCATGTTTTTTCAACAGACCCGGGATAGGACAAGAAATTCCCATCAAACGTATAGAGCTGTGCATTGGCGAGCAATTGTCCGTTTTTACCAAACAAAGTCTGCCGGTACTCCGGGTTATTACCCGCATACACAACAACCGACAGCAGCAAAAAGGCTATTGCTGTTAAAAGCTTGCGTCCTGGTCTTGAAAACATATACAATGTATTTCGTTATTAGTTTGTTCTATCATCACTTGTCACCTCTCGTTTATCTATTTTATTATTTCTTTTCAAGTATCGTATTAATCACCGGCATGAATGTCATAACAGGATTAGAGGAAAACTTTTTAGTTACAGGATATTTTTTACCGCTGGCTCTATCAAAAAAATAAAAGTCATACACATCTATAGTATTACTGTTATTAGGTCCGCTGCCTGCCGCTCCTCCCTGGTAGGTATAACTTCCATTGCTTATCATCAGCCCAAAAGGATATTTCTGGTAATCACTATATTTTTTCCCTTTGTACTCAATATCCTCGACACTTACAAACTCATACTTATAAGGATATTTTTCCTGCATGTACTCCCGCATTTCATTATTCCATTTTTTGTACTTGGCTCTCCACCCGGAATTCACCACATCCTCGTTGATCAACTGTACAAGAAATACAGTTTTTTGCGGCTTGAAATCTGCGGGCAACCAATTATCAGAATTTGTAAAAACTTTTTCCGATGCTTTTTTCTTTGAGGGGAAACAACCCTGTACAGCAAAAAGAACACTGACTGTAAATAAAATTTTCCAAAACTTTCTCATACTAATTTTTTATTACTGTTTTAATTTTTGGCGTTATACACTTTGTAATTTTTATACTTTTCCACTGGCTTGTATTCTCCGTCTTCTTCCCAGATAATATTATTTTCACTATAGATATTGTCTGAGAAATTATCAAACCGGTAATTCAAAAATTCAATGCACAGGGTTTTTCTGCGGTCGGTATTTTTTAATAACCGCTGACCTTCGTTAGGCTCTTGTTCAACTGAAAGATTCGATCCCGGTTGGGTATATTCAAACTCCACTTTAGTAATAACATTTCGGGCAATATCAAACTCAATAATATAACGGTTGTATGCAGCTTCTGTATTATTTAGTTTACGGATAAGCCTTATGTACCCGATACTGTCCGTTTCTGTATCTGTGGAAGTACTTTTTACCCATATATTATAGTCGGTAGAATAAGCCTGTAATAAACTATCCAGCATATCCCGCATGGGCAGATAGGAACCGGCGTTTTGTACCGGTGGGTCGCTTACAACTATCTGTTCGTCCTTATGATAAACAGCCACCAGGAAAGAATCATTTTGCAGGTAGTCCACATCCCCCATTGAATACTTGGCTTTCCTGCCACTCATCGTGTATGAGCCTTTCATAACCTCATAAGAAAAATCACTATAGGCTGTATCTGAAAAATGAGTGTACCGTACATCAAATGTCAGGTAGGGAATACTGTCGTATGTTTTGAAAAAATTCAGTGCTGTATTCATGGCAGAATCCAAAGTCGTCTGTGCTTTTACACCGCTATTAAGAAAAACCATCAGCGATAAAAACAGTATAAATAGCTTATTTGAGCTCTTCATCATTTATTAATTATTAATTGTTATCTACTATTATATTAACCATTTATTACTGCACCGATTTTTGTAAATGGCTTCTTGTTTCTGTAATTGTTTTAACTCCTTTAGCAGTTTCTTTCTTCACCCTTGATAAAGTGCCTTCGTCGTCATATTCATAAAAGCTGGCATAGTTATTCTCATCCAGTTCACTCATCAACCGCAGTGTTTGCGGGTTGTACACAAAGCTTTTCATATTAGCACTGAAGGGGTGTATCCGTAAATCATCAAACCAAACCGTTGCAGCAGATCCGCTGTTCATCAGTGATACATTTATCTTGGTAGCAGTGCCGGGAATTTCAAAAATCTCCTCATACCGCTGCCATCCCTCAATAATACTTCCTGAAGGAGTGAACTCTGAAACAGTTGAACCACCAGTATAGCTTATTTGAATTTTGTTATTGACATAGGTGCTGCATTTACAATCATTACCACCCACTTTCACCCAGGCACTCACTAGCATTTTTTTATTCTGCACCAGTGTGAACGTATCAGTTAACGCATTACCCCGAACATTAACAGAATCCAGTTTTGTACACCAGCCGTTTGTTGTTACAACAGTACCTGTGGCATCTCCCTGGTTCAGGTATAGCACTTCTTTGGGTATAATATCATATCCAGACATCAACGGATTTTTCCATAATAGTGATGCCTGACCGCCAGCATGGGTATCAAAATATTCTACCCTGATAGTATAGGTCTGGCCCTTGGTCAGTGAAATATTTCCATCCCCTTGTAACAATGTACCTGTTGTCCATTGATTGATGACTTGTACATTGTTCACCCAAACTCTTATGCCATCATTACTGAATGTTCTGAAATAATGAGTGCCTGTTTCCAATGCCTGGATAAATCCATCCCATCGGGCTACAAATTTGCCCCAGCTAAAAGGCGGTTGCATTGAACCATATTGCTGAAGGTTTACCTGGTTATCCGTTCTTGTTATCGTAGAACCATTAGAAAGGATACCGGCAATAGCAGTATTGGCAGCCGCAACCATTGAATTATTGTTGTTATTGGCACTGTACTTAAGATACTTGCCCCTGATGCCATTACCATTCGGAGTAACAACCGTAGTAGAGTAGGAAGTAGAATCCATCCTGACCCGCATAGAATATGATTTATCAAGACTTGTCAAAGCAACAACAGGCGCAGAAAAAGTGAAGCTTTGATTGGGGGTCAGTTTCAGGCTTTGTTTACCACTATGTTTTTGACTGCCATCCAGGAAAGGAAGGATATTGCCCATCTCCACATGCCTTCGTGGTTTGCAGGTTTCTGTGCAAGAGTTGCTTTGATAATCATAATCCTCAAACCCGTCAAACATAGATTCCATATACCGGGAATTATTGGCAACTACTATTGGTAATTGCTGATTATAGCCGTATAAGCCAGCATTAAATCTTCCCAAGGGATCTTTATTCTCAATTTCATAGCCTTTACGGTTATACTGCGTAATTGTACTGTTCCATGTCCATACATCGGATGCTGAAAAATTTCGGCTTAATATCCCGGTACTAAGTGCAGCAAAATTCCAGAATGATTTATAATTAATGATAGTTCCACCTTTACGGGTATCAACCGGAGTTCCGTCCACAATAGTGTTTTCTTTCCTATCGCCATAATAAACAAAGGAAGTATCAACCCTCCAGTTGCCCCAGATACCTTCTACATAAGGATTAACCGATTTACGTTGTATAAACTTAGAACGGCATTCTGTGATTCGCTGAGTTACCATTCCGCACTGTATAAGCTTATTTAAAATGGTATCAGTTACGCCAGGGTTGTACGGATTGGGTTGACTGATGCTTATGTCACCACATTGATAATAGTAAATTTGTAAAACAGGAGGAATACTGACAGGATTGCCCAGGTTAAAGCATTGTTGGGCACTTGTCCAGGTACCTTTGCCATTTTCGTCTACAATACTTCCTCCGAAACCACCCCGGGAAACAAATGCCCGGATAGCTGTAGTCTTGTTTGCAGCCGCATCTGCCAGCATACTTTGTACAGAACTAAGCGTAATATTTATCCTGCTGTCGCCCGCAGTATTAAGTAAATAGTTTTTATTGCTCCATCCGCTGCCGGCTGGCACTTCCTGAATTTCGGTTACAGGGTTAGTCCAATCATGTAAATTTCTTCCTTGATCTTTGAAAAGAATTTTCCACTGGGCATCTTTTTGTGCTGTAGTACCTGTTGGCCAGTCAGTACTCATTCGGTACACAGATATCCTGTTGGGTATTAGATACCTGTTTCTCACGGTTCCCCATCTGTTCCAATGTGGTGTATTTACAGAGTGATTACTTTCCATGTAATATGTCGGGTAGTTATTGTAATGGTTTTCCCGATGGCTGCCCAAACTCAATTTCGCCTTATATGGAATAGCCCCGGAAGGTATAGGGTCAGTATTTAGATTGAACTTTAACCAGTGATCCACCATTTGTGATTCTGTATGCTTTCCGAGTGCATTATTCGGCTCGACAATTAATTCCCGGTAAGACAGCATTGAAGTAGGATTGAGGTTTACAAGCGGCTCCACAATCCAGCGATCCCCCTTCGATCTATATTTGGCAAAAATGGATACGCCTTCAGCCGCAGTATAATATTTTAATTTAATCCTCGCATACTGTTGCAAAGTCACCACCGAATCGAATAAGAAGGATGAGTTATCTACCCTCCAGTGATCCTTATAAGTTGCTGCTGCCGTTTGAATAATATTGTTTGCATCTGTGAAACTTATCTGACCCGTTACTGAATTAACCGGACTATTCAAGCTTATTATACTGCCAAGTCCGGCACTAAACATATTTCGTTTGCCCGAACGGATTATTCGAACGGAAACATTAGCTGCCGAATAAGGATTTCCATTCGCATCCATAAACACCCATTGCGGAGTTGCACTGCCACTCTTGCCTGTATAAACAGCCCAGATTTTTTTAGCAGGATTTTTTTGTAAGAAAAAAGTTTCGCAGGGGCTAATACCCAAAGGACCGAGTGATTGCTGTGATTCTACCATTAGTTCATCTCCACTCTCAAACAAACTAAAGTCAACTCCGCCGGTAGCATCTAATTTACCATTACGAAAAGTAAGTCCTTTATACAGCACATCAATATTCTTGTAGGCAAGCCCCATACCGCTATATGCCCAATGTGCCGGGTAAGAAAAACTATATACAGGCTGGTTATGTTCATTATTGGTTCTCGTCAGCAATGGATCGCCTGTCTCCGCATCATATACTAGATTCTTTGTACTCACCATACTTCCTTTGTCGACAGCTACTACACTATCAAGCATACTGTAATGATTCACAACTTTTAATATGGAAGCCGAACGATAAATGTTTGATTCCCGCACAATAGGTTTCCAGGTGGTGGGCACGGGAATGGGAAAAAATGCTCCATTGATAACATCCACATTAAAGTTGATATTGGTAGTAATAGTTTGCTGCCGGTGTTCTCTGAAGTCTGTCATTACCTCCACTTCCCGGCCAATAATACTTTGCTGCACTTTTCCATCTGATCCGGCAATCACTGGGAAATTATGATTTAGCCTAAACTGGTTGTCTCCGCTACGGACAATGCTGTAAAAATTTTCCGTATAACTGATAGGGTCGTTAAGGTTATTAGGAGAATAAGTGGATTGTTTTCTCATCTTGCCATTCATATCATTCAAATCCACTTTAAAACCCTGACTGAGTGAAACAGCGGATTTTAAATCTGCTTTCAGCAGGCGGTCTAAAGCACCGGATTCATACCTGTCTTCTGCATTATATTCTGATAAGGGAGTAAAAGAAGAGATAGTAGGAAACTCACGGGTGGTATAAAATTCACTGACAGATATTCCGGCCGCATTTTTTACAGTATCACGGTGAATACTGCGTGTTTCTACACGACTATAGCCTACAGAAGCAGAAGGATAAAGCATTTCCGCAATTGGTATTTCCATTATCCGATAATCATAATCTCCTTTAGGTGTTCTATTATAAAATTCTATTGCCTGCCTATGTGGATTTTCATCTGCACCCATTGCAGGTTCCCAACTGGCTACCCCGCTGCTTACAGTCATCAGTTCTCCATTGACTAATTCTTTTTTAGTATAAAAATATTCCTGGCCATAGGTACCATTAAGCATACCGTCAGTGGCATTCGGGTTACTCTTAGTCATCTTGTCCCAGTTATCATGTATCACAACTTTTTTTACCCGGATACCACCGCCAGGTTTTTTGAGATAAGGATCGGTGAACCGTATAAATGATTTACTCAGGTCTGTGTTACGGCATTTTTTTTCATTTATCATCAGCTTCATGCCGCCATTAAATATTTCTTTAAAGGAATGAAACAAACCGCCCAGAGATTTTACCACCGCCTTCAGGCCACCCTGATCACTTACATCATAACCGGGATAGGCTTTAGAAGGAAGATTTGATTTTAGAAATTGTAGGGCATAATGCATCATTGGTGAATAATCAGAAGCAAGCCTCCTCACTTTTATAAAAATCTTTGTCTTAGTTGCATCACCTGCAATCAATCCAAAATCTTCTATCTCTGCATAAATCGGGATAAGCTCATAGCCGCTGCCGTTCTGGTCTGATGGCATTTGCACGGCCAGTTTCATATACACCTGTTTGTTCTTTATAAAATTCCCCAGGTACCATTCCTGTATCTGTGATTTAATGGCAGTTGTGGTAGTAGCTGTTATTGCTCTCGGAACGGTTACATAGATATAATCATTGATAGATGAACCACTCTCATACAAGTTAGGAGAGTATTGAGATGGATTATTGGTATTACCAAATCCTGTTATTGTTATCATGTTAGCAGCTCTTCTGTCTTGAACAAAGGCATAATCATCTGCTTCATACTCTACATTGATTGCTGCACCAGAGGGAAGTATCATCTGATTCAGTGTCCATGCTTTGATAAAGTCATTGGATTTTTGCTCACTCTTGCTGGAATATGGATAATCAGCGTTCGTCAAACCGGCAGGATTCCCGTTTGCCGGATCAATATTAATATCTGCTTTATAATTGCCCCAGCGGTCGTTACCACGGAAACTATAAGAAGGGTTTTTATCTTCCGGGTAATTAAACCGGTAATAGTTTTTCTTAGCCCGGTTATTGCCGTTATAGGTAAAATAAATTGACCGCAAGGTAAGTTTTCCATATCCGCTTATTGACCCAGGTGCTCCCTGGCAAAGGGAGTAATCATATTCAAAATGAACGGTCTTAACCGGCTTTGGTTTTGTTGGATTTTTAAGCAATTCTCCTTTAGTAAATAGTGAAATTTTAGCCAGTCGGAAAGCCCCAAAACTGGGATCCATTTCACCTTCTTCATTCTTAACTGAACGGCTATCCTTTCTGTCATTTTTTACATAGAACCGTGCCACCATGTTTTTGGATTCAACCGAATACAAGTACCACATTTCTCTTTCACCATACACATAATGTGCTTTATCATCATTTTTATCTGTCTTTAATCCCTCACTTAAATTGGCCTGGTTCATTCCACCGGGTGTTCGCCATTTGATATTGCTATCTGCTTTTGAATAATTGAATTTTATGGCATCACCCATATCATCATCAGTGATACCATCTCCTTTTACATCCACATAGTTAGGAGAAAGAAGACTTGTAAGTAAATAGGAATGTGCATAGGGGGGCATTTCCTGCTTTTCTACATAGCCTTCTTTACCCTGGTTATTCTGTCCGGGCTCATCATCTGTACCGGGTATATACCCGGTTACCGGTTCATTCGGAGAGGTACCTGCGCCACTTCCTTTTTTATTAAATGTTACTTCAACTTGGCGGGTGTTATATACCGGTATATCATAGACATACTTTCTTCCATCCTGCATCAACACATCAATTTCAGAAACATGGTGTCTCTTCCTTATATCTAAATCAGTTAGCTTTTTCTTAAATCGATCCAGTGTTCTTCGGTTAACATTAGAACAACCAAAAACCACCTGGTTAGAATCTTCACCGGTTGGATCAAGTCTTACATAACTTATTTTCCCATTCAGGCCAACCCGGTCTGCTTCGGAAGCTGTTAAAAAAGAAATAACCTGTGTTCTCTTATCTCTTGCTTTTATTGAAGCCGTTGTACTTATTGGCAAGTCAGCTTTTCTCTGAAGCATATCTGTATATCGAACAAGCGATGGCACAAGCGTTGGTGATCCAACTCCGACATTCGTCATTTTTAGTCTTACCAAATCTTCCCCGCCAACTGATTCCTGCCAGGCAAGATTAGGAATAGTTTTTTCACCGGGATTTTTAAAATAAACAGCCTGTGTGTCTTTATAAGATTCACGGAATTGCATAGGTTGTTTTGCAAGGTTGCCTTTATCCCACACGCCAGATGAGGAAGGAGTTAAGACAATATTTGCATTGATAGCTCCGTGTCCATAGCCTCCTGCACCAAGCTCAAAACCCAAATGCCCGGATGTGCCATTATTTTCCAGGTATGAATCCTGCATATACCCCAGATCTCCTCTATAAGCCCTGAATGAACCACCTGTTCCTTCCCCGGTGATACTATACACATCATAGGTATATATTGGGACGGAGATAGCAGGTGTGCCCGGAGTATATACTCCATCATTTAAACGGTTAAAGTCCATCAGTGCATTCTTATCGTCCTGGCCTTGCTTGAGGTACAGCATACCATAAGCAGGTTGTTTAACTATCACGTCTTCCTCTTTTATCCATCTTCTTGTGTAATAGCCTCCAAGTCTTAAATGGGTAAATGCTCCCCATGTTGCGGCACCAAAACCAAGATCAAGATCATAGTTCTCACTGGTTGTTCTGCCACGCATGGATGGCATAAATGAAGGATAGGCAAAATTGATGTTGGTGCCGAGAGTAGGATGATATTGAACATTACCAGACGCAATGGAGTATTGGTTCTTATTATCGCTGTTCATATTCTTTACCTCGCCATCAATATGTAAAGCCTGTAAACCTTGCCTGGAATGAAAACCAATACTGGCATTCAACGACCCATCTAATCCTTTTTTATTATTATCTGCCAGCGAAATATTAAACGTAGAGCTACCACCTGATTGTGAATTAGCATTTAAGCTCCAGCCCATAGTTAGGGGTGCCGTTTTTGGGTCGCCTGATTTTCCGCCAATACTAATTGCTGGGTTTATCCCTGCTTCCAATCCAAGACCCCGCATATTATTATAGAAAATACCACCATCAATACCAATACCAAGTGCACCACCAAATATTTCTGTTCTTCCACCCACATTCACGCCCCAGGTTTGATCTGGCCTTGTATACTGTGTCTTAGTGATAATATCTGTTTCCTTAAAATCATCCGGCAAACCCCGCATATTCCGGTTAATGGTTCCAGGATTAATATTCCAACCAAGACCGCACCAACTGGCTTCCTGATCCATTGTAATACCACTGTTATAAAAAATATTTACCGGGTAGCCGCCTACATCCAGCAAAGGAATATTATAAGAAAAATCACCACTAAAGGGATCAACCATATTATCTGAACCAACAGGCTTGAAAGCTGACATTTCCGGCTGTGATGGGCCACCAATATCCGTCCGGTTTTTTGCCGTTTGTTTATTCGTTCTCTTTTTTACTGATCCCGGCTCTTCAATAACAGGTCTTTCATTTCCGGGAACTTCTGTAGATAAATGCAAAGCCTTTTTATTTTTTGCACGATAATATTCAGAATAAGGAGTGCGGTCTGCAACCGAAGAACGATACTGTCCTCCGTATACAAAAGAACATAAGGGTGACAATAAAAAAAGATAACACAGAAAAAAAGCAATCTTCTTAGCGTGGCGTGTTGATAAAGACAAAAGCATACTAAATATTGTTTAGATGGATGAACTCCTTACTTCTCTTCAAAAAATTTGATTCGAAATAAAATGCTGTTTCTTTCCCCTGATGAAGAAATGATTTCTGCTTTGTAAGTACTTTCTTCAGAAAGGGAAATAACTTTTTTAAGATTTATTTGTAGCTGGTTTTCACCAGGGATTATCTTTTGAGTTACAAAAACTTGCCTGCTATGTTCTTCTCCGTTCGACAAATCACTGAGTGTTATTTTGGCGGTAGAATCTGTTCCCCTGTTAAAATAGGACAACTTCAAAATGCCATTGGGGGCAATACCCAGTTCCGGTGCATCAGTTTTCATTTTAATATAGGGTGTGCCTTTAATTATTTTTTCCAGTTCACTTTCCCTTTTTATCTTAAACACCCACACTTCTGATTTGCCTGCATAATTTTTATCATCCTTTGCTACAATTTGCCACCCGTACCATTTTTCCTTTTCAAATGCAGGCAGCGAAGCCGGATAGGTCATAAAATTATTTGTAACATCAGCTCTGTTGTAAAAATTCATATTACTCTGCATAGCTTCATCTGCTTTCTGACCTGGCATAATTTCCGTTATCAATATTTCATACCGCAGCCGGTTTATCATGCCAGCCGGTGTGGGTGGTGTCCAGGTAAACTGTCCAGGAATTGCCTCCAATTCTGAACTATCTACAGGAAAAATCAACATCGGCGGACTCAATGGTTCTATATCAAATGGCACACACTCTTCAGCTAATTGTTCCTGCTTTTCGCCTGCAAGTTTTGTAAATGAATAACAGGCGATATAAGCTCCAACCGGTAACAACCCGTTGAATGAACTACCGGCATCCATTGCCATGTAGTTATACTGAATAGGATTCAAATTGCTTACGTTGACAGATAAAGAACCTTTGGCGAGCGTAAACCGGCTTGTAGTGGCTGTCAACAGTTCCATGCCCGATTGTCTGTCACGCAGGATCAGATCAAGTTTTCCTTCCATAGCTGTAGTTGTACCATTTACTAGTACTAAATTCCACAACTGGTTTTTCTGCACAAGGCCAACGGTAGGCAGCGTTGTTTGTATATAGACCTGCGCCTTACTGACAACAGTTATAAGAACAAAAACAACAACCGTTAAAGTTTTTCGCATATCAACTTTTTTAGTAGTTAAATGTACCGGTGACCGATAATTTATTTCTATTCATTACTTATTATTCCCGGTTCATACTCCTTAAAACACTCTGCAATAGGTCACCCTTCCCATATCCACCGGCAATAAATTTCTCGCCGTACCAGGCAGATAACTTTTCTCATAACTGGCCTGCACAGTTCCGATTTTTTTAATCATTACACCCAAACCGGCAATTGCTCCCCATAATGTCTCTTGGCTATTTACCCTGTTATATTTTAAGCCCCCATTTACGGTTAGCCATTCTCTTAGTTGATAGTTTGCTGACTGTTCAAGCGTTGTTACTTTTAAATCCCGCTGGCTTGTAAATGTTAACCCAGATTGAAGCTGTAAGCCTTTCAAAAAAATAAATTGGTTAACAGTTACACTGGTTGCGTTGTAATAAATAAAGCCGGTATCGGCGCCGCTGTTATAGAATTTCAGTAGTACCACACTGCTGCTCATGCTAATATTTTTTATCCGGTAGGCATGACTAATTACAGTACTAAGTGTATTGTATTGATTCTCTACAATTACATTATTATCCAGCAGGGTAAGTTGAGATGATGGATAGTAACCAACAGAAACAAAGGGGTATTTAGGAATCCGAAGTGTTGCCTGCAAAGTTTTAAAAACTGTTTTACTGGCAAAGCCTGGACTGATAAATGGACTATTGAAGTCATTTTTTCTTATCCCTGCTTCAATTTGCAAACGGCGTTTCCATAACTGCTGCTGCACTTTAAATTGGTAGGCTTCCTGGATTACATTGATGGGTTGCAGATTGAATGACTGGAAATGTTCCCCCATTTTTCTATAGTATCCTGTTACCCTTGTACTGGTCTGCGGCCAGTTGCTGTATAGTTTTACGCTATAGGCTTCATTGCTTCTGTCTTTAAAATTCCAAACCTTTTTGGCAAGCCCCTCTGTTGGTTGATTAATTGTGCCGGTATTGTGGAAAGATGATTTGGCAGATTCAAGTATGATGTAGTTATTAGCATCTAACTGTAACCGGGTTTGTACCGACATCCCAATTACCCTTTCCAGGTTGCTGCTTACACTGCTGTTCCTAAAAGAGTTGAGCATATTTTTTTTACCGTCATACCAGGTAACAATGAGATTGTTCCCTTCCTTCCGTCCAATACCAGCCCTCAACAGGTAAAGAGTTTGCTTTGGCCTGTCACTATTCTTTACTACAAAATCCCGGAAACGGTAATTGACCCGGCCTGCTGCAAAAGCAAAATAAAATTTTGAAGGGCTTAGTTCTGCATTGATACCGGTAAGTGAAATATTTTTTACCGTCAAATCCGAATAATCCACCCAGGTCCTTCCAATGCCGATAGTATTAATGGCGGCAAGTGTCTGCCATCCTTTTGGTAAATCTTTTGCATTTAACTTATGCTGCTGGATAAAAATTTTTAATTGTGCCGGGTCTTTAATTTGTGATAGTTGTTGTTTGAGCAGGTTGATAGAATCCTGCATTGTTTTTTTTACCGATTTTATTTTCCCTTCATAATTTTTAAGGTCTTTGATGGCTTTATCCAGTTCCTGCTTTTTCTGCTGGCATCTGGCCATTAAATCGTTATCCAACAGTGAATCTTTTTCATTTTTCTTTTTCGCAATTAATGAATCTGCCTTTGCTTCCAAACTGTCTTTAAGGTTTTTCATCCTTTGTTCAGCCGCAGCAAATACTTTCTTTTGCAGGAACTGACGGCCGGGTACTAGCGGAACAGAAGGTATCGCCGAAGGGATCCTGATTCCCTGGCTGTCGATCATTGCCTGACCGCTGGCGATAATTCTTGCAGCAGCTTCTTTTTCTTTTGATTCAATGATCTCCTGTAACCGGGCAGGATGGCTTATCCATCCCTGCAAGGCTTCCACTTCCCATTTTTTTTGCTGATATAATCTTTCTATCTCCGGGAGTTTATTTTTATTGATTATATCAGGTATTTTTTTGTTCAAATCTGTTTTCAACTGGTTTATAAACATGCCCTGGTTAAACTGTACATTGACATCTGTAATATCATCAAAATATGGTGAGTTGCTATTACGGTGAAGCAGGGTCATACGGACGGGATATTGATCTCGTATAGTAAAATCAAGCGTTGTTTGAATGGTATGCTGTGCAAAACCAGTTTGCGAAAATGGCGTATCTACAAATGAACGGTAAGTAAAATCATACTGAATATTACCATGCACCTTTAAAAATGGAACTGAGGGGAGGTTTAATTTATTCAAATACGGAGTGGCAGTCTTGCCAATAAGTATAGTTGTCTTCAATCTTTTGCAGATGCCGGTATATATCCAAACCGTATCATGGCTTTTGAAAATGCGGGGATTACTGTCAAGTATGCGATTGTATGCCGAATCTGTTTCGGAGGAGACCTGCGCCGCTACAGCGCAAGGGATAGCCGTAAGAATAATAAAATATATCTTAAATCGGGCACGTCCCATACACAGTTAGTTCGGGTTTATAAAAAATTGGCTTATGCAAACCTAAATTTATTTTCTTTTCCCCCAATACCACTTTCGGGGTATTTTTATTAATTTTATTCATACTGAATGAACAGTGCTTCCGTATTTTTACTTACGTGTAAACACGGATACAGCCCGGCCTGGTAATACTAATTGATCAACGAGTTAATTCGTAACTTGTATTTCTGTAACCTGCCAATGAATTTTTCCAAGTTCAAGTACTGCGAACACCTAAAACCTGATATTTTTCAATAACTCCCTGACCAATTTCATAGCTCCTTATTTGCTCCCCAATAGCTCCCTGATTAATCCATAAACAATCCGGAGTAAATGCAAGACGGTATCGGATTATTTTGTTTTATATTATTTTTTTATACTTTTCATAATTAAACGCTGATATTAACTAAGTTAATCTGCTTAACCAAGCTTAATGCTTATGCTGATAAGCTCATCACAATATGGAATTATCTCCCTGGCGTTTATGGAGAATGATGGGGCCATAAAAACATGGCCTCCCGGTAGCTCATCTTATTGCTGTGAAAAGGACTTTGGCACTATTGTTATCCGTAACTATGATGCAGAAACTTATAGTATCCGGCATATCCTGTTAAATTTTATTAAGGCGATACCACTTGTTTTTAAAGAGCAGGATTCATTGTTACGGAACCGGCTCGTTCTGAAAGGGAATTTTCAGATGAAAACAGGCGTGAAAAAAAAGATGCTTGTTAAACAGGGACAAATAGTATTGTTTAACGCTAGTGAAGATGAAGAAACTATTTACTTTGAAAAAGCAAGTCAATACAGTTTTTTCGATACAACCTATTCAGGAATTTTTCTGGAACCACTGTTGTCTTCATTTCCTTCACTGTCAGAGTTTATCAATCATCGCAGCACTTTTTCAGAGCAACAAAAAATAAAACAACCCAGGTTTGCTTTACCAGAAATCACCCGCATTGCACAAAAACTCTTAGCATGTCCCTATGATGAGAGCCTCCGAAAAATTTATTTTGAGATCAAGATTAAGGATTATCTTTTCCAATCGTTTATTACTGCTTTGCAGAAAGGTGCTTTGCCAGAACAGGTACAGGATAAAGTAGTCGTTCCTATACTGAAAGCATTGCCCCTTATTAAATCTATCACTGCAAACGGCCATATTGTAACCAATAACGGCATATCTTTTTTCCGATCGGGAGATCATTTCAGGATCATTGTTTCTGCTTCACGTTCAAAGGGTGGTAATATCTACTTAGACCAAGAAATTCCTGAACTGGTAGAGAAAAACAATTTTGAAAAGACTTCAGACAAGATGGTTGCGCTGCTGCCGGAAAAGAACATAGATAAACTGGTGGAAATACTACAGACCAATCACAGTTGTTCCGTCATCATACATTCTTCACAGCTAAAAGATCTAAAAAGTGACGGTGTAAGGTATAGTAACCGAATGAAAATCGAGTTGCCAGATGCAGAGCCGGAAACTGCTGACAATTTCAGAATTCTTGAATTGGAGGCAGAAGCCCTCTCACTTGAATTGGAATTATTAGCCGCATAAATTATTTTTCCTATGATAGCTACAAATAATTATTTTAAAGAGATAGATAAAATAGATTTTTCCGAATTGCCAGAAGCATTCAGAAAAGGGCATGAGTTTTTAGAAAAAGCTACTGACAGGGGCAATAACTGGACTTCATACCAGTCAAGTGATTCGATTAAAAAGACAATTGACATTTACCTTGCAAAACTTAATGAGTTTGTAAATAATAACAAAAAGGCTGGCGTCAAACAAAGGAAAAATGAGCAGCAGCGGCAGACGAACAAGAAAATCATGCAGGAAGCCCTGATAAAACAGGGCATTATCAATCCGGATAGCACACTCAAAAAGAAAAACAGGAAAGCTGCCATTACCGAAGATTTACACCAGCCAACAATGGTGGAACGCTTACCGGAAGAACTACGTTTTATCAAACGTTTTGTAAACATGGACGGCAAATCGAAAACAAAAGACGAGATTCTCCGGTTTGTAAATTCTTTACAAAAAGCAATCCTTGAAAAGCGTATCCGAAAAACATCGCCTTATGCAGAACAGATTAAGTTTGTGCAGGATAGATTAATTGCAGTGTATAACGATATGAAAGCGAAGATCAGGATAGAATTAAAACCTGAAACCCTTGAATCTTTCAGGAAGCTAACCAAGGAGGAAAAAGTAAGAGCTTCAGTCAACTTCATCAAAAATTATATCAGCCTGAATGGAAAAGCAGGCATGAAGAAAAAAGCAGATAGTCTTTTAAAAAGAATCACCAGGATGGTGGATAAGAAAATCATTCCTGCTGATGACCCTTACATGGACGAGCTAATACAGGTAACAAAGAACCTGGAGGCATTTTTGGACACCCCTTCACAGAAAATATTGGCCATCGAAAAAAATGAATTAAATGGATTGGAAGGAATCCTGGGTTGTGCATGTCAGCAATTAAATGGTTTCAGTGAGCTACCGGCTGTTATGAACAGCATGGATTTTGCGAAGCTGCAATTTGATACTATTAGCCTAAAAGGAAAATGGTTTGACCTGATCGGTGATCCGTCCTCAAATTTTACAGCGATGGTTTTTGGTAAACCAAAAATGGGCAAGTCCTACCTGTGTATTGACTTTGCGGGTTACCTGGCCCGGCATCACGGAAAGGTGTTGTATGTAGCCAAAGAGGAAGGATTGGATCTTACGTTGCAACAAAAGCTCAATGACAAAAAGGTAAAGCATCCGAATCTATTTGTTGCCTCCGTTCTACCTAATAATTTATCAATGTATGACTTCATGTTTCTGGATAGCGTTAATAAACTTGGATTAAATCCTGATGATCTTACCAGATTAAAAGCAATGAACCCAGCTAAATCATTTGTTTTCATTTTTCAAACAACTAAGGATGGAAAATTCAGAGGAGCCAATACTTTCCAGCACGATGTGGATGTGGTGATTGAAATTCCTGATATCGGTAAGGCGGTACAGTTTGGAAGATTCAATCAGGGCGGGGAAATGGAAATATTTGACGATAAAATGGCAGCTTAACGTCTTGTTTTTCAACGATAATCCGGGAGTATTAGCAATGCCGGATTTTTTGTGTATGCCCATATTGTATTGACTATTAATTAATTTTATATTTTAATTCTATGAAAGCTAATTCAAAAGTTTCTATTGAGCAATGCAGGGAAATAATGAACCGTGATGGATTAAAGTACACCGATGAGGAATTGCATGTGATAAGGGACTTTATGTATTTAATAGCGGATATAACAAGGTCACATTATGAGCGGATACAAGAAAAAAATAAAATAATTGACATTAATGAAAACAATTGCGACCATGAAACGAAAAGCTTATTTATACGTCCGGGTCAGTACCGACGAGCAAGCTGAAAAAGGCTATAGTCAGAAACACCAGGATGATCGCTTAAAACAATATTGCGAACATAATGATATTGAAGTAGCTGGAATATATTGGGAAGATTTTTCTGCAAAAACATTTAACCGGCCAGAGTTTAATAAGTTAGTACAACATTTAAAAAAGAGCAAAGGGTCTGCTGATCTATTGCTCTTTTTAAAATGGGACAGGTTCTCCAGGAACATTGCAGAAGCCTATGCAATGATTAATCAGTTAGCAAAATTAGGAATAGAGCCCCAAGCTATTGAGCAGCCTTTGGATTTAAGCATACCGGAGAATAAAATAATGTTGCCGTTTTATCTTGCTGCACCGGAGGTAGAAAATGATAGGAGATCGTTAAACACCATAGCAGGTCTGCGACGTGCTATGAAAGAAGGCAGGCATCTAAATATGGCTCCAAAAGGCTATAAAAATGTTCGGGATGAAAACAATAACCCTATTATAGTTCCAAGTAAGGATGCTCCTAACATTATTTGGGTTTTTGAAGAAGTAGCCAGAGCAAGACATAATGTGATGGACATATGGCGAATGGCAAAACAAAAGGGTTTAATTGTTGGCAAAAGCCAAATGTGGAATATTATAAAAAACCCTATCTACTGTGGAAAAATATTTATTCCTGCATATAAAGACGAGGAGGCAACAACTAAAAAGGCAACCCACGAACCGATAATCAGTTTCGATTTATTTGAGGAAGTACAAGATGTTTTGAGTGGTAGGAAAAGGAAATTCCCTTTTAAGAAAACACTACGTGAAGAATTTCCATTGAGGGGTTATTTGGAATGCCATAAGTGTGGAAATAAATTAACAGCAAGCGGATCGAAAGGGAATGGCGGGAAGTATTTCTATTACCATTGTACAAAAGGATGTAATGAAAGGTTTAAAGCTGAAGATGCGAACAAAGCATTTATTAAGAAATTGGTACTGATTAGGCCAAATGAAAAATCAATAAAGCTTTTGGATTTGGTAATAAAAAATGACCGTAAGCCATCAGATGTTAAAGAGAAATACAATAAAGAATTGCTGGCCGATATTGAAAAGTATAAGCTTCGATTCAAGAATATCCAGAAAAAATTTGCTGATGAGGAAATTAGCTCAAAAGATTTCAATGAAATGAAAAGTGATTACGAAGCTGATGTCAGGAAAATAGAAAGGGAACTCCAAAAGTTCGACTCCCGTGATACTAATTTCGATACCGAGTTGAAATTTTGTATTGAGTTTCTTACCCATCTGCCAAAGTATTATGATTCAGCAGATTTAATAGCCAAACAGCAGATCATTGGTTCGATTTTTTCTGAAAAACTCATTTTTGAGAATAATTCATTTCGAACCACTAAGTTGAATACTGCAGTTGAGCTGATAAGTAGGACAGGCAAGCATTTCAGGGAAGCCAAAAACGAAGAAAGCCCCGAAAATTCGGAGCTTTCCAATCTGGTGCCCAGAACAGGAATCGAACCTGCACATCCTTGCGAACGGCAGATTTTGAGTCTGCTGCGTCTACCAATTCCGCCATCTGGGCAGAACTATCCCGATAATTATCGGGAGGGCTGCAATATTAAGTCATTCCCGTTAATTGCCGGTGAATGCGGTCTAAATATTTTTTCTTGTAATAATATTCCTTTACCTGCAACAGTTCTTTTTCGGTAACAGCACTTTCCGTATAATCTTCCACAATTTTTTTAACAGATTCATAAATATCAGCTGATAGTTGAGAGATGACAGAAAATAATTGATCACGGTTGCTTGTTTCGTCCATTTCCATTAGTTGCTCATTGATCTCCAAAACTTCCATCAGGAAATCCGGGGGCAATTCATATTTTTCTTCCTCTTGCAGCAAGCCCTTTTCCTGCAACACATATTTGATGGTTGCATCGGTGTTTTGAAAGGTTTTCCAGGCCTTATTCAGCAGCGCTGATTTTTGCAATGCTTCTTCCTGTGCGGCTTCATTATCGCCAGCAAAATGATCTGGATGAAACCGGCGGCTCAGCTCAAAAAATTTTTTTGAAAGGGAGGCTGTATTCACCTTCAATTGCACGGGAAGCTCAAATAATTCAAAATAGGTCATGGCCGTTGATAGGTTTGCAAAATTAATCCTTTGTTTAGTTTTCAAAATGGATCATTAACGTACAAATCTACGCATAAAGCAGGGAGCGGATCAAAAGACAGGTTACGATTTAAATCAGTTTGTTTGGAAAGCTTATAAGCGGCAACTTTGTCCTCTCACTAATGACAAACGGCTTTATGACAAGGATTGGACTTATCAGGGAAGGAAAGATACCGGCAGATAACCGGGTAGCACTTACCCCCGCACAATGCAAGTGGATACATAAAAATGCAGCACAGGTCCAGGTGGTTGTTCAAACTTCCCCGCACCGTTGTTTTACAGACAGAGAATATATATCAGCCGGAGCCGAAGTAAAAGAGGACCTCGGTGATTGCGATATTCTACTGGGAATTAAAGAAGTGCCTGTGGGCGCCTTAATACCCGGCAAGACCTATCTTTTTTTCTCGCATACAAAGAAGCAACAACCGCATAACCAACAACTCCTCCGGGCGGTTTTGGATCAGAAGATCCGGCTCGTGGATTATGAATGTCTGGAGCATGAAGATGGCCAGCGAATCATCGGGTTTGGTTTTTTTGCCGGCGTCGTAGGGGCACATAATGGGATGATGGCCTATGGCCAACGTACCGGATTGTTTAAATTAGACAGAGTTTATAAACAACGCAGTTTCAGGGAATTGATCCATGAATATTTCGGGATGCGATTGCCCAGTGTAAAGATCGCGGTGGCCGGTTCGGGAAGAGTGGCGCATGGCATTTTAGAGATCATGAACCTGATGGGTATCCACGAAGTGGACCCCGAAGATTACCTGACACGCCGGTTTTCATACCCGGTCTATACCCAGTTAAAAGGGGCAGATCTATATCTTCACAGGGCCACCGGCAAGTACAACCGGATGGATTTTCACGAACATCCCGAAGAATATGCCTGCCAGTTTTTACCATTTGCTTCGCAAACAGATATTTTAATGAACGGAGTTTACTGGGAAAAAAATGTACCCCGTTTATTTGAGAAAGAAGATGTGCGATCCGAGAATTTTATCATCCAGACCATTGCTGATATCACCGATGATGCCAACGGTTCTGTCCCGATCAATGCAGGTGACCAATCTATCGAAGACCCTGTATATGGAATTGATAAACGTAGCCTGGAAAAAACAGCTCCTTACCTGCAAAATTCTATCGATATCATGGCGGTAGGGAACCTGCCGAATGAATTACCAAGGGATGCCAGCCGGTATTTTGGAGAACAGCTGATCAAACATGTGCTGGAGGACCTGGTGGGTAATGGCTCCGATATTATTGAAAGAGCAACGATGGCGAAGGACGGGAAGCTGACACCTCATTTTGCATATTTGAAAGAGTATGCGGAGGGGAGTGGCTAGTAGGGTTTGGCTAGTGGGGAGTAGGAAAGTTGGAGGTCGGAAGTTGGAAGTCGGAGGTCTGAAGTCTGAAGTCGGAGGCGGTCGTTTAGAGATATAAATAGTAGTCTTTTAGCAGGTGAGTAAAAGCAGGGCTGTATGCTCCACTATCATCCTTGATGATAAGCTCATCTTTTTTATAGATCGTTTCGCTGTTATTAATATGCTGTCCGGCGACAAAAAAACGAAACGGGTCGTGTTGCGGTGATTGCCTGACCAGCGTTGTATGCTTAATTGCCAGTTGATATTTTTGGAACAGTAAACCAGCCTCCACTAGTCTTTTATACGGCAGTAATAAATAGAAACAGCCTTCAGGGTGCAGTCTGTCTTTTATTACTTGTAACAAATCTGACAGTAATAACCCGCTATCATGATGGGCCGTATTTTTTTGCGCAACAGGCGAGGTTAATTCATTTTCATAGAACGGTGGGTTGCTAATGATCACGTCATATTCTTTTTCAAAAGTGTACGGCATGTCCTTGGCATCTCCGGGCATAATAAAGATCCTGTCTTTCCAGGGCGATGCTTCCGCATTCGACTGTGCCTGCTTCGCTGCATCCGCATCGATCTCTATCGCATATATTTTAGCCGTTAATTTTTTTTGTGCAAGCATCAGGGATAATATGCCGGTTCCCGTTCCAATATCAAGACAATTATTAAATACTATTTCCTCCTCTTTAATTTTCTCAGCTGCCCATGCTCCAAACAGGCAACTATCCGTTGTTACCTTCATGGCGCATTGATCCTGTTGAATGGTGAATTGTTTGAATTGAAAATAAGAATTAGCCATAGCAGTGTATTACCATTCGGCCCTGGCGGTTGAACTGACCGTTAGGTCCGCCCATTGCCCCGCGAGATATTTATAATAACCGGTGATGGCGATCATGCCGGCATTGTCGGTGCAGTATTGAAAGGCAGGAATAAAAGTATTCCAATGATATTTTTTGCCGGCTTCTTCAAAGGCTTTTCGTAAACCACTGTTGGCAGACACACCACCGGCCAGGCAAAGGTCCGTTATACCGGTTTCGATAGCGGCTTTCTTTAGTTTGTTCAGCAGGATGGTTACAATCCGGTGCTGGATAGAAGCGCAGATATCGGGCAGGTTTTGTTCAATGAATTGTTGTTTTTCTTCTTCTGTAGCGGTAAACTCTTTTTTGAATAAATTACTCTTCCCGGCATTTTGTAAAAAATAGAGGATAGAGGTTTTCAATCCGCTGAAACTAAAATTCAACCCTTCAATTTTTGGTTCAGGAAATTTAAAATGGTTTGGATCACCCGTTTTCGCATATTTATCGACCAGCGGGCCACCGGGATAGGGAAGACCCAGTATCTTAGCTGATTTATCAAATGCTTCACCGGCGGCATCGTCAATCGTTTCTCCGATCACTTTCATTTGCGAAGGTGATTCGCACAATACAATTTGTGTATGACCACCACTTACAGTCAGGCAGAGAAAAGGAAACGAGGGTTTGGGATCATCAATCAGGTTGGCCAGCACATGGGCCTGCATATGGTGCACAGCGATCAATGGTTTATCCAATGCCAGTGCCAGTGATTTAGCAAACTGTCCGCCGACCAGTAAGGAACCAATGAGTCCGGGGGCTTGTGTAAAAGCAATGGCATCGATCTCTTTTAATTCACAGCCTGCATTTTTTAAGGCAGCATCCAATACAGGAACGATATGCTGCATATGCGCCCGGGAAGCGAGTTCCGGAACTACGCCACCATATTTTTCATGTACGGTTTGGTTGGCGATGAAATTGGATAATATCTTTCCGTCCCGGCAAATGGCCGCCGATGTTTCATCGCAGGAAGATTCGATGGCTAAAATAGTTGTTGACACGCTGTATCTTTATTGAAAGGGTAAAGTTAAGGGGTTTGTAAAATTTAGGGCTTATTGCGCCGTGATGACCGTATTACTTGTTCATTGAATATTTATTATTGTTTATTGAATATTCAATAGAAAATACGCAATAACAACATTCAAGTTGTTCTGTTTTTTTTGCCTTATTTACTTCGTATCGCCTCCACCGGATCCATCTTTGCTGCCTGCAGGGCCGGGATAAAACCAGCCAGTATTCCGACCACGATACAAATGATAATGGCCAGGGCCATGTAGCCTGTAGAAATAAAAACCGGGAAGCTGAGTGCTTTACTAAGTATTTGTGTAAGTCCGAAAACAAGCGTGAGCCCGATCAACCCGCCAATGATGCAGAGAAAGGCTGACTCGAGTAAAAACTCGGCGAGGATTACCCTTCGTTTGGCACCGACGGCTTTTTTTAAACCGATCTGGCTGGTTCGTTCCCGCACGGTAACAAACATGATATTGGCCACACCAAACATTCCCACGATCAGCGACAAAGCTGCAATGGCCCAGCCACCGAGATTGACTCCTGCAAACAGGGAACTGATGGTATCACTAAAGTCGTTGATATCGTTTAACGCAAAATCATCTTCTTTGGTCGGTGTCAGTTTATGGATGGCCCGAATAGTGCCAACTAGTTCATCTTTCAATGCCTTGCTGCTGATATTATCCTGTCCCTGAACCATGATCAACGGGTCAGCTTTTTGTTCATTCATCATACTACGGGCAAACTGGTAAGGCAATACCATGCTCTGGTCAAAATCCCAGCCACCGATCATTTGTTTACCTTGTTTTTTTATTACCCCGATGATGCGGATCTTTTTTCCTTTTGCTGACACTTCCTTACCCATAGCAATACCCGCAGTACCAAATAGTTTTTCCGCCACATCAAAACCGATCACGACGGCATTGCTGCCCCGGTCGAACTCTGCAGCTGACATATACCGGCCATTGGTCAGTTCAATGGGTTGTATTTTATTGAAGTCCTCGCTGATGCCATACATATTGACATTCGATAAGACATTTCCTTTATAATCCACCTGGCCGGTTACCTTGATACGGAAAGCCACATACTTGGCACTCCGGGTTCTTTCTTTGATAAATTTTACTTCACTTTGTTTGGGAACCGGGCGGTTCACAAATTTCCACCAGGGATAATCGGGGCCACCACCGGAACTATAATCCCATTTGTCAACGTAAATGGTATTGGTACCAAGTGACCGTACTTCATTTTGTATATTTCGTTCCAGGCTGTTAACCGTTGCCAGCACTCCGATGATGCAGAAGATGCCAATGGTGATACCAAACAGCGAGAGAAAAGTGCGGAGTTTATTCTTCCACAATTCCTGCAAGGCCATTTTGAAGCTGCTGGTAATGATCTCTATGGTGCGGCGAATCACGAACAAATTTACTGGAAATACCCGATCGGTGGGCCGGACACTTTTATTTATCTTGCCGCCGAATTCGTTTACCATGGAATCAAGTTCAACACCAGTTGCCTATACCCTCAACAAGGACGATAGTTTTTTTCGTAAACGGCATACCGCCACGGTTGCTTTTGCTGTCGGCCTGCTTCTTTTCCTGTTGCCCTTTGCAGAACTGAAATGCGGCGGCACAGCCCTGATGGGTAATACCGGTGCAGGAATCGCCATGGGCAATGAATGGAAAATAGCGATGGGTGGAAACGATATTCTTCATAAAATGCAATCTGCTACTAACGATAAAGAAACAAAAAATGCGTTAAAATCCGGTCCCAATGTTTTTTTACTGGTCGCGATCGTAGCCGGTATTTTTGGACTGCTGATGGGTTTTTTCAATCAGCCCTGGCGGCATGTAGCTGGTATGTGTGCAGGAATATTATGCTGCATCATGTTAATTGCGGTGATGATACAGTTTAAGATGGTATTACGTTCCTCCCTGACCAATAGTAAAGAGCTGGAAGGTATGGGCAGTATGGGTGGATTGATCAAAATAAGTTTTACCATCTGGTATTATGCAAGCCTGCTTGCTTTTGCTGCGGCGGGTTTTTTTAAATATAAGCATCAGCAGCTGGAGATGAAAGATGCGATCGACCGTAGCATTGATTTTGAATTTCTGCAAAAGAAGAATGATCCACCTTTTATTTGATCAGTTACGACTTTAGTCCAAGATTCGTAGGGAGGCCGTCCAAACTTTCGAGATTATTTTGCTGCACATAGTCATAGAGGCCATCCGCTCCTTTCTTTTCGGCCCATTCAAAATGAATATCTCTTTCTCCTTCGTAAGTATAGAGTGGTACACCAAACCCACAGGAAGTTTGTACCAGTTCGATATCCGCAATGATTAGTTGGCGGGTGCTGGGATACAATTTAAAATGAGGTGCATATCGTTCCCATTCAGCCGTGCCGGGGAGTACAGCAAAACCATTTCCGTATAAGCGTAAAATATTAGGGGCACCTTCAAAGGAACAGAACATGATGGTGATGCGGCCATTCTCCAGGGTATGAGCAGAAGTCTCATTGCCGCTGCTGATCAGGTCCATATAACCCACCTGCAGTTCAGACAGCACTTTAAAACAATCCAGTCCCTTGGGAGAGAGGTTGACCCGGCCATCGGCACTGAGTGGGGCTGTGCTGACGAAAAAAATATGCTGCTTCTCTATAAATTCTTTGTGTGCAGGTTTGATGGAATCGTGGAATTTTCCCATGGCTAAAATTTGAGGGATGAAGGTAAGAAGGAAAATAGTTGGCTGTATCATATTGCGGCTCCGGTTCTCTGCTCAGTGAGAGGAGGAGCAATTGCTTTTGCCCAGATATAATACCGATTAAATTAAAAATTCCCTCTATGAAGTTGTCAGGGTGAGCTTGTCGAACCCTGGTAAAGTCCCTTCGACAAGCTGCCGCCGCAAAACTATTGGCCGGGTAGGACAGGCGGAGTATATCGGTCGTTTCAAATTGCAGTTGCGGGTTGATGGCTTTGCCAGCCTTGACCATTACGGTGCGGACTTTATACTTCTGCTTTGTATATTTTTCGCATGGCTATTTTTTTGCAATGCGGACATTTTACCAACGTCGTAGGTTTCCCATACGCTTTATAACGGATCCCGCCAATATCCCAGATCGATGCTGTTTGCCCGCAGTCACAGTCAAAACGATATAGTTTCGATTCATGCATCATCTTCTCAAATTTGGAGGGGGAAGAAAAGAACCTGACGATCTTCTGTGTTGTGCTGAGTTGCATAGTCATGTTTTAATACTGTACAATAGTGGCAGCCTTCCGTTAATGATTAAAGATACAGTTATCGGGTAAATTTCCAAACGCTGGTCCCTGGAGCACTGGCATCAGGAAATACTCCGGCAATCATTCAGTTACCGGGGGTATTGGTTGTATCAACTTATTTCAGGACGAAGTACTGCTGTAAATACAAAAGCCCCTGCGTGGCAGGAGGCTTTTGTACTGATTGAAATCATGCATCAAATTTGAATAGAAATGCGGTATAAAACTAAGGTTGTGATCCGGGATCAGCAATAACCCTTTCGTGGTATTTTACCGGGTTGTTTTATGCTGGTTCTTTTATCCTTTGGTCTTTTTCCTGCTCTGCTGCTAACTGCCAGTCGGCATTTTCCGCTTCTTTTCTTTTTGTTTCTTATATATCTTGCCGGGTCTTTTGTAAAGGTTCTTCCATTTGCACTTTGAAGGCGATGACTTTAGCCAGGCGGCTGCTGCTCCCCATCGGAACCTTTTACAGGAGCCATGGATAAGAATTTGTAAATTTGTTATTTATTTCATGGCAGCAAAGATTTTTTTATGACGATTTTCCTTTCCCTATTTCTATCGGTGATGATGACGTCTGTTTCTCCTGCCGAACCCAAACAGGAAAGCCCTGAACTGAAAATAGTGCAGGAATTATTCCGGCTGCGCAATGAACAGAAAGCAGATTCTGCGGAACAGTATTTTGCTGATACGGTGAAAGTGTATATGAAATACTTACGGAATATACCCAAACAAACAATCACTAAACTGGATCGGAGTTTTTTCAAAGCACACCCCAGGAATAAGTTTGAAATAACGACCCCGGTGCAACTAACCAGGAAAAACGGTATTACCACAGCTATCATTATCGGTAAAGAATACCTGGATGGGACCAATTTTAATTATGAGCGGATTGAAATAAAATTTAACCATAACAGGAAGATTAACTACTTCAGGGCGTTTAACTGGAAGAAGTAGTTCTTAGTTCATGATTCATAGTTTTGCTTCGTAGCTAGAAGCTATGAGCTGCAAGACTGAAGCTTGGGGTGCTGTATTTTGAATGCCGCCATTTATTTTCCCAGAGGTACACAACGACTCCGTGTTCCTCCCTGGTTCAAAACAAAACAAACAAGGAAGACGCAGACATGGTGCGGCCAAAAGAAAATCAAACAGTTTTCTTCGGGGGCAGATCAAAAGCTACCGCTACATGTTCAAAATGTCCGTTATGCGAACCATCACAAAAAGGTTTATTCTGTGAACGGCCACAACGGCAAAACGAAACAATTTCCCTTCCCTGTAAATTATAAACGCCGCCATTCCGGTCCACTACTTCAAAATCGCCTTCTATTTTCAGCGAGCCGTTATTGTTAACGGTGATCTTTGTTGTTGCCATATTTTTTTTTTTAAAAGTACTAACTAAAAGCCATCTACCGGCAATTATAATTGGTTGAAACGAAGCAGCATCCGGTGATTGGGATTGGAGTGATTTTCCGCGATCTTAAATTCATAGCTGCCGATAACAATAAATCCATTCTTTATATAGAATTGAATGGCCCGTTCATTCTCCTTCCAGACAAAGAGCCAAACTCCCGTCTGTTTGTTTTCTTTTATCAGGTTGATGTTGAAAGCTAAAAGAGCCTGGCCAAGGTGCAGGTTGTAAAATTTCTCTAATAAATAAATACGTTCAAGTTTTGCAATATTCTCTACGCTGCAGTATTCGTAAGGAAAGTTTAAAATGATCTTTGAGTATCCGGCGGCTGTGTTGTGATGATACAAGATGTGAAAAATATTGGCCGGGTCCTGCAATTCCTTTTTTAGTGCATCCGCACTATATTTCTCCGTTATATAATTAGTTATATCCTTTGCTGAAGCACTATGACCATGGGATTCCTGGAAAGTTAGTTGGGCGATCTCAGCAAGTAATTGTGCGTGATTTATGTTAGCCTTTTCTATCGAAATCATTTCTATTGAATTAATTTGCTTCCAGCTACTGGAGGTTCAAAAACTAATGTTGTTAACTGAAAAACTTTCACCGCCGTCACTCCGATAGTTAAACAAAACAGCAGGGCAGCTTTCACAATAGCTGCATTTTTTGTCGGTGGTTGACTTACGGGGAACAATTACGTGTACAATGTTAAGAATAAATGTTTAAAAATTTGCGCAGGGAAACCGACAGGATTGCAGGGCGCAGTGTCGTTGGTTTCGGCCAGATGTTTTAACTTAGCTTATGCAAGTGAAGTTCTATACCCCACATATCCTCTTGCAGGAATTTATCAACTGCATCATGATCGTACATACGGAGGCCGACCAGGAAGGTCCGTCCATCATTTGCCCCTATCCGCCCACACCACAGAACTCACTGTTTTTTTATATCAACGACCCAATCAAAGTGCAGAAGGATAAGGATTTTTTATTGCAGCCCCGCAGTGTTATGGTAGGGCCGCAATTGAGCAGGGTAAGCATAGATATCAATAAAAGTCATAAAGCGGTACGGGTGGGTTTTCATCCTGGCGGACTTTTCCGGCTGCTGGGTATTCCCTTATCAGAGATGGTCGACGAAAGTTATAATGCGGCAGATGTTTTCGGCGCTGAATTGACAGCAATGAATAACCGGCTCCAGGAGGACATTGACTTCGATGAAATAAAAAAGGTAATCGAGACTTTCCTGCTGCAAAAGGCGAAATCCTTAAAAAAGGCCCTGCCCTTTGACCTGGCGATGCTGGAATTATTACGCGTAAATGGAAATGTTTCCGTTGAACATATTGCCTCCCTGGCTTGCCTGAGTTTGCGGCAATTCGAACGGGTATCAAAGGAAAGGATCGGGCTGCCGCCTAAATTATTTGCCCGTCTGGTTCGTTTTTCCAACGCTTACCGGTTGCATGAAAACAACCCGGAGATCAGTTGGACAAGTATTGCTTATGAATGTGGTTATTTTGACCAAATGCACCTGATCCGCGATTTCAAAGAATTTGCGGGAGTAGCACCAGGAGTGATTGAAAAGGAACTCTCTCATATACCTATCCGTATGCAGGCAGGCCTCCGTTTATAATTGTCGTGTTTGTACTATTTGCGACCCGGTTTTGTTTTGAAATTTGTTTTTCAAAATAACTACTATGCAAAAATTCCTGTTACTGGTATTGGTCGCCACTCTTATCATTCACAATAAAGTTAAAGCCCAGCCATTTGATAAGTTGGTAAAGCTACAAGCTCATTCCGCTACTGTTTACCACAGCAGCGGGTATGAACAGCGGGCAGTCAGCATTGCGGAACGCATGGACAAAGCCATTGCATATTATATAGAATTGCTCAGTTTTAGTCCCGTCGTCACCTTATTGATCCTCGATACGGCGGATTGGAAAAAATATACAACATCAGGTGCGGTGTATGGAATGCCGCATTTTGATGAAAAGCGGAGGTTATTATTTGTAGCAGCTTCAGACAATCCCTTCTGGAAAAGTTTCCTGCCTCCGCTCGAAAAACTACCATCAGCTTTAAGGAACCAGGTGGAGTCGGTATATAAAAAAGAGGATAGCCTCATCAGCATGGAAGCTTTTTTCGATTTGCTGGCATTGCATGAACTGGGTCATGCCTTTCATATGCAGGCCGGGTTGACGATGCAGCGCAAATGGTTGGGGGAGTTGTTTGTAAATATTCTCTTACACAGCTATATCGCCGGAAAGGAACCAGCATCCTTACCTGCACTCACCCTGTTCCCGAAAATGGTAATTGGAAATGGTGTTGGCGGATTTAAATACACCCGTCTTGCGGACATTGAAGAACGCTATGACGAGATTGGTCGCGACTATCCGAATAATTATGGCTGGTATCAATGCCGCTGGCATTCGGCAGCAGCAATTATCTATGATACTGCTGGTAAACTGGTGGGGAAAAGAATATGGGAGGCATTGAGCAGTCAGAAAGAAAGATTGAGTGATGAGCAATTACTTGTTTTCCTGGCAACAGCTGAACAGGCCGTAGCTGCTATGGTGACTGACTGGGACCGGGACATAATCAGGTAATGTATGATTATTTGTCGCCAGGCGCTTTGATACAATAGCAGGCCCTCTTATTGCCGGGCACTGGGGCCTGCTTTCGCCCTGCATGAATAATACGAATTTACCAATATAGTACTGGTGGAAATATTTAGACTAGTTCCGCACCACAACCACGACCATATTAGAGACTGCTGGTTTGTTTATAGATATACCATTTATCGGTTGGCTTTACATATATGCGGAAGCTGGTATCATCAATTTTTTCCAGTGGCCATTCTGTTAGCCCGTCCAGGTCGATCTCCCCAGCAATTATTTTCCAGGTACCCGGGTTTTTGCCGGATTTTAATTCATAGCCGTCAGACTTTAACTTAAGCAATGACATCGGGGCATTATCATTCTCTGCTGTCCATACTTTACCCTGTAACCAGGCCTGTATGTCCATATCAGCCGCAGATTGAACAGCTTTTTCTTTTGGTATAAGCGTTGGGTTATCTTTTTCTTCACTGCTGTTACAACTATAGATAATAAACAGGCTGCAAAAGATAATATAAGCTTTTCTCATGATTTTATTTTTTAGTGATTAGTAGTGTGCTGGTAAGATAAGTGAAAATTTAAAGGCGAGGCTGATTTTTCTTGCGCTCTGGTTCCTGTCCTCATGAACAATGGTGCAGGTATTTATTTCATACGTTCAATCATATGTGTGATGGCACTAATTACGACGGCCGGGTACTCTTTTGCAATATGATGGACACTGTTTTCAAGCACCGTGTATTGAAGATTTGGCCGGTTGGCTGCCCATTTTTTTAATTCATCCACCCAGATAGAATTTATTGGATTTGCAGGATTTTTTTCATCGGTACCAGTGGCCTTGCCATAAGCAGCGATTAGCAGCATAGTAGGCGTACTGTGTGCAGTGTCTGATAATTTTGCCTGTTGAATACTGTTATCAAAAGCGATCATTTCTTCCCGGTCACCGGGCCGGTCGGTACTGGCGAGTACTTCTTTCATAAAAAGAGAATCTTCTGTCATTAGCTCCGGGTGTTCTTTTTGGATCCTTGGATAAAATTCTTCAGGTGCGGGGTCTATTAATACCAATCCTGCAACGGCTGCAGGATATAAGCCGCAGAACACTCTTGCAAAAGAGCCGCCTAATGACCATCCCACAACAATATAAGGCGGTGGATAGCCGGCAGTTGATAAGGCTTCTTTTAATTCTATTGCTACGGTGATCGCATCTCTTGTCTTATCACATTTTCCAGATTTCAGGTAACCGGGGCGGTCATAAGAAATGACACGGGTAATTTTTGCCAGGGACGTATCAATGGCGCGGTAACACCGGTGATTGGAAGATCCACCAGCTTCCAGCACCACAGTGTATTTACCGCTGCCTGCAACAAACAGGGACATGCTATGACCATCCACCGTTACCCTTACGGTATCCTGTTTAATTATCTCTTGTCCCTGTACAGGATTGAAATGGAAAGCCTGTATATAGAATAAAGCGATTGAAATAGCTATTCGTTGATACATAAACGATAGTTGAGGTAAGTTTTGGTTACGAAGGTAGAAAATCTGGCGGGGCAGAAAAGACGCTAACCTTTAATGCCGGTCCTTTCAACCTGGCTAACTGTACTATACTGGCCACCGTTATTTATGGTACTACTGGCCAAAGCAGGAAGCGGGCATTAAACACACAAATTGTTTTGGCAGGCGGAATAAAAATTTTGATTAAGGACAAGATATGTTATTAACTGGGTGACTAAGTCGTTTTGGCGGCCCATTTATTAATTTGCGTATTCGTTAGACCGACGTATGCGCTATCGTTATAATTACATTTCCCGTTTTCATTCCTGTTTCTACATATCTATACGCTTCCACAATTTGTTCCAAGGAGTAATGTCTGTCAATGACTGGTCTGTATTTACCAGCCTCCACCAGTTCTTTTAAAAAGATAACATCTTTTTTACTGATTGTAGGAATAGGGAATAATACTTTTTTGCCTCCTCTTAATGGGGTTATAAGCGCTAAGAAAGGGTTTTGAGAATTTTTGCCAAGTTCGGTTGAGATATAAAGTCCCCTTTTAGTAAGAAGGGGCTTGCATTTGCCAAAAGAACTTTTTCCCACAGTGTCAAACACCACATGAAATGTCTCGTTAGTTTTTGTAAAGTCCTGTTGGGTGTAATCAATTACTATGTCAGCTCCCAATGATTTAACGAGCTTTATATTTTTAGTATCGCATACAGCAGTGACGGACGCACCAAAATATTTTACCAGCTGTACCGCGGCCGAACCGATAGCACCGGTAGCTCCGTTAATGAGAATATTTTGTCCACTCTTAATTTTTGCAGCCCTGATATTGCACAACGCATAGTGACCGCCTTCGGAAATGGGAGCAGCTTCCTGGTAATTCATGTTGCCCGGTATTGTTGTTATTGAATCAGGCTCTCTCATAATCATATATTCCGCATGGGCTCCAAACTTTTTATCATTGTAGCCAAACACTTTATCACCCGGCTTAAATGATGTTACGTTTTTACCAACAGCTTCAATTTCTCCCGCAAACTCGTTACCAAGTATTTTATTTTTTGGTCTGAACAATCCGCTAAAAAAACGGACAATAAAATACTCAGCACTTCTAAATCCGCAGTCGGTGCGGTTAACGGTGCTGACATGAACTTTTATCAGCACATCATTGTCTTTGGGTGTTGGTTTGGGGACTTCCTGCAGTTTAACGACTTCAGGTGGTCCGTATTGTGTGTAGATAGCTGCTTTCATGTTACAATTTTATGTCAAATAAACAGGCGGGAACATTATGATAGTGTGCCGGAATGCCTTCAGTAATTTAACGCCCTGGTGCGTGTCTCACGCACCAGGGCGTTAAGGGCGGGAACATTATAATAGTATGCCGCAAGGCCTTCAGTAATTTAACGCCCTGGTGCGTGTCTCACGCACCAGGCGTTAAGGGCGGGAACATTATAATAGTATGCCGCAAGGCCTTCAGTAATTTAACGCCCTGGTGCGTGTCTCACGCACCAGGCGTTAAATCATGTTAGGAATGGTAAAATCTTTAACGCCCAGGTGTATTTCTCACGCACCTGGGCGAAGGTGTTGTTGATCTGTGTAATACTAGTAGTACTGAACTACTGTTTATCTAATTATTTTTTTTGAATAATTTCCATGAGATTTATATTGGATAATATTTCCGGTTTTATCTCTTTCAAAAACAAGTGTCTCACCTAATTCATCATCATCTCTGATTCTCCGGAACGTATCAACTTCAATATGTTTGTAAAAAATCATTGCTTCACCGGGCTTTTCTGAAGGCAATCGAAGGCTGACTAATTTATCACCCCATGTTGAAAAATATACTTCACTCCACCAGGGCATTCGGTTGTAATAGCCGGTATATTCATTAAGTTCTTTTTTTGGCTGTAACGGATTTTCTTTTTCGGAAACCTTTACTTTATTTAAAATTTCACTAATTCCATCGGTATATTTCTCTGGATCAGTACCACTCGCATTAATCATTACGGAATAGGCTCTTTTATTCTTTAAGTCTAGTTGTAAGGTTGTCTGATACCCTGGACAGCTTCCTCCATGGCCAGCCCAGGTACTGCCATTACCCCCTTTATAAACTACAAATCCCAGTCCCCAGGTGGTTTTCCAGTTAGGATCTGTCCAATGAACAGTCTGCATATATTTAAGGGTGGAGGGCTTTAAAATTTCTGTAATTGTTGAATCTCTTAATCGAAATTGCCAGGATGCAAAACTCCCTAAATCAAAAACGTTTGAAGTGAAACCAGCTGCTGGTGCAATTCCATTGGCAGTAAAGAAATTAACTTTTTCCCGTTTGCCAATTCTTGTCATGGCACTGTAGCCATTTGCCAGTTCTTTTCCATATAATTTTTCAGGCATTACAGTTCGGGTAGCAGAAAGTCGCAGCGGGGTAAGAATATTTTTCTGAACATATTCATCATAGGAAATTCCTGTTTTCGCTTCTACTATTTCGCCTAACAGCGTGAGTCCAAGATTGCTGTATTGAAAATAGGTAGAGGCCGGATAAAGTGTTTCCTGTTCGCTTAATTTGGAATCAATTTGCTCTTTACTGGGAAAAGGGAAGTCTGGTCCTGTCCAGTATGGATATGCCGCTTCCCTGGGGAGTCCGGAAGAATGTGTCAATAATGAACGGACGGTAATCAGGCCGCTTTCCGGATATTTTTGTTTTAGTTTATAAGCAGGGAGTAAATCACTTACTTTGTCATCCAAACGAAGTTTTCCTTCATCATATAGTTTCATAATAGCTACAGATGTAAAAAGTTTGGATATTGAACAAATGCTAAAAAGTGTGGAAGCATCTGCTTTACTATTTTTTTCAACATTTGACATACCTACGGCGCCTGACCAAAGTACTTTTTGATCATCAATTACAATCGCTGTTAAGCCGGGTATATGATCAAAATCTTTTTGAGCCTCTAACCATACCTCAACCAATTTAAAAGCTTCAGTATAGTCCTTTTTCTTTTCCTGGGCATGGGCAGTGCTGATTAATATGGAAAGTAAAATGATTAGATAATACTTTTTCATTTTTCTGGTTTTAGAATTAACTCTTTTTTTAAAATAATAGTGTCTATTAAATATAGGTTATATCACTTTGTAATGCATTCTTTTTCGAAGATTATTTAATGATATGTCCTTAGTCCTGAGAATAGTGTTAGATTGTTCCGCCTGAGGCGAGATGTGTTCAGGTTGTGGAACCATTACTATTTTTGAGTTACTTTTCTGATTTAAGCGAATATTTCTGACGAAAGGCAGGTCCATTTTATAAACAGGAATAGGAGTGGAGACTTTGTTGCCAGGATATTTAAAATGATTAAATTGTTTTATAATTTGATAAGAAAGTTTGATTTATGAAACGGATAGTTTTTTTTATATTAATTATTTTTCTTTGTAAAATAAG
>Ga0163149_10000688_pt1 | contig 44373 bp, 36 predicted proteins | sample OliLakLV19MP5G1_FD_148604 | JGI IMG/M metagenome (GOLD analysis project Ga0163149, IMG submission 148604) | Freshwater microbial mat bacterial communities from Lake Vanda, McMurdo Dry Valleys, Antarctica - Oligotrophic Lake LV.19.MP5.G1 | ecosystem: Environmental > Aquatic > Freshwater > Lake >...
ATTTGCTCTGCGGCTGAGGGGCGAGGGGCGGGCAGAGGCACTTTGGGCACTGGAACTGGTTGCGGCGGCACATTTGGGCGGGCGGGGGCCTTTGCGGCCGTTAGCTTTGAGTCTGAGGAAACCAGATAAGCGCGAACTCGCTCTAAAAGTTGGCGCTGGTGGACAGTATCAAGAGAACCCGTCCAAGGCAAGCGGGGTGCGGGCTTGCTGAGTACCTCGTCTATCTCAGCAATCAGTGCTTGAATTTTGTACTTCTGAGAATTCAAGGGCGGAACCTCTGGGAATGCGGCTGGGGAGAAACTTTACGGAAAAAAGACTGAATTCAGGCGGCAGCGATGCCAATAGATAGAATAATCTGAATGCGAGTCCGTCAATCGATTTTAGATTTTAGATTTTAGATTTTAGATTTAAGCATTGACCGCACGGATAAATTCGGGAGCTTGTTTATCGGATACAGGTTTTTTATTTCTCCGTCCTGAGTCTGCGAAGGAATGAATCCGGGGGCTTGTATCCTGAATGCGAGTCAGTCAATAATTTACTAATATTTTCTGACAACTGTTAATTAACGTTTTGTCTTCGGATAACTTCTATTGCCTTTGACATCCACCCCGGCGTAAACGCACGGGGATTCCTAAGACTCACGACTTAGGTTTCTGCTTCCGTCCCCTAGGGGATTTCGCACCAGCCTTAACAGATACTCTGTTCTGGTCTTACAGTCGCTCCACAGACTGCCACGGCAAGCCCTGCCGCCAAAATGTTCTTTGCTGCGTTGATGTCTCGGTCATGGTGCGTCCCGCAATTAAGACAATCCCATTCCCGGATATTCAACGGCATCTTGTCAACGATATGTCCGCAATTGCCACACCGTTTTGAACTCGGAAACCATCGGTCAATCTTAATTAAAGTACGACCGTACCAATCGCACTTGTAATCTAGTTGTCTGACTAATTCCCCCCAACTTGCATCACTTATAGCTAGAGCAAGTTTGGGATTTTTAATCATGTTATTCACAGCTAAGTTTTCTACGGCGATGGTTTGGTTTTCACGCACCAACCGCGTTGTTAACTTGTGAAGATTATCTTTCCTTGCATCAGTAATTTCTTGATGCACTTTCGCTACTTTAAGCCGTGCTTTGTGACGGTTGTTTGACCCTTTTTGCTTGCGACTTAAAGATTTTTGCGCTCTTCTAAGTTGCCGATATTTTGCCTTGAATCCTTTGGGATTGGCAATCTTTTCACCAGTGCTAAGAGCGAGCAAGCTTGTAACTCCCAGGTCGATACCGACTTGATTATCTGTTTTGGGTAATGCTTCAATTTCAACATCCACTAGCAGAGAAACTGACCACCTACCTGATGGTGCAAGCTTTACGCTTAAGGTTGAAGGTGTTGCACCATCAGGTAGTGTCCGACTCCAGCGAATTGGTAACGCTTGTGTGCTTTTTGCTAGGTAGACTTGTCCATCTCTGAACTTAAATGCTGACTTGGTAAATTCTGCACTACCACCATTGCGTTTCTTTTTGAAGTTAGGATATTTTGCCCGCCCATCAAAAAAGTTGGTATAAGCCGTTTGTAGGTGACGCAAACACTGCTGTAACGGTACGCAACTAACCTCGTTGAGAAAATCTAGTTCTTCGGTTTTCTTCCATTCGGTTAACATTGAAGAAGTCTCAGCATAGCCTACCCGTTTCTGTTCTGCGTACCAAGCTTCCGTTCTTGTGGCTAAAGCACGGTTGTAGACCAAACGAACACAACCCAAAGTACGTCGCAACAAACTTTCTTGTTCCGGCGTTGGGTAGAATCGATAGCTGAAGGCTTTTAGTGTCATGCTGACCTTAACTACGCTATTTTACATACTCGCACGTCTTGTGTGAAATGGTAGAACTTAACAAAAATTCATGTAAAGCCGTCCTATAAGGACGGGGCTTGAATCCCATTATTGTTGGTCAAATTCTGTGGCTCAGGGGCGAGTTTCCTGACCCGGAGACTGATTCCTACTCGTAAGAGCTGCGATCCCGACGAACTTTTGCCTTCACCGGCTGGAACGGCGGGCTGCACACTGTCACCGCGAGTTTCGTTAGCATGGCGGCGCGCCACTGTCTCTTCATCTTTCACCGACTTGGAAAAAACCTCAAACAATTTGCGATTTGGGATACCAAGATTCGGGATTGTCCCCATATACTGGGTTGAGTAACCTTTGATCATAGCCTTTTATCTGTATTGATGGCTAGATACTAATGGTACAATAATCTTGGGGTAGCAGAAAAGTTTGCTGGGAAGTGGGTGGGTGTCGCTCGCCAAGAGCGCCAGTCTTTAGGCTCGCAATGGCTGTGGATTTTGCCGATCGTGCTGACATTTGCCAGGTTCTAGGCAGTTGCTCGGATTTGGTCGCTGTCTACCGTGCTTGCAGGCTTGTACTCGGGGATTCTGCCTTCTCGACAGCAGGGCAAGAGTGACAACAAATCTCTCAGCAGTGCTAAGCTTGTCTTCGCGAAGTGCTTGTCTTCGGTAATTCGATCGGCTCAGTCGTTTGCCACATTGCTAAAATTTTGTTAATAAAATTTGCTCAGTGGTATATATCTAAAAAATTATGGTATATTCTTTAGTCTCTAGCTCCCAATCAGAGCTTGAGGCTATTAATTCCCATATTGAGCCTTTGACCGCAAAACTTTAGAGGTAAAATTGCCGATTTTAGATCCTTGTTCTCAAATCTTGAATCTCAAATCGAATGACTCGGCTCCAAGCTATTTGTAACTGCCCAGCGCAGCTCAAGCGCATAAATTAAAATGATGGCCTCATGGAAGACCGCTTTAACACCCGAGATCCGAATTCCAATATAAATCAATTGATAGTTTCTACTCCTTTTTTTGCAGGATTGCCCGATCCTGTAATCGAGAGAGCAACTCTCCACATCGTTACCCGCAGTCATCCGTCAAATCAAGTGATTTTACTCGAAAATGACTGGGGAACATCAGTGTATTTTATATTGGATGGTTGGGTGAAAATTCGCACCTACAACCTAGACGGAAAAGAAGTAACACTGAATATTTTAGGGAAAGGAGAATTATTCGGGGAAATGGCCGCGATCGAAGAAGCACCGCGATCGACAGATGTGATCACCCTAGCCCCGACACTGATCGGCAATATGCCATCTCAGGATTTTGTGCAGCTCATTCATACCGAGCCGCTAGCAGGCATTCGCCTAGCTCAACTGATGGCGCGTCGCCTGCGACAAGTCAACCGCCGTCTGCGTTTGCGAGAGTCGGACAGTACCTCGCGAGTAGCAGATATTCTATTATTTTTGGCAGAGGGGCAAGGGAAAATCATGTTAAGTGGAGGTACAGAAATTCCCAACCTGCCACACAGAGAATTGAGCAGCCTCAGCGGGCTGGCTCGGGAAACGGTAACGCGAGTGCTGAGTAAGCTGGAAAAAAAAGGAACTATTCAGCGCGAACGTGACGTTTTGTGCATTCCAGACCTACACGCATTGGAGCGTCTGTTAGTCTAGAAGTATCAGAGATTGCTAATTTGAATCAAATTCAAAAGCACTCTCTGTTAACTACTAATGATGATTTCCCGCCGGAGGTAAAGCTGTGAGTTTTAAGAAAATTTTCGCCGCCGTTGATGATTCCGATCTAGGCCACCGCGTCTTTAGTCAAGCTTTAGAATTAGCTGTGGGTGATCGCGCCCAGGTAATGCTATTTAACTGCGTTACTGTGAGCACGGTGGGTCAGACGGCAGTCCCAATTCCGGTAGATTTGGGCATGAATGTCGAGTTAATGGATCAAGCTTATCAAGCTCAACGTTTGCGGCTGGAAAGCGAGGTAAAACACGCTTCGGGTTTGCTGAAAAATTACTGCGACGCCGCAGCAAAAAAAGGATTGCAGGTGGAATTTGACTGCAAAATGGACGGCGATCCGGGGCATTCTGTCTGCGAAGCTGCCGAAAATTGGGGCGCAGATTTAATAGTAGTGGGGAGGCGCGGCCGCACGGGGTTAACAGAAGCTTTCCTCGGCAGTGTCAGCAATTATGTGGTTCACCACGCATCTTGTTCGGTTTTGGTAATCCAGGAAATTAAACCGGAAAAATGATACTGCCAAAAAGTTGGGCTGAGAAAATTAATCTAAAATAAGACTGACGCAGGCATCTAAACCCGGTTTCTCCTAAAATCAAAAAGCCCAAATAGACGAACCATTGCAAAAATCAGAAAATACCCTGAAATCATCTGCGTCAATCTGTGTTTATCTGCCCGATATCTGCGGTTTCTGGATCGAAGACTTCTGCAACTCAAGTCTAATCAAAAATCAAAAATCAAAAATCAAAAACCGGGAATCAGCCAGCGCCAAGTCCCTTAAAATCTAAAATCTAAAATCTAAAATCTAAAATCTAAAATCGGATGAGTGATTTTTTGTCAGCAGATGCCACGTCTAATTCCGGCAGTTCACCCAGTACAAATAATGAGCAGGAAACCGCCGCTATTTCAGATTTGGCGGGCGATCGCACCAATCCAGATCCGGGGAAGCGCGCCTCTGGGGAAGCGCCTTTAAGGCTGGTAGAAACGGCTTTTTTGGCAAGTACCGCTAGCTTAATTTGGCTGGTAAATTATTACTTTCCGCTAGGGCCTTTGCTGCGGGTTTTTTTCCCGATACCCATCGCCCTGGTTTACTTGCGCTGGGGCAACCGAGCAGCTTGGATGGCAGCTTTGGTATCGGGTTTGCTGCTGTCGGTACTCATGGGCCCGACGCGGAGCATTTTATACGTGATGCCTTTTGGAATTATGGGAGTTGCGCTGGGAGGACTTTGGAGGCGCAAAGCGAGTTGGTCACTCTCTATTAGTGTGGGCGCGCTAATTGGTACTGTGGGCTTCTTTTTTCGGTTTTGGCTGCTGTCAGCGTTGGTGGGTCAAGATCTATGGGTTTACGTAACGGCCCAGGTAACAGACATGGTGGAATGGGTGTTTGTGAAGCTGGGCTGGCTTAATGTACCGAGTTTGAGCACAATTGGGGCGATCGCCGCTGGGATGATTTTGGTTAACAATATTGTCTATTTATTTGTAGTGCATTTAGTAGCTTTGCTGCTATTAGATCGTTTGGGAAATCCAATTCCACGACCGCCAAGCTGGGTGCAAGTTTTGATCGATTATGAAGAGTAGTTATTGGGAATTGTTGACTGTTGACTATTGACTGTTGACTGTTAAATGTTGACTAATTACTGATGACTAATAACTAATAACTAATGACTAATGACTAATGACTAATGACTAACTATGATTGGTATTTATACAGAAATTGAACAGGGGCAGCGGTGGCTCGATCGCTATCGGGGACGAAAACCGATATTTGCCTGCGTGTTAGGATTTACCGCTACTGGCTTAATTCCGGGGATTTCAGCAGCAGGAGCAACCCCGCACGATCGACAATTTACTTGTTTGGCCGATGCAGAATTTTTGTATAACGGCCCGCAACCGTCGCCCCAATATCCTTTGCCGCCCCTAGAAGCGGGTGCCTCGCCGGTACTAATATCTCGCGCTGTAGTCGAAGCTTTGGAACTTCCCCTTTACCTATTTAATGCTGGTTTGCCCCTCCCACCTCCGGTACCTGCAATTGATTTGGGCGGCACTCCGGCAAAGTGTCTGATTTCTGGGAATGCTTTAGAACTCGAAACAGTCAAACATTTGCTCGAACAAGGATTAATTTGGGGAGCTAAATTGGCCGCTCAAACTAATGGCAGCTATTTAATTTTAGGGGAGTGCGTAGTTGGGGGAACGACTACTGCTTTGGGCGTGTTAATGGGTTTGGGTATTGCAGCGGCGGGCAAAGTTAATAGTTCTCATCCTCGCTGCAATCACGCTCAAAAATTGGCTGCGGTGACAGCGGGACTCAATAATGCTGAGTGGGAAATTGGCGGACAAAACAGCACTCCCCTGGAATTGGTAGCGGCGGTGGGCGATCCGATGCAAATAGCGACGGCGGGAATGGCGATCGCCGCGAGTCGCACTTGCGGGGTGCTCCTGGCTGGGGGCACACAAATGCTGGCAGTGTACGCTTTGATGCAAGCCTTAGCCCGAGAATATGCTCTCTTTTGGCGTCCCGAACAAGTGGCGGTGGGGACTACGCGCTGGGTGGCTGAAGACCCTACAGGAGACACTATAGGACTTGCTAAAGATATCGGCGGTGTGCCTCTGTTGGCGGCGCAGCTCAGTTTTGCGGGTTCTCGCTACGGGCAACTGCAAGCTTACGATCGCGGGTATGTGAAAGAAGGTGTCGGTGCGGGTGCGTGTGCGATCGCCAGTGGTCTGACTTCAAATTGGACTCCTCCTCAACTCCTCCAAGCTGTTGAAGCTTTAGCCTCGCGGTGTGAAATTAAACATTAAGTAGATAGTTATAAGAATCGATGCCGGATTTGTGAACTTCTCTCTTTCTTCTCTTTCTTTTATCTCTCTGCGTCCTCTGCGCCCTCTGCGGTTCGTAAAAAAAATCTTGTTCACCAAAGAAATAGAATTCCTATTTCTACCCAAAATCTAGCCTTAATATGCTATTCCCATGCTAATTGTGCGAGACAAAAAACTCAACGTAACGACTCTATAAGTAGACGAGCAGAAATCAACGCAACTTGTATTTTATCGGGGATTAATGCCCGCTTCCCGCTATCACTATTTAATTAGACCCGCCTACGTGTTGCGAGTGCATTCTTTTGGATAGCAACTGTTCTTCCAAGGCGGCAATTCGATTGTAAGCTGCTGTTAGCTGAGCTGTTAAGCGCTGGATTTGAATCTCTGCGCTCAGCTCTTTTTCCAAGCTTTGAGAATTCTTGTCGAAGTAGCTGTCATCTAACAGTATGTCTTTGTGTTCGAGGAGGCCGTCGAGACTGCTGTAGCTTTGATAGGGCGAGGTTTTGTCATTTCCTACCGTTCCCGAGCGATCGTTTCTCTGTTGCTGGGCCAGCTTCGTCTCCTGGGCGGACTCCAATAACTTTTCATTGAGATTTTCTATGAGTTTGTAGATGGCTTCTACTTGTTGCGTCAATACTGTAACTTGCTGGCGGAGCGCTTCCATACAATCATCCTTTGGCTCGTAACTTATATCTTTTCATTTTAGGTAAATCTTTACATAACTTGGATTTATCACTAAATTATTTAATTTTTGACGTAATTGTTGTGTTCCCAATCCTGACGGTAGATTTAGGGAGCCAGCTTGAAGATAATCGATCGCCATTCGTGAGTCGATTGTAGATTTTAGATTTTAGGTTTTACATAGTCTTGGACGAAGGAATCCGGTTTTTTAATGCCCATACTTCGTTCAAACCTTCAATCAGAGTTAAAACATCCGGTTTCTGAGAGTCGGATCGCTGAGCTTTCTGTTAAATTGACTTCGCTCTCGCCAGCGCTTTCAGGATTCAGATGAGTGGAGTTGTCACTTATTATGATGTCATGGATTTAAAAAGGATTTTTTACTTCGGTTGTGTAAAAAGCGTCATCCAACGGCAGATGGCAGCGCTCTCGTTGTTTCGTTATATTAAAAAATGTAACACAGATGCAGTCGATCGACCCGGCTGGCGAGCAAAACTGGCTCAAAGGAACTTGGGGCAGAGAAATTAGGCGTTAAGTTGACGGAGTTTTCCGCATCGGAAAGCTCGATCGACAAGGTAGAAGGTAAAATCAGGGCAAGAGTCCAACAGACTCAGACCGCAGCAGAACCGAGTACAATGGCTCTGTGTTTGAGGAAGAAATAAGACAAATCGGCGCCAACTACCGGACTCGACAAACAATTATTTCCCGGGCTGTAGAACACAAAACGATCGGTCAATATTTAGAAAAGCGGATTCACAGGTGAAACGAAGGTCTTTGCTATTGGGGGCCGCCACCCTAACTTTAAGTCAATTGGCGGCAGGCTGCGACTCGAAGCCGATTCTCAAAATTCGATCGCTCAAAAACGGTATTCCGGCCCAACTGGTAAGCAAATTTAGCCGCGATTTACAACCGTCTCCGCTTTTGCAGGTAACGCAAGAAGCACAATTAAAAGAATTATTCGCTTTGTTGCAGCAGTGGAAACGGACACCCGCAGCCAAAAATCAAGCTGACTTGGTGATGTTGGGAGATTACTGGCTGACTTTGGCAATTAGGCAAAAATTGATTCAGCCGATCGATCCTGCTAAATTTGATAATTGGTCAAAATTGCCCGAAAGGTGGCAAAAACTCGTCCGGCGCAACGATGACGGTAAATTAGATCCTCAAGGTAAAGTGTGGGCAGCACCTTACCGCTGGGGAAGTACGGTAATTGCCTATCGAACCGACAAATTTAAGGCTTTGGGGTGGACTCCGACAGATTGGAAAGACTTGTGGCGATCAGAATTGCGCGATCGAATTTCTCTGCCCGACAGCGCCAGAGAAGTTATCGGTTTAACCTTAAAAAAACTCGGAAAATCTTACAATACGCAGCAATTAGATCAAGTCCCAAATCTTAAAAAAGAACTCGCAAATCTGCACCAACAAGTTAAATTTTACAGTTCCGACGCTTACCTGCAACCATTAATTTTAGGCGATACTTGGTTGGCAGTAGGTTCCTCTGGGGACTTGCTGCCGCTGCTGCAAACTCAAAAGGATATTGCTTTAGTAATTCCAGTTTCGGGAACTGCACTTTGGACGGATTTGTGGGTACAACCGGCATCGGGGAATCCAGTTCCTTTAGTGGAAAAATGGATTGATTTTTGCTTGCAGCCTCGGGTTGCTCCTCAATTATCTTTGCTGGCTAAGGCTAGTTCGCCGATAATTGTCGGCATGAAACCCGAGGATTTGCCGGAAGCTGTTCGCACTAATTCTGTGTTGTTGCCGGATGCTAAAATTCTTGCTGCTAGCGACTTTCTGCTGCCTTTGGGGGATGCGGGGATTCAGCAATATCGATCGCTCTGGCAAGAAATTCGGCAAGTAGTGCAAAGTTAAAATGTAGAGTGCGTCAGCTCTTGATTTATCGATGATCCAGAAAATAACTCGCTGCTGACGCATCCTACTAAGGAATGAGAATTAAATAACTTCCACAAGTTTGTGGGACGGGCGGGACGCCCATCCCACAATAACAATTAAAATTATAAGTTATTTAATTCGCGATCCTAAAATCCTTTCACCCTTCCTCGAATACCCGGATTTGACAGAGATTCTAAATCAATCCGACAGTTAAGCCGATCGCCCTTGCACGAATAAACTGCCAAAGCAGTGCCTTGACGGTTGCAAACTCGCACATTGTAACCATAATCGTTGGCGACAGTGCCAAAGCGGTTAACAAACTGATAGCGTTCCATATAATCGAGCAAACTCCAAAGTTGGCGGTTGACTATGATAATTACCCAAGTATTGCCGGGATCGACAAACCAGCGATCGAGCAATTTGCCACCAAAGAGTTTTTGAGCTAACCACAGACTCGGCACGCTTTTTTCGGTTTGCGAAAGCGGGGGCGAAGGGAAATTAGCAGCGTTGCCAGTCGGGCAGACTGGCTGCTGGGAGAATGCCACAGATTGTCCCCACAGCAAGGCTGTGATGCACGTAGAACTGGCAATTAGGAACAAAAATAAACTTTTTGTCAAAATGCCGTGTTTGCGGTGGGAAACTTGATTTTCGTGGCGCAATTTGTGGTAATTCATCATATTATTAGACTTGAATGGCATAAATCATTCATTGATACAGAAACCGCAGATGTAAGGCAGAGAAACACGGATAAACGCAGATAATTTTAAATTACTCGTTACTAGGCTCCAGCCTAGTAACGCAGATCCGGAGGCTCTGCCTCCATGTTTCCAACCGAGGCAGAGCCTCTAGATTTAGGTTCCCAGGCTGGAGCCTGGGAACCAGTTAATTTTATTATTCTTCAGTCCGCAGAGGCGGACATTGTTTGTATAGTAGCGGTTTCAACCGCCGACTCTTCTTGCTCTTATTTCTGCAAAACTGTTAAAATTCCGATCGCCTAAACAATGAAGCAGGCAGACAAGCAGTAAAAGTAGAACCGCAATCTAACTCGCTAGTAACTTCAATATCGCCGCCCATCATCTGACAAAAACGCTGACTGATAGTCAGTCCCAAACCAGTACCGCCGTACTTGCGAGTAGTTGAATTGTCGGCTTGAGTAAAAGGTTGGAACAGTCGCTCTTGCTGTTCTTGTGTCATGCCGATGCCCCTGTCCGTCACTCGGAAAATTAAAAATTCTGCATCCAAAATTAACAGTTGAGCAACTCTCGGTTGATATTTATTTTTTAATTCTTCACTGGTAATTCTTTCGACAGTAAGCACGATCGTCCCATTAGCAGAAAATTTAGCAGCATTGCTGAGCAAATTCAGCATTACCTGCCGCACTTTCATCAAATCGCCGTGCATCGCGCCGATATTGTCAGAACTCAATACTTCCAAAGTATTGCCGTTTTTATCCATTAGCGGTTTGATAGTTGTGATCACCTCCTCGATTAAGCCTCCAACATCGAAGCTTTCGAGGTAAATCTCCATCTTGTCAGCTTCAATTTTGGAGATGTCGAGAATGTCCTCAATTAGGCGCAGCAAGTGTTTGCCAGCAGTGCGAATTTTGTCTAAATCCCAGACTATCTGTAAGTTGCCTAACTCTTCGGCATCTTCCACCAGCATATCGCTGTAGCCGATAATCGCGTTGAGGGGAGTGCGTAACTCGTGGCTCATGTTTGCCAGAAAAGCACTCTTGGCGCGGTTGGCGAGTTCTGCGGCTTCTTTAGCCAACTGCCACGCTTCCTCAGCGTCTTTGCGTTCAGTGATATCTCGCAGTGTCGCCACCACCGCTTCGACGCTGCCGTCTGTCGCACAAAGCGGGCTGAGAATGTACTCGTAGTCGCGGGTTCCCCAGCTTGCCGTGGGGACAATTACTTCGCCTTTCACGGGTTCGGCTGTGGCAAATATGCCGTGGCATTCGTGGTGAACCCGCTGCATAATTGTTGGCGACCAGCCTAATTCCTGCCAGGTTTTGCCAATCATTTCTCTGGGGTTCATGCCAGCAGCTTGAGCGGCGGTGCGGCTGACATAGGTGTATTTTCCCGATCGATCTACTAGAAAAATTAGGTCAAGGGAAGCGCCGAGAATACCGTCAACTGTTCTGGCGTGTCGGGCTACCTGGGCGGTCATTTGTCTGACAGTGATGGCGCCGCGGACTCTGGCGGCGAGTTCAAACTGCAAGAGTTCGTTGGCTTGTTTGAGGAATAGGGTGCGCTGTTCGACTTCTATTTCCAGTTCGGCTTTAGCTTTTTCTAGGGTGAGTTCGGCTTTTTTGCGATCGCTCACATCTGTAGAAATTGTACCGACTGCATAAGCTTTACCTTCGGAGTTGCAGAGGGGAAATTTCAGAGAAATATAAGTGTGCGGGCCGTCGTCTTGAGGGATGATTTCTTCGAGGGTTAGAGGCGAGGAGGATTCGAGAACTTTCAGGTCATTTTCTCGCAGGACTGCTGCTTTGTCTTCGGGAAAAATATCGCCGTCGGTTTTCCCTGTTATTTGCTCTTTTGCGATGTCGAACAAATTGTCAAAATGGCGGTTGGTGAGTAGGTATTTTCCCTCGACATCTTTGATGTAAATTACTGCTGTTGAGTTGTCTAAAATCGCTTGCAGCAGTGCTTCGCTCTTTCGCAGGGCTTTTTGAGTGTTTTGGCGATCGAGTATTTCTGGCTGCAATTCCCAGTTGAGGCGATTTAAGTCTTGCCAAGCTTCCTGGACTAGATTTAAGGCGATCGCGCTTTTTTCTAGTTCTGTATTTGTCGGCCGCGACTGATTTGAGACGGAGTTTGCGGGCAATTCTAGGGGTTGGAAAGCGAGCGGGATGTGGGGATTTGCGATCGGGCGAGCGGCCGCCAATTTTTTATTATATCGAAAATCTACGGCTAATTGACCATCTAAACTCGATTTTTTAGGGAATAAATCGGGGAATTCGCTGAAATTTAAATGGTCATAAATTAGATCAAACTTCGGGGATAGCTGCTGCGGTTCGGCGCTGGAGTTAGAGGGCCAATTCCCGTCTGCTGTTGATAAATCTGAGTTAGCGGGTTTGGCAATCCGGCGGGCGACTGCAACTGCCAAGGCGAGGGGGGCGGCGGCAGACAGTGCCAACAGCAGCCAATTGTTACCCTGATCGGTTTGGGGGATTCCCCGGACTAAAACTACTGCGGGTTTTCCGGCTAAATTGTTTAGAGATTTTGCTGCTACGGTATAAGTTTGATTGCCTATTTTTATTGGCTGAGCAACTGGTTTGCCATCGGCGGCGCGTGCAGATCTCAGTAGCGATCTGTCCATCCACTGTAAATCTGGCAACAGTTGATTTTTCCTAACGTTTTGTGCACTTACCAAGACATATTTGCCTTCATTAAGTGGTGCATAAATAGCGTAAAATCCCCCTTCGAGTGAATTGACAGTTTCACTGCTAGCAACCATCGGGATTTGGCTCAGATTTTTCCCTAGAAATAAAGTACCAATAACTGTCTGATTTTTGGGATTTTTTACTGGAATTTCTGTGTAACTAACCAGGACACGTTCGCTCAATCCAGACGCCAAAGCGGGCAATTGTTTCTGAATTTTCGATTTAACCAGAGTTTTGCTGGCTGTAATTGGCTCTTTTTTTGCTAATACTGGATAGGCTAGGTTACGAGGATTAAAACTTTGTCCTTCCTGGTTGAGATTAACGCTCAAAATTATCTTCCCATCTTTACCCACTAAAACAGCACTGTGTATTTCCCCTGTTTTGACTTGATTTTCCAGAATTTGCTTGACAGAATTTGGCAAATCTGATATTTTTTTGCCGCTGTTGTAAGCTAAGGCTGTTTGGGCGATCGTTTTGCTATCAGAGGAGTTTTGCAAACGGTCGGCGGCGCGATCGAGTTTGAAATTGTAGTTAATTTCACTAAGGCTCAGTTCGGATTTAGCTTGATTTTGCAGTTCGTTGCTTCCAATTGCCGATGTTAACCAAAGTGCTGCTGCGGTTAATCCGACGGGCAAGATTGTTTGTAAAGTCAGCAGTCCGATTAGCTGTTTTCTGGTAACAGATAAGTTGTAGGTACACGGCTTGAAAGCTGCTTTCAATCTTCTTTCGGAAGTCGCAACTTTAGTTTGCTGCAGACAATTTGGCTGGCTGTCGTTTAACTGAGTATGAGCCATAGTAGTAGATGCGGGATCGGTTGTAGATGACAGGCGATCAATTAATCTGGAAGGCAATCAATTTTAGATTGTAGATTGTAGATTGTAGATTGTAGACTTCGGCGTGAGCGATCAGTTGCACGATTTTAGATTTTATATCGAGTTTGGTTAATCACTCATCATAAAATTCTTTGGTCTCGCCGGCGCTAACCAAGCAAGAAAATGACTGGTATTCTCAAACAAATCAGTTTCTAGGTGTTAATCAGATTATCTTATTTAGTTGTTTTTACATATATAGCAATCCTTGCAGGAGTCGTAATTTTTTTACCCCACCCCAACCCTCCCCTGATCAAGGGGAGGGAGTAAGAAATTCACAAATGATTTATGATTGCTATAATACTGTTGGCTCCTATTTAAAGTGTGTTGGGAGCATCCAAATGAGTGCTTTCACAGGAGTGTTCGCGGTTAGATTTAGCCTTGGCTGTGCAGGATGCTCGCACTCCTCAAAAACGCTTTTTGCAAAACCGGGATGCTCTTGCAGACAGTCGTAAAACGAAGTAGTTTATCGATCGACTGTATCGTAAATTCAGTTAAACTGAGAGGTTGCACCATTCTCAATAAGGTTTTTATGGGCGGGCAGGATGCCCACCCCACAAGAAATTAATTCTTTGTGGAACAGGCCGGAAAGCCTGTTAAGCGAGAATGCTGCAAGATGTAAGGTTAAACCAAAGTTTAGCCTAATTATTGCAAAACTTAGATACGCTCGATCGACCTTTTCCCTGCTTCACCTTTTTTTCAATCCCACAACCGCCTGCCTGCTTTGCCGCCCAGTCGCTGGTGAGTATCTTTGAGCAAGTTTGGGATGTCTAACTCTTCGGGACACCGGGGCAAACATTCGCCACAATCGGTGCAGCGGTTGCCTTTGTTGCCGGGGAACCAGTGGCCGGCATTTTCAAACATGGCGTAGCGGTATTTGCCAAAGTCAGTCATGTCGCACCCGACGGCGAGATTGCGGAGTCGCAATACTTCGGGAATGTTGATGTTTTCTGGGCAAGGCAAACAGGCATAGCACTGGCTGCATTTGTCGGTTTTCAAAGTGGCTGCAATCACCGATTCTAGCCGATCGAACGCAGCGATTTCGGCGTTGGTGAGGGGAAAGTCGCGATCGCAATATTTCAGGGGTTGCTCTAATTCTGTCGCATTTGCAGCCCCCACACTCAAAGTCCCAATCCTAGTATCGCTAAGTAAAAACCGATAGTTTAACTCTAAGGGCGAGAAAGGCGAGCACAATTGTGCGAGAGTTTCCGGGGGCGTGTAGAGTTGACCTCCTTTATCGGCTGGGGAAATGATGAAAACGCCCATATCTTTGTGATTGGCGAGTTCAATTGCCGGGGCGTTGCGCTGAAAAAAATAGTAATAATGCAGATTGACAAATTCAAACAAATCTGTATTAATTGCCGCCAAAATCAGATCCAGAGGCCCGTGAGTCGAAAAGCCGACGTGCCGAATGCGACCATCAGCCAGGGCTTTGCGTACAGATTCCATGCAGCCTGTGGGCGATCGCACAATCGCCAAATGTTCCCAAGTATTCAAACCGTGAATTGCCAGACAATCGATATAGTCTAAATTCAGGCGTTTGAGGGATGCGTCGATGCAGCGTTCCATGGCTGCTGCATCCTCGGTTGGGGAAATTTTTGTAGTGACGTGGAGGCGCGATCGATCGATCGACAAACCAGCCGAAAGGGCCGCGCCAAGATATTCCTCGCTGCAACCGTAACCTGCAGCCGTTTCCAGGTGATTGATTCCCTGAGACACCGCCTGTTGTACAGTCTGACAGGCAGTTTCCTCAGAAGCCAAATAGCGCATGGTTCCCAAGGAAAATACAGACAGGTGCAACTCCGTTTTGCCAAACCGTCGATAGCGCATAAATGTTAGGAAGTTTCGCCGGGGCTAAAGCCACTTCTCTTGATCAAATCCTCCGGGCGGAGGTTTGAGATAAATTCCCGGAAGGCGCGGCGTTCGGCTTCATCAGCATCTCGATCGACAGGTATCGAAGCATCGGCGACGACTTCTTCCATCACCCAGATGGGGCAGTTCGTTCGCAGGGCTAGGGCGATCGCGTCGCTAGGTCGGGCATCGATCTCTTTTTTAACTTCTCCCTGACGGACGATCAGGACGGCATAGAACGTGTTATCTTGCAGCGAGTGAATAACTATGCGCTCCAAGGTAAGACTCCATGCCTCTAAGAAATTGACCATCAGATCGTGAGTTAAGGGTCGAGGAGGCTTGTGACCTTCGATCGCGCTAATAATAGCCTTTGCTTGCTCCTGACCGATATAAATAGGCAAAGCCCGTCGCTCAGTAGCGTCTCTCAATAGGACAATAGGACTGCGCGTGGCTGCATCTAAGGCAATTCCAGCGACTTTCATTTCAATCATTCGATCGGCCTCATAGAATTAAGAAACTGTAAGGCAGTGGAGAACTTGGACATAAAAATTACCTAAATCCAGTATGACTTGATCTTCGCCTGAATCTACAACGAATCGGGGACTGTCGATTTGAGATTTGAGATTTGAGATTTGAGATTGACTCTACACAAGAAGAGGAACAGCGGGAAGGCAAAAGCTGGTATGTCTGGTTTGTTTGTGCCTGTGGTTTGATGTAAATAAGCGATCGACTACGGAAAAATACTTATGTTTACAGGACTAATTCAATCTCTCGGAAAGCTGAAGTCGCTAGGCAACGATTATTTCCAAATTTCCTGCACATCAAACAACTCCTACCAGATTTTACAAGATTTAGCCATTGGGGACAGCGTAGCCGTGGATGGAGTCTGTTTAACGGTAGTGGAAGTTCTGCCACAAGGTTTTGTCGCCGTCGCTTCCCCGGAAACCCTGCGCCGCACAACTCTGGGATCATTCCCCGATGCTTTGGTGAACCTAGAAACCTCCCTGCGCGCCGGTAGCAAATTGGGGGGACATTTTGTGACGGGGCACGTAGATGCGATCGGCACTTTAGCCACATCCACCCAAACCGCCAACGCTTGGGAGATGCGGTTTACTGCCCCACCGACAGCAAATTCGGGATGGCAACGTCAAATGGCACCTTACATCGTTTCCAAGGGCAGTATCGCCGTCAACGGCATCAGCTTAACCGTGGCAGATTGCGATGCTGACGGCAATTGGTTTGAAGTTGCTGTCATTCCCCACAGTTTTGGTGAGACAAACCTCAGCTATTTGCAACCAGGAAGTTTAGTAAACTTAGAAGCAGATATTCTCGGCAAATATGTCGCCAAATTTCTCCGCAGCGGCTCAAAATCTCATCCCGAACCGTGGGAAGAAACCCCCAGAATCAACAGTTTGGGAACAATTACACCAGAATTCTTAGCAGAACACGGATTTATTTAATCGTAGATCAAACTCGGCGGTTGAAACCGCTACTATACAAACGAAGTCCGCCTCCGCGGACTAAAGAATAAATTGGTCTGGTGCGTCAGCAGCGAATTATTTTATCAATAATTGACGGCAAAAAGCAGACGCACCCTACTAACTCTTAATTCTCTCTCTGCGCTCTCTGCGCTCTCTGTGGTTAATTAGACCTCTTGCAAAAATCCTTTTCATCAATTGATGGGATGGGCCGGAGAGCCCGTCCTAATTATTTTTGCAAGAGGTCTATTAATAAAAATCTATTCCTCAACAAAATTGTTTTTCTCCCAAAACAATCCCGCAGCAATTCCTACCTGAGAAACTACAAACAATGCAGCAATTAATAGCTTTTGAAAGCCCGGTGCGTGGAAAAATGGATAAGTTAGCAAGTTCAAATAAAATGACGGATGTTGTAGTTTCCCATTAGTCCCGCGTTTCGAGATCATTTGCTGAAACAAAAAAGCACCTCTACCATAATTAAATTGCTGTTTCCAAAATTTGCGAAGAGTTAGGGCGTGTGAGTGATAGACTATAACTTCGGGAGCGTAAATTGCGGCATTGCCCGAATGCAACCACCGATCGCAAAATTCCCGGTCTTCTCCAGCCGCTAGAGAAAAATTTGTGTCGAACCCGCCGATTTTTTGGAATGCCTCAGCGGGAAGGGCAAAATTGTTAGAAGTGAAAAATTGCGCGCGATCGCCAATAGCATTATAGTAACTGTAAAGGTAATCGATCAGTTGCTGGCTGGCAGTAGAATAAATGTTATCCGGCAGCGCGTTTACAGTTCGACCTCCGATTAAGCAATCTGGTGTTTCCACAAATCGCTTTTCCAGATTTTGCAGCCAATCTACCCCCACAGTACAGTCATCGTCTGTAAACACTAAAAATTTGCCTTCTGCGGCAAAAGACCCAGTATTTCGCGCCGTTGCAGGGCCGGAGTTTGGTTGTGTCAGAAGTGTGATATTTAGTTGATGAAGAAAAGGGGAAATTGTAGTTTCTACAGATATTTCGGTGCTGTCGTTGACGACGATAACTTGAAATTTATCGCGCGGATATTCAATTTCAACAAAAGACTGAATACACGCCGCTAATTTATCGGGGCGATTGTAGGTCGGAACAATAATTGAAAATAGAGTTTTAGCTTGGTTCATAGTAACTAATAACTTTTAATTTTTCAAGCGATATAGCACCGACTCAGTATTAAAATCTTTACCGAAAACTGGTTGCAGCGGGCCCTGGGCACTTGTCAGCCAAGATAAAGCTTTTCTGGTAGCTGCGTTTGTCTCAGTCAGCGGCCCGAATCCCACAGTCCTAATTTTATTTTGCCGCAGGTTGTCAATCCATGCCGAAAGTCGATCGGCTCTAAAGGGCACATATAAAACTTGTCTGTCCAAATTTCTCCCGTAAAACAGGTAGCTGCGCGAACTTAAAAAGAAGCCTATTCTTTCATCTGGTACTGTATTTTTATCAATATATTCGTAAATACCACGATACAGCTCTGTGCGTGCAAAATCTCGCTTTTCCCTCCAATGACCAATTACTATCAATCCTATACACACACCAATTATCACTATATAAATTGATTTTCTTCGGCTTGGAAATAGATGATTCAGCCATCCGAAGCCAGGATTGATTTTCCACAATATCGCAGCCAGCGCCAGTGACACAAGATAAAATATCGGATATGGTAATATATCTTGCCAACTGGGGCCTAATATTTTCCAGATACTATTAATAGCTTCTATTGGATTAGACTTAAAATTGTCAATCAACAAACTCCCCCAAACAATACTATCTCCGGTGAAAGAAGCATTTTTAATATAATCAAAAATTGTGTTGCTAGTAATTCCGAACAAACCACTAACCAAAACCACTGCCAGAACAACTAGATTTGGAGTTTTCAAGAGAGTTGCTGTAGCTGCTGCTGCGACGGCGAGTACGCTTAAAAAGGGAAATCCGTATCTGAGGTTAAAACCGAGTATAGGGCTGAGTTGACCAATTGAATCTCCCGCAGTACCGGATGTATAAGGTGTAATTAGATACAGAATTCCTGTGCTGGCGAGAAGTATTATTAAAATAACATTATTTTGATTGATTATTCGGGTTTTACCTTTGATTAAAGCCAGAGGTGCTGCCAATACCTGAAGTGCGATCGCCAGAAAGGGCAGTTGCAATCTAATGATAATTTGTAAGCCGAGAGTTTGCCAGTGCGAAATATTGCTGGGATTAAATTGAGCTGCTAAAGTGCTTTGCCAAATCTTTAGAAGTGGCGAAGCGGGCGGCTGCTGTACCGGAAGTGCTTGCCCAGGTAAGGGAGACGGTAAAGCAAAAGGCTGTAAGGGAACTTTAATAGAGCCGACTTCGCCGACAGGATAATTGATTTGCAGCAAGTTTCTCGCATACCAAAAACATCCTAAAAGCAAGCAACAAGCTATGCCGCACAGCAAGACTGGTTTGAGAAAGTGGCGAATTCTAAAATTAGCTGGTGTAGATTTTTTATTAACCGCGAATCTTTTAATTTCTAATATTGCTAATCCTCCTAAAAGTGAGGCTGCATAGACTATTCCCGTGATTTTTATTCCGGCTAGCATTCCTGTGGCTGCCAAAAATAGGGAAAGTTCGGATTGCGATCGGCTGCTATGATACGATAAACCTAGATACAAACCCACTGTAAATATTGCAGCTAGCGGTAAGTCTGGGTGAATGGTGTTAACTTGGTTGAGCATCATCGGTACTGTCAATACTAAAGATGCTGCTGCTATGCCGTGAATTCGGGTAGATCCAAATTTTACGCTTAAGAGATAGACGGCAATTCCCTCAAGTAACCACGCAATTAGCAGGGGAAAAGCTGCCAGAAAATCTTCTTTGAATGGGATTACACACAAAGCAGATAAAACGTGCCAATTGTAGGGATATACTCGGGCTTGTTCTTGTTCAAAAATCCAATTTCCGGCGGCATCTAATAATGTAAATGAATGGGTTTGATACCAGCGGGCGATCGCAGGCAGGTGAAACCACAATGAATCATAATTGGTTGTGGGTTTGGTTGCGAGAGTTTTTAACAGCAAAAATCCTGCAACAGCGGTGGCAAAAATAATTAGGGATTCTGATGGGCCCAAAGGTTGCTTTAGTTGGGGAATCGGCCACTCGGAGAAGGTAAAAGTTTTGTGGTTTTTGGTAAAAATCAGGGTTAAGCCGATCGCACAAATCAACATTTCTGCTATAATCACCGCAGAAATATTTAGGCGATCGGCACTTCCTAAAATCAAGCCGATACAAACTTGTGCAATACTCCATCCCGTCAGGAGTACGAGGAGAAAATGGGGAGATGAATAGTTATTGTTTTCTTTCTGATTCTCGAAGGCAAGAGACAAGCTTAAGGGAATCGGGCTGACTAGAATTATCAGAAATAAAATTAATTCCCACAAATGCTGCGCTATTAGCATAAGCTGCAAGTTACCATTTTTTATCAGTTTTTCCTCGTTACCCGAAACAGCCTGGTAACGAGGAAAAGCAGCGATTTCGCGTGCTGGTTGCACAAAACATAAATTTTCTTGTGGGGTGGGCTTTTCGACCGTTCCACAAGAAAATTTATCTAGCCAATTCCCAATTTTTACCTGTTAGCTTGCTTCTGAATTTTGGGTTTGACTGCTTCGGCATCTTTGGGCTTAGAAGTATCAGCTTTTAAGAGTTCCGGGAATGGCGGCTGGAGGTTGTGAACTTCGATGTCCATTCCCAGCGGCAGAGGTGGAAGCTGAGGCAGATCGTTTTCCAAATCCTTGAGTCCGCTAGCGGTTTGTATTTCCACCATTTTCGGCATTTGCGGTACTTTGGCGGTTTCCAAACTGCCGATCATTTTTGCCAGAGCGAATTCTAGCTGAGAGCCCGGGTCGATCGCCACCCAACCCTGGTCAGTCATTTGCCGAACCTCGAAGTGAAGGTGAGGCCCTGTAGACATTCCCGTACTGCCGACGCGGCCGATCGTCTCTCCCTGTTTCACCCACTCTCCCGGTTTCACAAACAGTTCCGAAAGGTGGGCGTAGAGAGTTTCCTGAGACTTTTTGCTGTGGTTGAGAACCACCGTCAAACCGTAGCCACCCAACCAATCGGCGATCGCCACTTGACCGGCATAGGCTGCCAGTACGGGCGTTCCCATCGGGGCCCCCAAGTCCGTTCCGGTGTGAAACCTGCCGTAGCCCAGAACTGGATGAGTCCGCCACCCAAACGGCGAAGTAATTGCCGAAGCAATAGATAGCGGAAACAGCAAGCTTTTGTTGCCATTTCCGGGCAGGCCTGCGGGACGTGGCGTGAGATTGTAGTAAGCAAAACCGGTATTGCTGCCGCTGCTGACACTAACGGCACCGACTTGAACCGGCCCGAGTCCCATGCTGGGCGCTGGAGGGCCGCCACCGTAAGATGCAGATCCGGCATAATATCCAGCGTCTGCCGAGTATCCAGTGTCTGCAGAGTAGGCGATGTTTGCCGAGTATCCGGTGTCTGCCGAGTATCCAGCGCCTGCCGAGTATCCAGCGCCTGCCGAGTAGCGCGGGGGTGCGTAGGCAGATTCCGGTGGGTTTGAACCCCTCCAAACCTGGCTGCCTATTTGTTGAACGGCTTGACCGACTTTACTGACAGGATTTCCGCTACTATTTCCGGCAACAGTTCCCCGAACATCGCCCGTCCGGCGATCGGGCAGATTTCGAGGAGGAGGGGCTGCAATATAGCCGTCGTCTGCGATCGGAGTTTCCTGTCTGTAGTTGGGTTCTCCGGCATTTGCCGTCACCGGCTCGGAAACAGGAGGAGGCGCACAACCGCCAACTCCTTCGCAGCCGGTCGATCGTTCTGCAAACTCTATTCTGGTTGGCGCTTCGTACTCGCTGGTAGCGCCAACGCTGTAGTCTGTCTCGTCGATGTAAGCGTTGGCAGGGTTAACTGGCGCTTCAAAAGGTGGCTCCTGGGCCGTCGCTTCTGGCAGGGGAATCAGCGCTGGCTCCGGCAGATAATATTGGGTGGGAGGTGGTTCGCTGGCGTACTCCGGCTCCCAGGCCGGTGCGGCATCGAAAGGCTCGGAGGGCGGAACTTCTGCCTGCGGTTCAGGGTATGGTTCTGGCGACCCTTGGCTGTATGCGGGTTCCGGGGGCGGGAGAGGAGCTTCAAATAGTGGCTGGAGATCTGCTGCGCCGGGGACGGCTTGTTCTGCTGGCGGAGTTTCGGCTTGAGCCCAAACTAGGCCTTTGCTGAGCAGTCCCAGACTGGCAAGGCAACCCAGTCCCACCAGCAGTGAGCGATCGGACAAAAGGCGCGATCGAGTCCGGGCGCCTGTAGGGTTCTTTTTTTGCTGTTTGGTGTTCAAATGGGCTGTTATTTGCTTGTCTGGAACTGGTTTCACGATTTTTTTTCCCAACTCAACAGGGGGCACAAGGATATCGAAGTCAGGATCGAATGTATGGCAATCCTTGTCTTTATATACAGGCTTAACTGATTTTACCGGGCTTGAGGCAATTTTTTTTACACATAGAACAAGCTCAAATGCCTTACGCATTCAGTCGCGATCGATATCCGGTTTTTTTGATCCCGATGGCACTTGCCTAGAAGTTTGTGACGGCCACACTGTTGACATCCTCACCGACTATCAGGCACGGTGATTCCTAAGCCTCACAACTTAGGTTTCTGCTTCTTAGCAGCGGCCTCCACCCTCAAGGAGATTTGGTCTTATGCTCGCTCCACAGACTAGCCCCGCAAGCCCTGCGGTTTTATGTGTCGAATACCAACAAAAATCTTTGTTGTTTGATTCTAGGGGTGGACTGCCCATTGCCCTGTCCTCTTTTCCCGGTCTACCGATTTTTCTTCCCCGTTGCAATACTTGCAAGCTTTGGTGTTAGGGTTTATGTCTCCATCGTCACGGGTGGGTCATTGACCAATCAAATTATACCAGTAAAGCCGTCCTTTTAGGACGGGGTTTCTACCCAAATTTTCTGATGACTGTAGCTGGCGATCGCTTGACAAATTTTCCTGACTCTGAGTGCGCCGGAGGGTCTGACGGTATCAGTTGGGACTGGCAGAGTTCTGAAGGCTTGCCTTATCTGACTTGCAGCTTGCTTTCTCGCTGGTCTCACGGCTTTTTTACGCGCGATTTCTCGCCCCAGGGGCCGATCAATCTGACGGCAGTTCTCGAACCTGGAGCTAAGGTTTACCGACTCCAACAGGTACACGGCAATGCGGTACTCAAAACGAGTGAGTTGTCCCCGGTTGTGGCTCCGGGCCCGGAAACCGCTGCCCCAAACTATGCTGAGGCTGATGGCTTGGTGGCCGATCGAGAATTGGAGGCGCTGTGGGTTTGCTCGGCTGACTGCGTGCCGGTGCTGATTGCTGACGATCGCACGGGACTCGTTGCAGCAGTTCACGCGGGTTGGCGCGGGACTGCTGCTAAGATATTACCAGAGGCGATCGCTCAACTTGTGGCACAAGGCAGTCAACTAGAAAATCTGAAGATTGTTATGGGGCCGGCGATCGCTGGAGAGGTTTACCAGGTATCTGTGGAAGTAGCAGCGGAACTGGGAGCCACTATTGCTCCTAAGAGTGCCGTTAGTGCGACAGCCGACGGCATTCTAGAGTTTTTGCACCAACTGCCGGAAACGCCTGTCTTGGCCGATCCAGAACCGGGAAAGGTACGCTTGGATGTTCGCCTCTGCAATGCTTTGCAATTGCAGCAGTTGGGAATCGATCTTTCTCAAGTGGCGATCGCTCCTTTCTGTACTTATTCTGACTCGGCTCGCTTTTTTTCGTACCGCCGCGATCGACTTAAAAAAGTCCAGTGGTCGGGAATTGTGAGCGCCGGCGGGACAAGTTCCTTCTGAGGGCATTTGGCAGAAGGTAAAATTTTAGACCGCCAAGATAAAAATAAAAATCTTTGGATTCATTATTTTTTATTTCCAAATGCCAAATGCCTTCTAGTTTCTACCTTCCTAAGGTTTGCTGGTTCCTGTTTTAAAGCACCAAAAACTAGCAGCAAAACTTTTTGGAAAGCGGCCCAAGCCCCCGCCCCGCTTTCCTCTCTTGTTAAGATTACTCTATAACGAGAGTCTTCAGCGGGTTATTACCATGAGTGAGCCAACTCCCTATCAACTGCTTGAAGTCGATGAAGATGCTTCCTTTGATGAAGTGCAAGAGGCCCGCACGCGCCTAGGTGAGCAGTACAGCGGTGACAAGAAACGTTTGGAATTGATCGAAGCAGCTTACGACGCGATCCTCATGGATCGCCTGCGGCAGCGACAGGAAGGTAAAATTAAAGTGCCCGAACGCATCCGCTTTCCTGAGCGGCTGACGCCCCCGCCCGCAAGCTTTACTCCGTCTCCTCCTAGTGGCAGCCCTGCTTGGTTGCAGCGGCTAATCGATACTCCTAGTCGATCGGACATTTTGTTGCCGGCTGGGGTGTATGTGGGGTTAGGCGGACTGAGTATTTATCCGGCGGCTAATGATTCTTTACTACAGTTGACTCTAGCTCTTGGAGTCGGCTGTTGTCTTTATTTTGTTAATCGCAAGGAACAAAAATTTGGTCGCGCCGTGCTCCTGACTGTGGCTGGCTTGGTTATAGGCTTGTTGCTGGGAGGTCTTTTGGGATCTTTGGTCACTCCGGCATTAATAACAACAGAGAAATTTATCGCTTTGTTTACGTTTTTAATTCTGTGGCTGGTCAGCGGTTTTCTGCGATAGTCAGCAGTCAGTTGACAGTTGACAGTTGACAGTTGACAGTTGACAGTTGACAGTTGACAGTTGACAGTTGACAGTTGACAGTTGACAGTTGACAGTTGGCAGTTGGCAGTGGTTAATTATTGTTATTGGTTGGTTCGTAGTTTTTAGGTGTTAGTAGTTAGTTGATTGTTACCAATTACCAATTACCAATTACTAATTAACAATTACCAATAACTAATGACTGTTGACGGTTGACTAATGATTGATGATTGATGACTGTTGACTACTGACTACTGACTACTGACTACTGACTATCTAAGATAATCTCAACTGCTTCGCTCAAATTGTTAGCAATTAAATCCGGTTGGTGCATTTCTAGTTGGGTGCGATCGCGAATTCCGCACAAAACACCAATTACCTTGACACCGTGTGTTTTTGCTGCTATAATGTCTGCCTCCGTATCCCCAACCATCCAAATGTCAGAAGCCGGCGGTAGTTCGGCAAGAGCTTTTGCCATCAACAGGGGCTTATCTTTGACATCCCCGGTTTTAACGTAATCGTTGGGGAGGCAATAGCGACGGTTTTCTGGGAAAAATTTCCCTAAATTGCAGCGGTTGAAGGCTTCATCTAGTTCCCTAACGCGGCGCATGGTCATCACCGCTAAGTCTACTCCAGCGCGCTGCACCTTTTCGAGAGTTTCCAGAGCGGTGGGAACTGGTTGATCATAAATCATGTAGGGTAGGGTGTGGACGGTTTGACGGCGTTTCTGGGCAAAATCGCGGGCTTGGGCTGCGTCTAATCCTGAGAGAATGCCAATTTCGGTTTCGGGAACCCGCGCGCGCTTCATGTCCCAAAACTCGGCTTTGGGGAGTTCTCGCACTCCTTGGCCCGAACGCTGAGTCTCGGCGAGACAATGCTGGTAAACTCGGTAGTAGCGATCGGACACGTCCATAATCGGGCCGTCAAAGTCGGTAATAAGTCTCAGCATTTAGCAGAGTATTTTTAAGCTTTTATACAAATTCTTCGATACTATATCATTTAAAGGTAACACTTTCTTTACAAAAATTGACACAAATACCTAGGGGAGGTAAGGTCTATAGGAATGGTGCTAATTAAAGCAAACATTTGAATTAAACTGTGCTGTTCCTCAACTTTAGCGGTTGTAAGCCATATCGGGGAATTTAAAATTAAAATGTGCCACACAAATAGTGTAAACCGCTACATATTGTTCATAAATCTCAACCTCAATCGAGGCTGATTGTGGCTGCGCTTTATCAAAAAAAGTTGGTCAAATTAATATTTGGTCTCATTTTTGAAATCAGCAAAAAAACTGCTTGGAGAATTTAAAGTGTACTGTTTGCATAAATTAGCCAGCGCTAACAGGTGATGACATATGCCAGTATAAAAATTTTCATGATAAATCGCAGCCAAACAACAACTAACTTTACCGGCTAACCTTTGAGAGAGATGCTCTACAATAACGAGATGCTTCCCACATTAACTGTAGAGAGCAGCCCCAGAAGTATTAATATTCTTCTTTATAAGCTGTTATCCTTACGCAGGATTGAATACCTCACAGTCGATCGGGAACTTAAGATTAAAGAAATATCTTTGAAAGTGCAAGATTTTGCCTACATTCATGAGGAAGTAGGCGAAGGGAAAGACGTGCGCGATAGTTTTCCCGAACTAATCGGAATTGAAGGACTCCTTGAAGATATTATTGAAGAACGACAGCAAGATTGTCAGTTAAAATCAATTAGCCGAGTTCTCAAAGACGGCTCTTATTTGTATCTAGATTTGTACATTTTTGGTTATAAGGGACAAGCCAATGCTGACAGATTGATTATTTTATGCGAAGATGTGACAGATAGCATGGGATCTCAGCCAACCATCGTTCAGGCTGCCAAAAAAACAAGTATTAAAGGCGATAACTTAGCTGCGGCTGGCGATTATATTGACAAAATTATTAATTCCCTAGGGGATGTTTTGTTCGTAACAGGAACATCGGGGCAAATCAAAAAAGTGAATCAAGCTGCACAGCAATTATTTGGATATACCGAATCGGAATTAATCGGCCAATCCATATCCATGATTACGGCTGAGGAGGAATTGTTACGCAAAGTCAGCCAGCTACCTCCTGCACTTAAAAGCGAATATTGGCCTCAAGTAAAAGTAGCTTGCCAAACGAAAATAGGTTTAAAGCTGATTGTTGCGTTTTCATGCTCTACTTTCGAGACAAGCACAGGAAGCCCGGATGCAGATAGCGAGGTTATACAAGATTTTGTTTATATCGGCAAAGACATTACTAAGCAACAACGCATAAAAAAGTGTCAAGAAGCACAGTATGCTGTGACTCATATCCTGTCAGAATCAACTTCTCTAGATAGCGCAACTCCGAAAATTTTGCAAGCTATTTGCCAAAGTTTTGGGTGGGATTTTGGCGAACTTTGGACGCCTGCCGAGGCGGAGAAAGAAACTAGATTGGGTGAGGAAATAAAATCTGAAAAAGATCCGCTTTGGTGCCTGCCACTTTGCTGTCTGATCGAGGAAAATCCTTGTTGGCGGCGGGTTGCAGTTTGGCAGGCAGCGGAGGAAGTTAGGGAGTTTGCCGAAAACGATCAGCAGATTACTTTGGCTGCGGGTGAGGGTTTGCCGGGATCGGTTTCCAGAAGCGGTTCTACGCAGTGGATTACTGATCTTGTGGGCGATCGCAATTTCGTGCGATCGCGCTTGGCCGAGGAAGCGGGACTGCGATCGGGATTCGGTTTCCCCATTCACGCTAGGAGCCAAGTTGTAGGAGTAATGACTTTTTTTTGCCGGGAAGAACTGCCACCGGATCAAGATTTACTTCAGATCATAGCTGTGGTAAGTTCTCAATTAGGGGAATTTGTCAAGCGCAAATATGCAGAGCAAGAATTGCAAGAAGCTGAAGCTTCAATCCGATTTTTGTACGAACAAGAAAAACGGCAAAGTGAAGAATTAGCTCGGCAAAATTTAGCTTTAGAACAAGCCAAATTAGAATTACAAGCAGCTAACATGGAATTGCAGCGGCTCGCTTCGGTGGATGGATTGACTCAAATTCCAAACCGCCGCTGTTTTGACAAAAAATTGGAGTTAGAATGGGAGCGGATGGAGCGAGAAAAAGAGTCGCTTTCTTTAATTTTGTGCGATATCGATTTTTTCAAACTTTTCAACGATCATTACGGGCATCAAGGAGGCGACGAATGTTTAAAACAAGTAGCCCAGATTTTAGCTAGCAACGCTCAGCGGGCAGGAGATTTAGCCGCCCGCTACGGCGGCGAAGAATTTGCGGTGATTTTGTCACAAACCGATATGAAAGGAGCAATGCGGGTAGCTGAATCAATTCGCAGCGATTTGAAAGCTGCGGGAATTTTTCACGCTGCTTCCAAGGTAAGTAAGTTTATAACTCTCAGTATGGGGATCGCTAATACTGTACCTGCTGCTGGTTTATCGATTGAGGAGTTAATTGGACAGGCAGATCGAGCGCTGTATCGAGCTAAACTAGAAGGGCGCGATCGTATAGTTGGCCTAGACTTAACAATAGAATTTCAGGGCCCGAAAGGAGTATTTTCTGATGATTGTGAGAGAAGCTAAAATCGCTGACGCACCTGCAATCGCACGGGTTAATCTAGATACTTGGCGGACAGCTTACCGAAAAATTGTACCGATAGATTACCTCGCGCAACTGTCCTATGAAAAAGCAGAAAGCCGTTGGCAAGAAATCCTGGCAAACGTCAAAAATACTGGAGATTTTGTCTGCGTTGCTGAGAATGAATCGGGAGAAATTGTGGGTTTTGCTGCCGGTGGTGGCGAGCGCACTGGCAAATATATATATCAAGGAGAATTATTTGCCATCTATATTTTGGAGGAATATCAGCGTCAAGGAATCGGACGGCAACTCGTGAGAACAGTTGCCACAAAATTGGCAGAATTAAGTTTGAACTCGATGCTAGTTTGGGTACTGGGAGACAATTCAGCCTATAGGTTTTATGAATTCTTAGGAGGTGAAAAAGTTGACGAAAAACAAACAAGTAGAGCAGGAGTTGCACTCAAAGAAATTGCCTACGGTTGGAAAGATATCGCAGTGCTGATTAACCCGCCGGTATGACCGAAAAAGTGGAATTTTTGTCAATCATCTCTCAAACTTCCCCTCATCATTTGTTCCCGTTCAATTGCCTCAAACAAAGCTCGAAAATTCCCCGCCCCAAAACCTCCAGCTTGCACCTGTTTGCCGTTAACTAAACTAACTCGGCGCTCAATCATCTCGAAAAAGAAAGTCGGTTCTGCAAAAATTGGCTGGGTAAAGATTTGCAGCAGCATCGCTGCGGGAGTATCTTCTTGCCAATCTGCCAAAATTTCAGAAGCTGCAATTGCTTGCCAATCTGCGGGCAAATAGTTTTGCCGCTGCTGCAATTGGGAGTAGTATGTTGGAGGAACCGGCAGAAAAGGCAAACCGCACGATCGCAAATCGGCAACAACCCCCACAATATTATTAGTTTGCAAAGCCATGTGCTGAATTCCCGGCCCCCGATTTGCGCTCAAAAACTCTTGAATTTGAGAATTAGCTGATGCCGGTTCATTAATCGGGAATTGCACCCCACCTTCAGCGTGCACCATAACTTGACTGCGTAAAGCCGATTTCTCAGTCTGAATGTCAAAATTTTGCTGAGGCTCAAAACCTAATATTTTTTGATACCAACTAACAGCACTTGACAAATCGCCCGCTTCAACATTTAATACTACGTGGTCAATCCGGGTAAACAACGGCAGCTTATCCGAAGCCGATAGCAGTGAATGGCTGCCAATTCGCTCCACGAGCGTATGGCTTAAATCTCCCCAACCAGAGATTTTTGCCCGCTTAAAATAGCCTCCTGCGTTTAGGTCTTCTTGAATCGGTTCCAGGATTTTAGCGCCTTCAGCAGCCGCTCTAGCTACCGCTAATTCAATATTTTTTACCCGAAAACCCACATCGGCAATCCCTGGAGGATGAAACTTCAACCAACTAGCAGCGGGACTAGCGGATGTCAGGGGCGAAGATAAAACAAAACATACATTGCCACTGCTGACAACTTCAGTGTCAGTGTGGCTGTTGGCATAACCTGCTATGGATTGAAAGCCTAACTGGCTGACAAACCAGTCGCAGGATACTTTAGCGTTTTCAACGTAAAATTGAATGCGATCGAACTCCATAATCAATAATTGAAAATGGAAACTGAAAAATGGAAAATCAGCAGATTTTTAAGGCGAAATTGCAAGGGATGGACTGAGTAATGGAGATTTTTCATACTTTTTATTGCGCGTCCACTTAATAATAACCTAAAGATTGAATATCCTAGCTCCCTCTGAAGGCAGAAATAAGTCGGCACTTAAAAGAAACCCCGTGTCTGCGATAACTTAGCTTTGACCGCTAGGCCTTCGCCAATAGGACTAAGGCAAAAAAATGGTTTGACGCGCTACTGATATGGGTAAGGTTCACCAGCCCATGCACCCTACAGAATTAAGTGCTGTACAAGTTCTCAAACCTAAAAATATCATAATTTTTCTTGCCTTCAGCTTCCGCTGCGTTCTGCCTTCAAATCACTCCTCAATAGCTAAAAGAACAAATGACTTTCCGGCTGAATATTAATCTCCATCGGCACAGCTTGCGGGTCAGCCGAAAGAGCAAACATAATCGCATTTGCAGCAGTTTCGGTACTCAGCATTTTTGACCTGTCTACCTTCAAACTCACATTATCCCAAAATGGAGAATCCACCCCGCCAAAATAGAATAGCGTAAACTTAATGCCGTAGCGACGCAGCTCATCTGCCATGCACTTGCTGAAACCAACTACTCCAAACTTTGAAGCGCAATAAGCCGTTCCCATCGCCATCGAATGCTTGCCCAAAATCCCGATGACATTGCAGATGTGGCCGGATTTGCGGTCTTTCATCACATTTGCGGCTGCTTGAGATGTGTAAAAACTGCCTTTCAAGTTCAAGTCAAGCATCGCATCTAAATCAGCGGGTTCTAACTTGTTCCACTGCTTGAGAATTCCGGCACCGGCGGCGTTTATGAGGGCATCAATTTGTCCGAAATGTTCGACAGTTTTTTGCATCAGCGTCTCGACTTGTGCCAAATCGGTGATGTCTGTAGGTACGCACAGTACCTCTGTTGTCGAAAGTTCGCTTGCTAAAGCGTCTAATTTACTGCTGTCTCTGGCGGCGAGCACTAGCGTCGCACCCGCATCAGCGAGTTTGCGGACCACCGCTGAACCGATGCCGCCAGTCGCACCCACCACAACCACAACTTTGTCCTGCATATCCCTTTACATTTCTTTACGTCCAGATTGTATGATAACTCAAGTTATTGGGAATGGGGCATGGGGAATGGGGCATGGGGCAATGCCAATAATTAATTTAGGGAAACTTGCCAGCCTTTTTCTGCTTTTTTTAGCTTGAGAGAAGTACATGATTGCAAAAAATTAGGGAATTTTTTACCGAGATTAAACTCTTTAATTGTTTGGGTAATTTGTTTGCCGTATTGTCTTTGAAATTCGCTGCCTACATTGGAAAGAAATACAGAATTTTGAGGAGAGTTGTCGGTTAAGTCGCTAACTATTTTGACTATAGCTTTTTCCAAGTCTTCAAGAGAATTAATATCTGTTAAGCTAGTCGGTGCTGCTTGGGTGTGATTCACATTGTCTTTGTTAAGTATGGGCGGTGGTGGGGGTAATTTAACTTCAAAGATAGTGACATAAGTTTGAGATTTTTCTGAGGGTTTGTGAAGAACAAAATCGGTGGGATATTTGAGAAATATATCTCTGGTTTTAGTTCCTAGGAGATGCTGGGTAACAATTTGATTTAGGACTAAACCGTAATTTTCTGTAAATAAAGCTGAAATTGTGGAAATTTTTATCCACTGAGCGGAGGTGCGTTTTTGCTCTTTTTTGATTAATTCTTTTAGTTGAATAACTAATTGTTCTAGGGGTGTAATTTCCGGTATGGTTACAAGGGAATGGGTTTCTACTTGTCCGGTTTTGCTGTTTAAAACTATGATTTTATCTATTTGTTTGCGGACTTGAAATACGGTTAGTCCGTGGGCTTGCAGTGTATTGCTGAGGTGAGTGAGGGCGCGATCGGACGAACAGACAAAAATCTCCTTGGCTGTGGGATAATGTACGAAAATCGATGCGCCGACTGTCGCCATTTTTAAGTCGGCGCTGTCTTTGCCGGGGGGGACGTGAATCAGTTGATAGCCGCGCTGGTGAAATTCGGCATCTTTTTTGCCCATGCTGCGCCAGTTGGCAAAGGCTACTTTGATTTGGATGGGATAGTGGGAGATTCCCTCTAGGAATTTTTCGGTTTCGCTGGTGAGTTGCAAGTTTTCGACATCTAGCAGCAAGATGGCTATGCCGACAGGAAGTGGCGCTGTTTGATGGGCGGTGGGAGTTGGAGGTTTTGGGGAATCTGAGTTTGATGATGGGGCTGGTGCTGTTTGGGCTGTGGCTAGCTGCTGAATTTTGGCAAATAATTTGCTGAATTGAGGTGAATTAATGAATTCGGGAACCAGCAGAATTTGTAAGTATTTTTTCGCAGTCAGCAGCAGGGAATCTGTATCGCTGGCTACTTTGAAACTTTTTGTCAATTTTCCAATCAAAACTGACTGAAAATCAGGTTTTGCCCAGGGGGTTTTCCTGTATTTTTCAGCTATCCATTCGGGATGCTTTTCCTGAATGGAAATTAGTGTTTGAGCGATATAACGACTGATGGCGCTGACTGCGACTGATTCTTGAGTCGCCAGCAAGGGAGTTCGATCGGGCATGGCCCTCTACAATGCGGGATGGTGTCTCAATCTATCATAATGTTAGTTTCTCTGTGACTGTCGGACGATCGCCCGCCAAATCCAACCGGCAGCAATTAACGCCAACCCAGTCAGCCAAATTTCCCTCTCCACCCAGAAAGCCAGAAACAGACACGCAGCCAATCCAACCCAAGCCAGCCACTGCGGGTAAAGCCTTTCGGCGGGGGAAAGTTGCAGCGCTGCGAGGTTGGTGATGGCGTAATATATGAGAACGCTAAAAGCGCTGAAAGACCAAGTAGTTTTGACATCGCCGACTAAAATTAAAAGTGCGATCGTAATTTCGACAAATACCACAGCCACATAGGGCGTTGTACCCGCAGGATTCAGCCGCGCCAAGACTCGCGGCACATCCAAGCGCCGCCCCATCGCCAGCCAGACGCGCGACAGCCCTAAAATTAAGTTCAGCAAGACTCCCAGCATGGCGGTAATTGCGCCGGCGGCTAGCAGTTGCGAAACTCCGGGAATTCGGAAACTGCGGGCGATGACTTCCAAGGGTGCAGCCGCAGCGCCTGTTTGCAAGGAAAATTTATCTCCCCCCGCACCTGCGACAACTATTGCTACCGCCACGTAAAGCAGCATTGTCAGCACCAAAGTTAAGATTATGGCTTTGGGAATGGTTTTCCTCGGTTCCCGCACTTCCTCGCTCATGGTGGCGATGCGGCCGTAACCGGTGTAGGCGACAAACATTAGGGCGGTGGCGTGGAGGATGGACGCGATCGAGCTATCATTCTGTAGCGCGGACATTTTTTCCCACCTTACCTCTGGCAAACCGACAGCAATAAATACGGCTAAGGATAGGAGTGTAACTGAGACTGTGACAGTATTGGCAATATTCGATCGCCTGATTCCGGTCAAGACAATTAAAGTTAGGGCGGCGGTGGCGATTAAAGCTGTTAGGATTAGGTAAGTGCGATCGGCTACACCAACGGCATTTAAAAAATACCCCGCAAAACCCAAAGCCGCAGTAGCAGCAGAAGCCGTTTTAGCTAAAAGAAACATCCAGCCGGCAGTAAAACCCAGCCAAGGATTGAGATATTTGTAACCATATTCGTAAGTACCGCCGCTAACAGGATGACTCGCCGCCAATTGAGCGCTATTAAGGCCGTTACAAACAGCAACCAAAGCAGCGATACCTACAGCCAAAATCACTCCAGGCCCCGCAATTTCCGCCGCAATTCCGATACTCACAAATACTCCCGTGCCCACAATCGAGCCCAGGCCCATGAGAGTTGCGCCAAAAACACCCAATTCTCGCTTTAAAAGTGGGGGAGACATATAAAAATGGTTTGCAGCAATGACTGATCTCAAATACGGTAACATTGGAATTATATGCGATCGGGGATTAGAAACCGGGTTTCTTCCTATATTTGTCGATACTAAACCCCAAATCTCATAGAAACCCGGTTTCTGTGTTTTGGGTAGGGATGAGAAACCGGGTTTCTTCCTATATTTGTCGCTACTAAACCCCAAATCTCATAGAAACCCGGTTTCTGTGTTTTGGATAGGGATGAGAAACCGGGTTTCTTCCTATATTTGTCGCTACTAAACCCCAAATCTCATAGAAACCCGGTTTCTGATGTCACGGTGGGATTGCGACTAAATATTAACCGAAACGGCCTTGAATGTAATCCCTCGTACTCGAATTGCCTGCAGAAGTAAAAATCTTACTTGTCGGCCCAAATTCAACCAGGCGGCCGATGCGACTTTCATCAGTATTAAAGAAAGCCGTGTAATCAGAAACACGAGCCGCCTGCTGCATATTGTGCGTCACAATCACCACTGTTAACTGCTGCCGCAGAGTCTGAAACAACTCCTCAATCTTCATAGTAGAAATCGGGTCAAGAGCAGAACAAGGCTCATCCATTAGCAAAATTTTCGGCTTCACCGCCAAAGCACGAGCAATACAAAGCCGCTGCTGCTGTCCGCCCGAAATCCCCTGCGCCGACTTCTTCAAATTATCTTTCACTTCATCCCAAAGCGCCGCACTTTTTAGGGCAGATTCCACAATTTCATCTAATTCTGCTTTGCTTTTGCGACCCAAAATACGCACTCCGTAAGCAATATTATCGTAAATGCTCAGCGGAAAAGGATTCGGTCTTTGAAACACCATGCCCATTTGGCGGCGCAAACTATTAATATTGACTTTAGGACTGTAAATATCCTGTCCAAAAAACTCCACCCTGCCTTTGATTTGAACTTTTCCTTCCAATTCGCCGATGCGGTTGAGAGCTTTAAGAAACGTTGATTTGCCACAACCTGAAGGGCCGATAATCGCCGTCACTTGCTGGTGAGGGATATTTATCGACAATTTTTCGAGCACTTTGTGAGTTCCGTAGGAGAAACTCAAGTCCTGAACTCGCAAGGCTGGTATGGCATTGGGGTCGATTTCAGGAGTCACATATTCTACGAATTGGTCGCTATGTTTTTCAGATTTTAAGTTACTTTTGGGTGTCATTATTTGCAGTTGGTCTAGTGTTGGTGGTAGATTTTTAGATGCAGAATATTACCTGATGGCCTTATTCAGTTAGACTTTCTAACTATGAACTCATTTCCTAATTCACGGATATATTGATACAGAAACCGCAGATTTAAGGCAGATAAACACAGATTAAGGCAGATAATTTCAAGATAGGAAATAGAATGAATGCAATCTTGTCTCACATCAATCCGTTAAATCCGTTACAGAATCCGTTGCCGAACTTCCTTCACCAGCAATTTACCTATCTTGCAAGCGTTTGCGAGTGACCGCGCGGGAGGCTAAGCTAGCAATCAAAACTATTCCCAAAAGGACTGAGGCAGCAGTCCAGGCTAATTCATTCTGCTCTTTGTAAGGAGAACTGGCATAATTGTATATTAATACTGACATAGAAGGAGTCGGAGTCAGTAGTGTCCCTGGAATTTCTTGGAGTTTCGAGATAGTTTCTGCACCAATCGGAGACTGAGATATTTCTCCCAATTTTTCAATTAAAGGAGGCCAAAATTGGCTGGACAAGGCAGTTACGATTAGCGGTGCGGTTTCCCCAGCGGCACGGGATGCTGCTAGCAAAACGCCTGTGGTAATCGTCGGGAGTGCGGCGGGAATTATAATCTTAAAGATAGTTTGAAAGCGTCCGGCTCCCAAACCTCCCGAAGCGAGGCGGTAAGAAGTAGGGACTATCTTTAATGCTTGTTCTGTTGTCAGGGCGACAACGGGAAGCATGATGATACCCAGAGCGATACCTCCAGCTAATCCTGAAAATACTTTGGTGGTAACGACAATTAAAGCGTAGGTAAAGACACCGACAACGATCGAGGGAACGCTGCTGAGAATGACGGTGATAAAGCGGATGGTATTTGCGATCGCCCTATTTTCTCTACCAAACTCTGACAAAAATATTCCCGTCATTACGCCGATTGGGACGCTAAATAACGTAGCAATTCCTACCATTAATGCTGTGCCAAGAATCGCATTAGCAAAGCCGTTTGGCTGGTCTTCAACTCCGACTGGTGCTGGCAGAGAAACTAAAACTTCCCAGCTCAAATGTGTTAATCCTTCCCCCAGAATTTTGTACAAAATAGCGAACAGAGGCAGCAAAGCCAAAGCTGTAAAGGCAAAGGCAATAACTGTCATTCCTTGGCTAAAAAAGTTTCTGCCCAGGGACAGGGGGTTGTAGATTTCTGCATCAAGAATAGTTTGTGTGTTTTTGGCTTGAGTCATCCGATTTTATATTTTAGATTTTAGATCGATCAATTTGAGCGATCTGGAGGCTTGTTCTCAGTAAATAGCGATGCTTGTGACCAAATTGGTTTGGAAGATTTTAATTCTTGGCTCCCTTGACACCGATTAGCTGAACCAACAATACTGCGACTGCGTTCACCAATAGGGTGATGACAAATAGAATTAGCGCTAAATACATTAAAGAGCCGATGTGTAGCGGTTCTTGAGCTTCCCGAAATTGACTTGCCAAAACTGCGGGAATTGAGTAGGCCGGGGCGAGGATAGATGGATTGATTTGAATGGAGTTACCAATGACCATTGTGACTGCCATTGTTTCGCCTAAAGCACGTCCCAATGCCAAGATGGTTGCTCCAATAATTCCTGAACTTGCTGCTGGTAATAGCAGCTTAAATATTGTTTCCCAACGGGTGGCACCGAGAGACATGGAAGCACTTCGCAAATCTACGGGAACTGACATCAACACATCGCGGCTAATGGCGGCTACTGTTGGCAAGATCATAATTGATAAAAGTATCCCAGCGGGCAACATTCCTGGGCCCAAGGGTTCGCTGCTCAACAGGGGAAACCAACTGAAATTGTTAAATAGTGATTGCTGTAAAGGTAGTAGAAATGGAATGAGAACAAAGATTCCCCAAAGTCCAACTATGACGCTGGGAATGGCTGAGATTAATTCAACCATGAATCCCAAGGGCGATCGCACCCAAGCAGGCAAAAAGTTCTCGCTGGTAACTATAGCCACTGAAAGTCCTAGAGGAAGTGCGATGATAATGGCGATCGCAGAACTAATCACAGTACCGTAAATAAACGGCAAAGCCCCAAACTGCAACTCGCCGATATCCCACTTGGCATTCCACAAGAATGAGAGTCCAAATTTGCTGATAGCAGGCCAAGCATCCTTAAAAATGACCGCGCTCATCAAAAACAGCGTACCCGCTGTCGCTATAGCAAAACCCCATACAAATATTGTAAATCCTGACTCCAGCCACAAACCCTCACCCTTCGTATCAGTCAAGTCTAATGCTGTAGTTTTTGCTGTCTGCTGGTTAGTGAATTTTTCCGGTTGCTTGGCAAAATTGGTCATACCCTAAGTTACTGCGTAAACAGTGAAATATTTGCTTGATGGACGAGTAATTGTAGTAGATAGATTGTAAGGTACGCTTCGGCGCACCTTACCCCTGAAAGTTATGAGTTTTGAGTCATAGTTATTTAACTCGTAACTCGCCGCAATCGACTAAATCAACCTTTGGCAACCACACTACTATTAACTGTTTGAATTACCTTTTGAGCTGTAGCCGAAGGAATTGAAGTAAACTCTAGCTGTTTGTTGATACCTTGGCCTGTAGTCATCACCCAATTAACCATCTTTTTAATAGCATCTGCTTTAGCAGCAGGATACTCTTTGTAGACTAACAGCCAAGTCAAGCCAACAATCGGATATCCATCATTGGGATTTCCTTCCACTAAGAAGAAGTTTGCTGGGAATGTTTCCCCTGCAAAAGCTTTCTCTGCTTCTGCCAAGCTAGGATCTACAAATCGGCCTTTTCTATTTTGAATAAATGCCGTTTGGAGCTTGTTTTGCCGAGCGTAAGTATCTTGAACGTAGCCAATTGCACCCGCCGTTTGTCTGACCAAACCTGCTACACCAGCGTTTCCTTGACCGCTAATAGGGCTTCCCGGCCAGCTTGGTTGAGTGGCGCCTTTGATGCTGCTGCCGATCGCCTGCAAGTGATTAGCAAAAATAAAGGTTGTACCGCTGCCATCTGCCCGTACAGCTACTCGAATCGCAGTATTTGGCAAATTTTTAGCTTGTCCGGCAATCCCGGCTATTTTCGCATCGTTCCAGCGAGTAATTTTGCCTTCAAAGATGCCTTTCATCGCATCGGAGCTCAACCGTACATTGTTTACCCCAGGCAAGTTGTAAATAACTGCAACAGCCCCACCAGCAGTGGGAACAGCAATGACACCCCGCTTTACCTGACCTATTTGTGCAGGAGTCAGCGGCGCGTCGCTACCTGCGAAGTCAACAGTACCTGCAATTAATGCTCTGATACCAGCGCCGGAGCCTGTGCCTTCGTAGTTTACAGTAATTTGATTGGCACTTCTCATTTGGGAGAAGTAGCGATCGTACAAAGGTTTAGGAAAAGTTGCTCCCGAACCGTTTAATGTTACCGCAGCTACAGCGGAACTAATCAAACTTAGCGAAAATGCTGCTACTGCTAGCGAAACAATAAAGCCACGTCGCCAGCTTTTAGTGAAGAAAACCATAACTCCTCGTCCTTAGTATTAATAGCAGACTTTACAAATCTCTTCCATAGGATAGACTGAAATCCTAGGTAAAAACAGGTGATATAATAAGCTTGTTTTAAATTACGGTTAAAATTAGGTTAAATTTTTTATTATTAACGAATGGCAGCAAAAACAATAAATTTTGTTTAATTTGTGGTTAAGATTAGATTAAAAAAACTGGGAAAGAGCGATCGCCACTTGATAATCCTTACCCTCTTTCTTGACTTTAAATGTTTGACAAGACTGCAAAAAATCTATAAATTTCCCGCCCAAATCCATCGATTTCAGCTTTTGAGTAATTGGTTGACCGTATTGCTTGTTAAATTCACCTGCTACTAGGATAGTCGAAATGTAAGCACCTGGAGATTGAGCGGTTAAAGCTATCAAAATTTTTGCTAAAGATGATTCCAGTGTGGCAGATGGAGAAGTGTTTGAATCCGAAGATTTTTGGACTATCCTCACGTGATGTTCGCTCCCGCTCGATGTCAATTGAAATACAGAAGGACGCGATTTTAAAAATTTGACTAAACTGGAATCAACCAAGAAAGTTTTCACTATATGATCGGCCTGAACTTGACATCGGATGAAAAATATTTTTTTAAGCTCAGCTACATTAATAGCATTATTTGGGAAATTATTTATCTCTGATTCAATAATTTCTACAAGTATATTTTCTAAGACTTCCAGTGAATCGATCGTCACGGGATCAGCAGGGACAGTTTCTGGCAATTTTTCCTGCTCAATGTTTGCGCCAACAACGTCGGAAGTTGCAGGTTCTTTTGGTTCGCAGGTTATATCTTTTGGGGCTGATGCGAATGCTTCTATATTTGTGGAATTTATAGGAGTGAATTCGAGAGCGCGACGCTCTTGAAAAAGCTCAACAACACTAGAAAGCCGAGCTATCCGATCGTCGATTGATTGGTATTCAGTTTTCAATAAGTCAGAAATTTGATTTGCCAGTTCGGGAAGTGTAGGGATTTCTATTTTACGTTCGCAAGAATAGTGATTGATCTCTCCAGTCAGATGATTTTCTACGGACAAGATAGCATTTTGACGGCGCACCCGAAACACAGTCAATCCCTGATTTTGCAATTGATTGCAGAGGTGATTTAACAAACCGTCGGAGGAACAAACACAAACTTGTCGGACATCCCGATAGCGGTGTAAAATAGCAGCACCAAAGGCAATCATTTTACCGTCAGCGCTGTTAGCACCGCCCGGAACGTGAATTAGTTCGTAACCGCGATCGTACAATTCAGTATCCAGCTTACCGGTGCTGGGGTTTTTCCAGTTAGCAAAAGCAATCTTAACTTGCAGGGGATAGGCGCACAAACTCGCTAAAAATTGTTCTGTATTAACGTTAAGTTTCAAATTTTCGGCATCTAACAGCAAAATTGCAATCCCGCAGGAATCTGTGGTGGTTGCAGTGTCGATTCCCTTTGGGATAGCTTGGCTTAATTCACTTTCGGTGGATTTGCGACTTAAAGACTGCGGGTCGAGTGGTTCAAAGAATTGTTTGCGGCAAGCTTTGCAAAGATATCGCTGATGACCGTTGGGACGGCCGTTCTTACAACATTGGTCAGATTCACATATTGGACATTTCATTAATCCATTATGCAGCCTACTCCCGAATCGAACAAGGCATTAGCTATCTTCTTTTTGTCTTCCTTCGCGCCGCTTCGCTTACGCGCGGCTTCGCCTAACGCTTCTTCGCGGTTCGTTAAATACATATCCCTTGAGTTGTTCAGAAGCCCCATAATAGTAGAGACACTTAACATTTCTTTAACAACAATGGCAAGAGACTTGCGGGGATTCCTCAAACTACTCGAAGACCGGGGACAACTGCGCCGAATTAGCGCTTTAGTCGATTCCGACCTCGAAATTGCCGAAATTTCCAACCAAATGCTGGTCAAAGGCGGGCCCGGACTTTTGTTTGAAAACGTCAAAGGGGCAGAATTCCCCGTGGCGATTAACCTGTTGGGCACGGAAGAACGGGTTTGCTGGGCGATGAACATGGAAAAGCCGATCGAACTTGAAGAGCTCGGCAAAAAATTGGGAATGCTACAACAGCCCAAACCGCCCAAAAAGATATCCCAAGCCATAGAATTCGGCAAAGTCTTGTTCGACGTAGTGAAAGCCAAACCAGGCCGCGACTTCTTCCCAGCTTGTCAGCAAGTGGTATTTGAGGGAGAAGGCGTGGATTTGAACAAAATCCCGATGATTCGCCCCTATCCGGGAGATGCGGGCAAAATCATCACCCTCGGTTTGGTAATTACCAAGGATTGCGAAACCGGTACGCCGAATGTGGGCGTTTATCGGTTGCAATTGCAGTCAAAAAACACGATGACTGTACACTGGTTATCTGTCCGGGGCGGCGCGCGGCACTTGCGGAAAGCGGCGCAGGCTGGTAAAAAGTTGGAAGTTGCGATCGCCCTGGGAGTTGACCCGCTGATTATTCTCGCCGCCGCCACACCGATTCCTGTAGATTTATCCGAATGGTTATTTGCCGGACTTTACGGCGGTTCCGGCGTGCGATTGGCGAAGTGCAAAACAGTAGATTTAGAAGTACCTGCGGACTCGGAAATCGTGTTAGAAGGAACGATTACACCGGGGGAAGTTTTGCCAGACGGGCCCTTTGGCGACCACATGGGTTATTACGGCGGCGTGGAAGATTCGCCGCTAGTTCGGTTCAACTGCATGACGCACCGCAAAGACCCGATTTATCTGACCACATTTAGCGGGCGGCCGCCGAAGGAAGAGGCTATGATGGCGATCGCGCTCAACCGCATTTACACCCCTATTTTGCGGCAGCAAGTATCAGAAATAGTCGATTTCTTCTTACCAATGGAAGCGCTGAGTTACAAAGCCGCAATTATTTCCATTGATAAAGCTTATCCCGGTCAAGCAAGAAGAGCTGCTTTAGCATTTTGGAGCGCATTGCCGCAGTTTACTTACACTAAGTTTGTGATTGTTGTGGATAAAAGTATCAACATTCGCGACCCGCGTCAAGTAGTGTGGGCAATTAGCTCTAAAGTTGACCCAGTTCGAGATGTATTTATTTTGCCGAATACGCCCTTTGACAGTTTAGATTTTGCCAGTGAAAAGATTGGTTTGGGCGGCAGAATGGGGATTGATGCTACTACGAAGATGCCGCCGGAAACTGATCACGAATGGGGGGAACCTTTGGAGTCCGATCCGGATATGGTGGCGACGGTTGAGCGGCGTTGGGCGGAGTACGGTTTGGCCGATTTGAATTTGGGAGAAGTCGATCCGAATTTGTTTGGCTATGAGATGAAGTAGGGGAAGCGCAAAAATTCACAGGCGGGAGGTCTGTTCCACCCTAATCTTGTAGGGGCGGTGTCCCCGTACCCGCCCCTCTGATTGGAATTAGCAGCGAAACAGCCAGAGTTATATTATATTTTAGAGTTTGTGCCACAATTGAGGAACGAACGATTAATCCCACTGACGAACAAGCCCAAGCCTGTCTGCGCGTCTGCCAGATGTTGTCTAACTGCTACCGGGATATTCAACTATTCCGTTTTAGCGATCGCACCGGAGTAGTCTTTATATTTGCAGGCGAGGAACTGCAAATTATCGTATCCCCTAATGGCGACTGGAGGTTTTTAGATGCAACCGAAATTTGAAAAAATGACTAATCAAGAACTCAAGGCTTATGCCTTGGCGCATCGGGAGGATTTAGAAGCTTTGGATGTTCTTTACAGTCGCCGTACTCCCGACTCCGAAGCGATATGGTTCCATCCTCCAAAAACTAAAGACGAAGAGCGATTGCAATTTGAATTGTTCAAGCAGATGATAGAGGAGAGAGCAGAAAAGAATGGCAAGAATCATCCCATAACTACAGTTACACAAAAAGAAAATAACCCTATGACTTCTGAAAAAATTATTACCTCAGAGCAAATTTCTCAGTATCGCTCTGAATTGGCAGGTAATCCAAGTGCCCTAGCTACTATTGACGTAATCGAGAAAGAGTATGGTGGTAAGTTAGCAGAAGCTGCCAAAGCAATAGCGATTCGGAATGACATCGAAGGAATAGCTGACTTCGGACTCTCTGATTGGTTTGACGCGATGCTTCAGGAATGTCGGGATTTTATCTGTCAGCCCAAATACCAGAACTTGAGAGAAAACTACTTGCCTGCACTAATACCTCCTTTAACAGATTGTGTCGCAGGGAGTCTGGGTTGTCCTCCAGGAATAGCAGCAATCATAGCAGTTCCCTTTGCCGCCTACATTAAAGAAGAAGGCATGGAAAAATTCTGTCAGTCTCCAAATTCCTAACTTTAAAGTCCCGTTGCTACGAAAGCAGCCCAGTAATAAGGTTTTTCAAAGGGATATGGTTTGAGCTTTGCTCTCTCTAACGACTCTTTGAATAACTTATTGTTCTCGTCATCCAAATGACGTTGAAATTCTGGGCTTTCTACAATTTTTCTCAACTCTTCACCCGTAAGTGTTCGCAGCCATTTTTGGGTTTTGTTCAGCGCAAAGGCAACACTTCCTGGCTTTAGTGGCACAAGCTGTTTGAGGTTGTTATAAAATTCGATCATAAACAAATTGGTGGCAGCCTGCTCCACGCTCCAGAGTGTGCTAACAACGCTAGGACTGCCTGCATACAAAAAAGCGCTAATCAATCCAACGTACTCATCGCTGATGCTAGTGGGGTCTGTAATGCCAGTTTGACAAGCTGAAAAGGTGACTAGGCGACATTGATCTAGGTTCAGTTTTTCAAAAATTTTGCCTAATGTTAGGTCGGCATCTGCACCTAACTTGCCTTCGGACTCTGCTAAGCGCAAAGCCGATTTCAGGGGCGATCCAAAATCAAAGAAACCGTGACAGCAGAAGTGGAGACAGTGAGGAGAACGCACCAGTTCAGTAATGAGGACTGCTTCTGTTGCTTCTGTTTCACGGAGAACGATGCTATGGTCTGAGTCAAAGTGTTGGCAAATCTTTTCGAGTTGAATTTCGGTGCCAGTCAAATCCGGAAGATCGGTTCTGGTCGGGTTTTGGATAGCAAGTAAGCGGCTGAAGTCGTTTCGGTGTTGCTCTCTTTTTTGTGCCAGTTGCAGCAGTTGGCAACTTGGGGCATAGCCTACGCCTTTGGGGAACTGATCGCAAAGAAAATCACCGTTAGCTAAAGGCATTGCATGGAGGGGAAATAAATGCAGGTAGCGATGGGGAATCAGGATGAGGCGATCGCGAGTTTCTGGCACTAGCTTAAGGATATCTTCCAGATGCACAATTTCAGCGAGACGACTGAGGCGAGAGGCTAGACTATTTATCCACTGGGTTTTTATTTTCCGACCATATGCGTCCAGATACTCGTTAGCCCAATCTATCAAGGCGTTGATGTCATCAGATGGGGTGGACAAGATAAGTTTTTGGAGGCTATGACGGGTGATGATAAAAGTCTCGAAGCCTGCACTGGTGATGTACCACTGAATAATAGCAGTGTGGTCATCGAGCGTTTCTTGGAATTTTTCAAAATTGAAGCCATAACCTATAGGCAGGTAGCGGTCTTGTAATTCATTGCGCTGCTGTCGCAATTCCTGCAGATGTTCTGCTAGGGCATTTGGATTATCGGATGTGGCAGTTTGGAGTTGGTACTGACCGTTGGCAATTTTGTCTCGGAATTGTTCTAGTTGACTGACAATTTCTCTAGGGAAGACGCTTTTTAAGTCACGGTTGAAGATAAGTTCAACTAAGTTTCTAGTTTTGCTGCGTTCGGCGTATTCAAGGGCTTGGTCGTAATAGTTCAGCGCTAGACAAACTTCTACCATGCGTTGATAGAGTTTGTTCCATCGTTCAGCCAGTCTTTGTTTGTCTTCTTGTGAGCCAGAGCCAGAGACTATTTCACTACGTAGCGATTCTACCGTGTCAATGGCAGCAGCAAAGGCACGATAAGAGTTATCGAATTGTTGGGTATCTTGGTAGGTCATACCTAGATTAAATTGAGTTACTGCATAGTCTTTGGGGAAGTTTGACCGAGTGCGTACTTTCAAGGCATCTAAGTAACAGCGGATTGCTGCTTCCAAGTTCTCTATCTTTTTATTTTGGATGCAATGACGGTAGGCATTCCCCAGATTGTTTCGGAGCGTTGCCCATTCTTCAGGAAACAACTCTAGAAGGCATAGGTTCTTCCTTACTTACTATGCTAAATCAATAGCTAAATTAGTAAAAATATCGGAACAAATATATAGAAAAGTAAATAAAGTCCTTGTCCAGCTTGACATTTGGGCTTGTTTAATTGTTAATTATCA
>Ga0163149_10000697_pt1 | contig 44110 bp, 37 predicted proteins | sample OliLakLV19MP5G1_FD_148604 | JGI IMG/M metagenome (GOLD analysis project Ga0163149, IMG submission 148604) | Freshwater microbial mat bacterial communities from Lake Vanda, McMurdo Dry Valleys, Antarctica - Oligotrophic Lake LV.19.MP5.G1 | ecosystem: Environmental > Aquatic > Freshwater > Lake >...
TGCCACTCGCAGATCTGGACGAACGCCGAGATGCTCGAGCCCGTGCGCAAGAGCTATCGCGACGACACCTCGATCGAGTGGATTCGCATCCACGACCTGCCCGAGTTCGTCTACTTCAACCACGGCGTCCACATCTCGAAAGGCGTCGGTTGCGAGAGCTGCCACGGGCGCGTCGACAAGATGCCGCTCATGTGGAAGCAGAACACGCTCAACATGGAGTGGTGCCTCGCGTGCCACCGTGAGCCCGAGAAGCACCTGCGTCCGCGCTCGAAGGTCTTCGAGATGGGTTGGGATCCCGAGAAAGCGCTGGGCAAGTCCCAGGCGGAACTCGGGGCCGAGCTGAAGGCCGAGTACCAAGTCGAGAACTTGACGAATTGCTCCATCTGCCACCGATGATCGACGAGCACACGATTCCGGCTCCGGCCTCCCCCATCCCCTCCGCGACACCCCCCGTTGCCCTTCAGGACGGCGGCGCGTATCCCGAGCTCGTCGGCAAGACGGGACCGGAGTTCTGGCGCAGTCTCGAGGAACTCGCCGGCACTGAGCGCTTCCAGGACTTCCTGCGCCGCGAGTACCCGGATCAGGCGGAGAAGATGCTCGAGGAGCCCGAGCGCCGCACGGTGCTCAAGCTGATGGGCGCGTCGCTCGGTCTCGCGGGCCTCGCCGCGTGCACGAAGCAACCGGAGGAACGCATCCTCCCCTACGCGAAGAACCCCGAGTCGACGACGCCGGGCGTCCCGATCTACTTCGCGACCGCGATGCCGTGGGCGCGCGGATCGATCGGCCTCCTCGTCGAGAACCATCAAGGTCGTCCGACGAAGATCGAAGGCAACGAGTTGCACCCCGCGAGCCGCGGCGCGTCGGATGCGTTCGCGCAGAGCACTGTGCTCGAGCTCTACGACCCCGATCGTTCGACGACGGTCCTGAAGCGCGGTCGGTTCCAGTCGTACGACGACTTCCTCACGGAGCTGCGCGCCGAGCTCAACGTGCAGAGCGCGAAGCAGGGCTCCGGTCTCGCGATCGTGATGCCGACGATCGTCTCGCCGACGCTCGCGCGTCAGATGCGCGAAGTGCGCGAGGCCTTTCCGCGCGCACGCATCGTCCAATGGGACGCGATCCATCGTGACGAGCAGAAGGCCGGCGCCGTGGCCGCGTTCGGGAAGGACCTCGCGGTCCACTGCGACTACGCCAAGGCGAAAGTCGTGCTCGCGCTCGACAGCGACTTCTTGGGCGGCGGCCCCGAAAGCGTGCGTTCCGCGCGCGACTTCGCGAAGGGCCGCAAGGCGCGCAAGGGTCGCACGGCGCTCAATCGACTCTACGTCGTCGAGAGCTCGCCGACGCCGACGGGGATGATGGCGGATCACCGCCTCCCTCAGCGCTCGGAAGACGTCGAAGACTTCACGCGCCTCCTCGCGAAGCGCCTCGGGCTCGACGTGAAGACCGCGGACAAGTCGAGCGTGCAACTCGATGCTTGGGTCGCCGCGGTCGCGAAGGACCTCCAAGCGAACGCGGGCGCGTCGATCGTGACGGTCGGCGACTGGCAACCGGCCGTCGTCCATCACCTCGTCGCCGCGATCAACGAGAAGCTCGGCAACGTCGGCACGACGGTGAGCTACCTGCCGCCGGTCGATTGCCTGCCGCAGGAGAAAGGCCACGTCGAGGCACTGCGCGATCTCGTCCAGGAGATGAACGCCGGCAAGGTCGAGGTGCTCATGCTCCTCGGCGTGAACGCGGTCTACGACGCGCCGGCCGATCTCGACTTCAAGGCCGCGTACGCGAAGGTGCCGCTGAAGGTGCACCACGGTCTCTTCCTCGACGAGACCGGCATCCTGTGCGAGTGGCACGTGCCGGCCGCGCACTTCCTGGAGAGCTGGGGCGATGCGCGCGCCGCGGACGGAACCGCATCGATCGTACAGCCGCTGATCTTCCCGCTCTTCGGCGGGAAGAGCACGACGGAGATCGTGAACGCGATCCTGAACAAGGGGACCGAGTCCGGCTACGACGCCGTGCGCGCGACGTGGCAGAAGGAACGCCCCGACGCGTTCGAAAGGAACTGGCGGCGCTGGTTGCACGACGGCGTGATCCCCGAGACGGCGTTCGCGACCGTGTCGGCGACGGCGAAGTCCGTCGTCGCCGCGCCGACTCCGAGTCCGGCTGGCATCGAGGTCGTCTTCCGGCCCGACCCGACGATCTGGGACGGCCGCTTCGCGAACAACGGTTGGCTGCAGGAGCTGCCGAAGCCCGCGACCAAGGTCACGTGGGACAACACTGTGCAGATGGCGCCCGCTCTCGCGGCGCGCATGGGACTCGCGACCGGCGACGTCGTCGACGTCGCGCAAGGCGGCCGCACGGTCCGCGGACCGGTGTGGGTCTCGCCGGGACACGCGGATTCGTCGATCACGCTGCACCTCGGCTACGGCCGCACGCGCGCGGGTCAGGTTGGCAACGCGGCCGGTTTCGACGTGTTCGCGCTGCGCACGAGCGCCGCTTCGTGGAAGGTCTCGGGTGCGGAGATCAGCAAGGTCGGCGAGTCGGTGAAGCTCGCCTCGACCCAAGAACACGTCGACTACGACATCGTCCAAGGCGAGGTCAAGAAGCGCCAGATCCTGCGCGTGCGCGACGTCGAAGGGTTCGCAGCCGATCCGCACAGCCTCGATGCGAAGGATCGCCTGCACCACTTCGGCGACACCGACATGTACAAGAAGGCGGTCCAGCGCGAGATCGACACGATGGGTCGCCCCGTCGGCGAGTACCAGTGGGGCATGGTCATCGACCTCAGCTCGTGCACGGCATGCGGCGCCTGCGTCACGGCCTGCCAAGCGGAGAACAACATCGCCGTCGTCGGCAAGGACCAAGTCCTGCGCGGCCGCGAGATGCACTGGCTGCGCATCGATCGCTACTTCGACGGCCCGGAAGCGAACCCGCGCATCCACAGCCAACCGGTCCCGTGCATGCACTGCGAAAACGCGCCGTGCGAGGTCGTGTGCCCGGTCGGCGCGACGCAGCACAGCCCCGAAGGCTTGAACGAGATGGTCTACAACCGCTGCGTCGGCACGCGGTACTGCTCGAACAACTGCCCGTACAAGGTGCGGCGCTTCAACTTCCTCCTCTATTCCGACTACGTCACGGAAACGCTGAAACTGCAGCGCAACCCGGACGTGACCGTGCGCTCGCGCGGCGTCATGGAGAAGTGCACGTACTGCGTGCAGCGCATCAACCAGACGCGCATCACCGCGAAGCGCGAGCAACGCAAGATCAAGGACGGCGAGATCGTCACGGCCTGTCAGCAGGTCTGCCCGTCCGAAGCCATCACCTTCGGCGACATCGCCGATCCGAAGAGCGCCGTGTCGCAGCTACGAGCCGAGCCGCACGAGTACGGGCTCATCGAAGAACTGAACACGAAGCCGCGCACGACCTACTTGGCGAAGATCCGGAATCCGAACCCCGAACTCGCGGCCCTCGAGAGCGCTTGAGCTCACGGCGCTCCGAACTGAGAGGCCGTGAGGACATCGAGCCTGGGTCCTCTCGAGAACAAGCTGCGCCTCTCCGCGGCGCTCGGCCCGTGAATTCTTCTCGGGCTCCGAGCTCGCGGCTCGTCACGAGTCGCGCAGGTTCCGCGAACGGCGGAGCCAAGCTCATCCACACGACCGAAACGGTCGCGAAGCGCGCTGAGTGCTCCGCGTCAGCCTCCCCTAGCCACCCGACCCCATGAAGGACGAACAGAAGACCGAGGCGCGTGACGCGCTGATCGGGCCGGGCCACACGATCGCGTCGATCACCGACAAGATCTCGGAGATCGTTCTGTCCCCGCTGGCGAAGACGCCGCTCGGGTGGCACGCGGTGATGGGCATCGCCTCGGTGGGCGTGATCATGCTGGTCGCCACCATCATCAACCTGGTGATGACGGGCGTCGGCATCTGGGGCAACAACGTCCCGGTCGGCTGGGCGTTCGACATCATCAACTTCGTGTGGTGGATCGGCATCGGCCACGCCGGGACGCTGATCTCGGCCGTGCTGCTCTTGCTGCGTCAGGAATGGCGCACGTCGATCAACCGGTTCGCCGAGGCCATGACGATCTTCGCCGTCGCGTGCGCCGGCATGTACCCGCTGCTCCACACGGGACGACCTTGGCTCGCGTACTGGTTGCTGCCCTATCCGAACACGATGGGCATGTGGCCGCAGTTCCGCTCGCCGCTCGTGTGGGACGTCTTCGCCGTTTCGACCTACGCGACCGTTTCGCTGCTCTTCTGGTACACGGGGATGATCCCAGACCTCGCGACGCTGCGGGACCAAGCGCGCCACAAGGTCGCGCGGGTCGCGTACGGCATGCTCGCGATGGGCTGGCGCGGCGCGGCGAGCCACTGGAACCGTTTCGAGACGGCCACCGTGCTGCTCGCGGGCCTTTCGACGCCGCTCGTCTTGTCCGTGCACTCGGTCGTGTCCTTCGACTTCGCCACGGGCATCGTCCCCGGTTGGCACACGACCGTCTTCCCGCCGTACTTCGTCGCCGGCGCCATCTTCGCGGGCTTCGCGATGGTGCTGACGCTCGCGCTGCCGATCCGCGCCTTCTACGGACTGAAGGACTTCATCACGGAGAAGCACCTGGACAACATGGCCAAGGTGCTGCTCGCCACGGGTCTCATCGTGACCTACGGCTACGCGATGGAGGCGTTCGCCTCGTGGTACTCGGGCTCGGTGTACGAGGGTTACCTCCTGCAGAACCGGTTGAGCGGTCCCTACGCGCTCTTCTATTGGGCGCTGCTCCTCACGAACTGCACGATCCCGCAGATCTTCTGGTGGGCGCCAGCGCGTCGGAACATCTGGATCCTGTTCGGCGTGTCGATGTCCGTGAACATCGGCATGTGGCTCGAGCGCTTCGTGATCATCGTGCAGAGCCTGCACCGCGATTACCTGCCGTCGTCGTGGGGCATGTATGCGCCGACGATCTGGGACTGGGGCATGTACCTCGGGACCATCGGCTTCTTCCTGACGAGCTTCTTCTTGTTCATCAGGTTCCTGCCGATGATCGCGATCTTCGAGATGCGACTGCTCGTGCCCAAGTCGGGAGTCACCGGGAAGGCTGCTCCGCGCGGTGATGCTCCGCACGGGGATGCTCCGCACGGTTCACCGGCTCCGGCGGTCCACGACCATGGCGGGAGGAACTGATATGGCCTACGGCAAGCAAACGACTGCGATCCACGGCCTGCTGGCCGAGTTCGACAAGCCCGAAGCGCTCGTCGACATGGCGCGTCAAGCACGGCAAGAAGGCTTCACGAAGGTCGAAGCCTTCTCGCCGATGCCGATCCACGCGCTCGACGAAGCGATGGGCTTGACCAACAAGCTCCCACTCTTCGTCCTGCTCGGCGGACTCGCCGGGATGTTCATCGGAGCGGCGCTCCAATACTGGGTCTCGGTCATCGAGTACCCGACGAACATCGGTGGTCGGCCGTGGCTCTCGTGGCCCTCGTTCATCGTCCCCATGTTCGAGACGACGATCCTCTTCGCCGCGCTCACGGCCGTGTTCGGGATGCTGATCATGAACGGCTTCCCGCAGCCCTACCACCCGCTCTTCCACGTGAAGCGTTTCGCCGAGGCGACGCGCAGCCGGTTCTTCTTCCTGATCCAGGCGGAAGACCCGAAGTTCGATGCGACGACGACGCGCGAGTTCCTCGCACGACGGAAGCCGCTCTCGATCGAGGAGGTCCCGAACTGATGCGGTCCCTGCCCCAATCGCTTCGGGCCAAACTCTTGGCCCTCGCCGCGTGTGCTGCGTTCCCGTTCCTCACGGGATGCCGGCAGGACATGCACGACCAGCCGCGCTTGAAGCCGTACGCGAAGTCCACGTTCTTCGCCGACGGTCGCTCGATGCGCCCGCTCGTGCCGAACACGGTCGCACGCGGCCGTCTGTTCGAAGACACGCACCTCCATCAAGGGAAGATCGACGGCAAGGACGCCGAGGCGTTCCCGATGCCGATCACGAAGGAGATCCTCGCGCGTGGCCGCGAGCGCTACGCGATCTACTGCATCAACTGCCACGGGATGCTCGGCGACGGCGACAGCATGATCGTGTCGCGCGGCTTGAAGCGCCCGCCCAGCTATCACATCGACCGCTTGCGTCAGGCGTCGCCGGGATACGTCTTCGGCGTCATCACGAACGGCTTCGGCGTCATGTACGACCTCGCGGACCGCATCAAGTCCGAGGATCGCTGGGCGATCGTGGCGTACGTGCGCGCTCTCCAGCAGAGCCAGAACGCGACCATCGAAGATGTCCCGCCGGCCGAACGCGACCGCCTCCAGCGCGGGGAATGATCCAGTGAACAACGAACTGCGCTCCAAGCTCGATCGCATCCAACGCACGGCTCTCGTGCTCGGGGTCCTCGGCGCCGCATTGCTGGCGTGGGGCTTCGTGTCCGACCGCGGTCAGTTCTTCCGCTCGTACCTCTTCGCGTTCTGCTGCGTCGCGATGTTCGGGCTCGGAAGTCTGATCCTGACCATGATCCACTACCTCACGGGTGGATTCTGGGGGCTCGCGATCCGACGTCAGCTCCAAGCGGGCATTCGCACGCTGCCGTTCCTCGCGTTGATGTTCGTACCCGTCGCGATCGGCCTCGTCACGCATCCGGACGGCCACGGCGCGGCGTCGCACGGTGAGCACGGGTACATCGGCAACTACTGGCTCTATCCGTGGACGGACCACGATCTCGTGCACGGCAACGCGGCACTCGGGATCCCCGAGGATCACCTCCTCGCGCACAAGGTTCCGTGGCTGAACGTCAACGGATTCCTCGGCCGCACGGTCCTCTACTTCGTGCTGTGGATCGGTCTCGGCTTCGGGATCCTGCGCGCGGCGGCGAAGTTCGACGCGAGCGGCGACAAGAAGGACGAGAAGATCGCGAGGTACCTCAGCGGTCCGGGCGTCCTGATCTTCGCGCTCACCGCAACCGGTGCGACGTTCGACTGGATGATGTCGCTCGACCCGAAGTGGTACTCGACCATGTACGGCGTCATCTACATGGTCGGCTGCGCGCTCGCGACGATGGCGTTCTCCATCCTGTTCACTTCGTGGGTCAGGGACCACGAGCCGTTCCGCGCGTTCGCGAAGGGCAACCTGTTCCACGACCTCGGCACGCTCATGTTCGCCATGGTCATGTTGTGGGCGTACACGAGCTTCAGCCAGGGGCTGATCATCTGGTCGGGCAACCTCGCCGAAGAGACGCCCTGGTACCTCGTGCGCGCGGAAACGAGCTGGCAAGTCGTGCTGATCGCGTTGGCGGTCCTGCACTTCGCGCTGCCGTTCTTCCTCTTGCTCATCCGCCGCATCAAGCGCGACGCGTCGTACGTAGTCCCCGTCGCGCTGCTCCTCATCGTCATGCGGCACGTCGACGTCTACTGGCAGATCGTGCCCGTGTTCCATCCCGAGGCGCTCACGCCGCACTGGATGGACTTCGCGGCACCGGTGGGGCTCGGCGGTCTGTGGTTGTGGTTCTTCATGAACCGCCTCAAGGCCCACCCGCTCACGTCGCCGCGCCACGAGGCGGCGGTCCAAGAGGCACTCGGTCACGCCCACCACTGAGCGAGCACGAAAGCACACGCATGGTCACCGAGAAGTACTCGCCGAACTACGAAGAGAAGGACGCGACCCTGTCGACGGTCCTGAAGTTCACGTTCTGGTTGCTCGTCGCCCTCGTGATCACATTCGTCGGGACGTTCGGGATGCTGCGTCTGATGCAGAAGATCCCGGTCCTGGGCGACGGTGAGTCGCACCCGCTCGCCGCTTTGAACGATCCGATCCCGGTCGCGCCGAATCTCGAGATGCAGCGCGGCGTCAAGCAGGGTTGGGACGGCCGGCCCGTCGATCTGTCGCAACGTCAACCGTTCACGACGCGCATGTGGAGCGACATGCGCGCCGAAGCGTCGAAGAAAATCGGCTCGTACGGCTGGGTCGACCAGGACGGGAAGATCGTCCACGTCCCCATCGAGCGCGCGATGGACCTCGCCCTGCAAAAGGGCTTCCCCGTCCAAGAGAAGCCGAAGGACTGATCCGTGCAGATCCCCGCGCTCCGATCGATCGTGCGCTCCGCAGGATTCGTCCTCGCGGCGGCCGCGCTTTCGTCGACGAGCGCGCACGCGACCCAGCAGTTCAATCGGATCACCCGCGAGGTCAAGTTCGTCCAGAAGCTCGACGAACAGATCCCGCTCGACCTGCGCTTCCGCGACTCGAACGGCACGGAGGTGCGCCTCGGCGACCTCGTGAAGGACAAACCGGTCATCCTGTCGCTCGTCTACTACGAGTGCCCGATGCTCTGCACGCAGGTCCTGAACGGCCTGTCCGCGAGCTTGCGCCAGCTCGACTCACTGGCGATCGGCACCGATTACGACGTCGTCACGATCAGCATCGATCCGAAGGAGACGCCCGAACTGTCGGCCAAGAAGAAGGCCGGCTACGTGAAGGCCCTCGGAGCGGACGGTGGCGATCGCGGTTGGCACTTCTTGACCGGCGATCAGCTTTCGATCGACGCGATCTGCGACTCGGTGGGTTTCCGCTACTTCTACGACGAAGAGGTCGGCGAGTACGCGCACGCCGGCGGTGTCGTGATCCTCACGCCGAGCGGCAAGGTCTCGCGCTACTTCATCGACGTCGTCTTCCCGAAGCTCGACATGCGCCTCGCACTCGTCGAGTCCTCCGAAGGCCGCATCGGCAGTCTGGTCGACGCGATCACGCTGCTCTGCTTCCGTCACGATCCCGCGACCGGCAAGTACGGACTCGTCGTGACCAACGTCGTTCGACTCGGAGCCGGGCTGACTCTCAGCCTGCTCCTCATCTTCATCGTCTCCATGCTGCGACGCGACCGCGCGTTGGCACGGGTCGCGACCCAACCGGCTGGCGGAACCTAGGACGAGACCGAACCAAGTAACGCCATGTGGAAAGACATCCCCCTAGTCCCGCCGAATGCGTCGACGATCGCGACGCAGGTCGACCTCCTCTACTGGTTCCTGGTCGCGCTGACCGTCTTCTTCGTCGTGCTGATCGGCATCGTCGTGGTCGGCCTGTGCACCTGGTATCGCAAGTGCGATGACGGCCGCAAGGCAGTCCAGATCGAGGGCTCGACCACGCTCGAACTCCTCTGGACCGGGCTGCCGCTCGTCATCGTGATCGGCCTCTTCGCCTGGGGCACGTCGCTCTACGTGACGATGCAAAAGGTCCCGCCGAACGCCGTCGACATGTACGTCGTCGGGAAGCAGTGGATGTGGAAGGTCCAGCACCCCTCGGGCGTGCGCGAGAACCAAGACCTGCACATCGCCGTGGGTCAACCGGTGCGCATGACGATGACGTCGGAGGACGTCATCCACAGCTACTTCATCCCGGCGTTTCGCACGAAGCAGGACGTCGTTCCCGGCCGCTACACGCAACTGTGGTTCGAACCGACGAAGGTCGGCACGTACCACATCTTCTGCGCCGAGTACTGCGGCACGGGCCACTCGCGGATGGTCGGCAAGGTCACCGTGATGGAGCGCGACGACTACGAGCGCTGGCTCTCCGGATCGACCGGCGAAGCGCCCGAAGTCGCGGGCAAGAACCTGTTCGAGACCATGCGCTGCTCGAGCTGCCACCCAATCGATCCGGCCACGAAGGACATCGGCGGCGCCCCGCCGCGCGGTCCGCTGCTCGCCGGCATCTACGGCAAGGAGATCGACCTCAAGGGAGGCGGCAAGGAGCTCGTGACCGACGAGTACATCCGTGAGTCCATTCTGAAGCCCCAAGCGAAGATCGTCGCGAACTACGAGCCCGTGATGCCCACCTACGAGGGCCAGCTCGGCGAAGAGCAGATCCTGCAGCTCGCCGCCTACATCAAGTCGCTCAAGGTCACACCGTAATGAGCAGTTCCACCATGCAGAGCAGTGGCGCGAGCACCGCGCACGCCCCGACCGCAGCGCAACACCCGAACTTCTTGAACGACGGCTACGGCTGGAAGTCGTGGCTCCTGACCGTCGACCACAAGCGGATCGCGATCCTCTACCTGATCTCGGTCACGTTCTTCTTCCTGATCGGCGGCCTGTTCGCGGTGATGATGCGCCTCGAGCTGGCGACTCCGAAGGGGGACGTCGTCGACGCGGAGACCTACAACCGCCTCTTCACGATGCACGGCATCGTGATGATCTTCTTCTTCCTCGTGCCGTCGATCCCGGCGGTGCTCGGGAACTTCCTCGTGCCGATCATGATCGGGGCGCGCGACCTGGCGTTCCCGAAGATCAACCTGCTCTCCTGGTACATCTACGTCGTCGGCGGGATCTTCACGCTGATCGTCGCGATCTCGGGCGGCGTCGACACGGGCTGGACCTTCTACACGCCGTACAGCTCGACGTACTCGAACTCGCAGGTCGCGCTGACCGCGGTCGGCGTCTTCATCACGGGGTTCAGCTCGATCCTCACGGGTCTGAACTTCATCGTCACCATCCACAAGATGCGTGCGCCGGGCATGACCTGGTTCCGGCTGCCGCTGTTCATCTGGGCGCAGTACGCGACGGCGCTGATCATGGTGCTCGCGACGCCCGTGCTGGCGACGACGATCTTCCTCCTCGCGCTCGAGCGCATCTTCCGCATCGGTATCTTCGACCCGACGATCGGTGGCGACCCGGTGCTGTTCCAGCACCTCTTCTGGTTCTACTCCCACCCGGCTGTCTACATCATGATCCTGCCCGGGATGGGCGTGATCAGCGAAGTCATCGCCTGCTTCACCAAGAAGCGGATCTTCGGCTACTCGTTCGTGGCGTTCTCGAGCCTCGCGATCGCCATCCTCGGCTTCATGGTGTGGGGCCACCACATGTTCACGACCGGGCAATCGGTGTACGCGAGCATGGTGTTCTCCGTCATCACGATGCTCGTCGCCGTGCCATCGGCCGTGAAGGTCTTCAACTGGGCCGCGACGTTCTACAAGGGCAACGTCGAGCTGACGACGCCGATGCTCTACGCCTTGGCGTTCATGGGCCTGTTCACGATCGGCGGGCTCACGGGCGTGTTCCTCGGCATCATGGCCGTAGACCGCCACCTGCACGACACGTACTTCATCGTCGCGCACTTCCACTACGTGATGGTCGGCTCGATGGTGATGGCCTTCCTCGCGGGCATCCACTTCTGGTGGCCGAAGATGTTCGGCGTGATGTACCCCGAGTTCCTCGCGCGCTTCGCCGCGATCATCGTCTTCGTCGGTTTCAACCTGACGTTCATGCCGCAGTTCATCGTCGGCTTCCAAGGAATGCCGCGTCGTTATCACGTCTACCCCGAGGAATTCGGCGTCTTCAACCTGCTCTCGTCCGCCGGAGCTTCGATCCTCGGTGCCGGTTACCTGTTGCCCATGGTCTATCTGGCCTGGTCCCTGAAGTGGGGCAAGAAGGTCGGCAACGATCCCTGGGGAGCGAAGGGGCTCGAGTGGCAGATCGAGTCGCCACCCATCACGCACAACTTCCACGGTCCCGTCCGTGTGACCGAGGAGGCGTACGCCTACGGTGACGAGCCCCATTGCGGGATCGACACGACGAACACCCACGGACACAAGGAGGCCACGAGTGTCCGCTGATCACTCTCACGCGTTGCCGGCCGGAGTCCGGCGGCCCACGTACAGCCACTTCGAGGACCTCGCCCAACAGGAGGAGACCGAGAAGCTCGGCATGTGGGCGTTCCTCATCACCGAAGTCATGTTCTTCGGGGCCTTGTTCACGGCGTACACCGTGTACCGGAACCTCTATCCCGAAGCGTTCATGAAGGCGAGCTCGCACCTCGACTGGAAGCTTGGGGGCCTGAATACGCTCGTGCTGATCGTCTCGAGCCTCACGATGGCGTTCGCCATTCGCGCTGCGCAGACCGGCAAGTACCGACAGGTCGTCTGGCAGACGGTCGCCACGATGATCTTCGGGGCGATGTTCCTCGTCGTGAAGTACTTCGAGTACATGTCGAAGTACGAATTGAACCTGATGCCCGGTCCGACCTTCGATTATGCGGCTTTCGGTGAGCACGGCCCGCAGGCGCGCATCTTCTTCTCGATCTACTTCGCGATGACGGGCCTGCACGCGTTCCACATGATCGTCGGGCTCGGCATCATGACTTGGGTGCTGATCAAGGCTCGCAAGCGCTACTTCACGCCCGAACGCTATCTGCCGCTCGAAAACGTCGGCCTGTACTGGCACTTCGTCGACCTCGTGTGGATCTTCCTCTTCCCGATGCTGTACCTCTTGGGAGCGCACTATGGCCTCGGGCACTGATTCGCACGGCGCGGAGCATCACGTCCTGCCGCTCGGCATCTATTGGGCGGTCTTCCTGGCCCTCGTGGTCGGGACGATCCTCACCGTCTGGACCGCGACGATCGACCTCGGTGCGATGAACGTCGTCGTGGCGTTGGCGATCGCGACGGTGAAAGCCGCGCTGGTCGTCCTCTACTTCATGCACGTGAAGTACTCCTCGAAGATGGTGTGGCTGTTCGCGGCCGCCGGCTTCTTCTGGGTCGGCATGATGATCCTCTTCACGATGCAGGACTTCGTCAGCCGCAGCTGGTAGCCCCGCTGGCTTCGCACGGCCCGCTCGAGACCTGAGCCGCCGCCGAAGGGGGACAACCCTGACACCGCGCGTTGCATCCGACGCGCGGCGTCGTTTCGAAGGCAGGTTGGATCTCGAGACGTTGACCGCATGCCCACCACCCCTGATTGGAGCCTCCTGCTCATCGGGCTCGCGGTGTGTGCGCTGGTCATGTTCCTCGTCTGGCTCGTGCAATCCGCTCGGAAGGACGCGACGCCGGTCGACATCGCCTGGGCCGCGAACTTGGGCCTGCTCGCCGTCCTCTACGCCATCTTTGCGAGCGGAACGGGCGAGCGACGCGTGCTGATCGGAGTCATTGGGGCACTCTGGTCCGTGCGTCTGGCGGGATGGTTGGCGCTCCATCGGATCGGGGCGAATCGGCCCGAGGATGCGCGCTACGCCTCGCTGCGAAGCGATTGGGGCGCGAACGCGAACCGGAACTTCTTCTGGTTCTTCCAGGCGCAGGGCGCACTCGACGTCCTGCTCTCGCTGCCGTTCCTGCTCGTGGCTTCGAACTCAGCCGTCGAGTTCGGTGTGCTGGAGATCCTCGGCGCCGTCGTGGCGGTGGCCTCGATCTGCGGCGAAACTGCGGCGGACGTGCAGCTCGATCGCTTCAAGAAGAGCCCCAGCTCGAAAGGCAAGACGTGTCGCGTCGGGCTGTGGCGCGTGTCGAGACACCCGAACTACTTCTTCGAGTGGACTTTTTGGGTTGGTGTCGCGTTGATCGCCTGGAGCGCGCCTCTCGGCTGGGCCGGCCTCGTCGCGCCCGCGATCATGCTCTACCTCTTGTGGAATGTGACCGGCATCCCGGCTGCGGAGGCACAAGCGGTGAAGAGTCGCGGCCAGGACTACCTCGACTATCAACGCACGACAAGCGTCTTCGTGCCCTGGTTCCCGAAGGCAGCGCGCTAACACGATGTGGTACGAAACTCTCATCGATCGCGGTGTGCTGCCCGATGCCGCGATCCGTTTCGGAATCAGGAAGCTCCTCGCCGAGCGGCTGCGCGACGAGGACGCCGGTGATGTCGAGGCTCAGCGCGAGCGACTGCGTGCGTTCATCGCGTCGCTGAAGGAGAGCCCGATCGCCGTCCACCAGGACAAGGCGAACACGCAGCACTACGAGGTCCCGACCGAGTTCTACCAACTCGTCCTCGGACCGCGACTCAAGTACTCGGGCGCGCTCTACCCAACGGGCAACGAGACGCTCGCGCAAGCGGAAGATGCGATGCTCGCTCTCTCGTGCCAACGCGCGCGGCTCGAGGACGGCATGACGGTCCTCGACCTGGGTTGCGGCTGGGGTTCGCTCTCGTTCTGGATCCTCGAGAAGTATCCGCGCTGCAAAGTGCTAGCGGTCAGCAACTCCGCCGTGCAACGCCGTCACATCGAAGCGGAGCGCGACCGACGCGGCCTTTCGACCCTGGAAGTCGTGACGAGCGACGTGACCACGTTCGAACCGGGCCGCACGTTCGATCGCGTGATGTCCGTCGAGATGCTCGAGCACGTGAAGAACTACGCAGTCGTCTTCCAGCGCATCGCGAGCTGGCTCGAGCCGAACGGACTCTTCTTCACCCACATCTTCACGCACAAGGAACACGCATACCCGTTCGAGACGGGTGGCACGGGCGACTGGATGGGTCGCCACTTCTTCACGGGCGGGAACATGCCGTCCGACGACCTGTTCCTCTACTTCCAACGCCATGTGGTGCTCGAAGACCACTGGCGGGTGAACGGTCAGCACTACGGCCGGACCGCCGAGCATTGGCTCGCGAACCTCGACCTGAATCGCGCGGCGGTCGAACCGCTCTTCCGGGCGACCTACGGAATCGGACAAGAATCGGCCTGGGTCGAACGTTGGCGCGTCTTCTTCCTGGCATGCGCCGAGTTGTGGAGTTATCGGAGCGGACAGGAATGGATCGTGTCTCACTACCTTTTCTCGCGCCGATGACCGCAATCACCGACAACAAGGGCCTCGTGAACGCTCGTGTAGAAATCGACCCTACAGGCTCTCAGACTGCATCTGCCCCGCTCCGCGGCGCAGAGCCAGTGAAGACTGCACAGATTCCGACAGGCCATCGAGAGATCGGCCCCACGGCTTCTCTGACTCCTGGTGCGCCGCTGCACGGCGCGGTGACGGTGAGCCCTTCGCCGACCCTGCGTCTGAACCTCCTTCGCTGGGTCGATTCCTGGGCGGGCGCGCAGGACATCCCGAGGGATGCGCCTCAAAAGATCGACTGGACGCGGTGCCTTCCGTTCCTCGCCATCCACTTGGCCTGTTTTGGCGTCATCTGGGTCGGCTGGAGCTGGTTCGCGGTCACGTGGGCGCTCGCGCTCTATGCGCTGCGAATGCTCGCGATCACGGGCTTCTATCACCGCTATTTCAGCCACAAGTCCTTCAAGACTTCTCGGGTGTTCCAGTTCGTGCTGGCGGTCGCGGGGAACTCCGCCGCCCAGCGCGGTCCGCTGTGGTGGGCCGGGCACCACCGCCATCACCACCAAGAGAGCGATCAGCCCGACGACGTCCACTCGCCGAAGCACCACGGGTTCCTCTGGAGTCACATGGGTTGGATCATGTCGCGGTCGAACTTTCGCACCCGTCTGGAGCACGTTCCCGACCTAGCTCGCTGCAAGGAACTGCGCTTCCTGGATCGCTTCGACATCCTGGTGCCGGCCCTCGTCATGATCGGTTCGTTCGGGCTCGGAGCGGCACTCCAAGCGTGGGCTCCGGCGCTGGGCGTCACGGCGATGCAACTCACGGTTTGGACTGTCGTCTCGACCGTCGTCCTCTTCCACGGCACGTTCACGATCAATTCGCTGTCACATCTCTTCGGTTCGCGGCGCTACGACACCCCCGACACGAGCCGCAACAATCCCCTGCTCGCCGTGATCACGATGGGCGAGGGTTGGCACAACAATCACCATCACTCGCCGCGGTCAGCGCGCTCCGGTTTCGCGTTCTACGAGTTCGATCCGACGTGGTGGATGCTGCTCGGACTCGAGAAGGTCGGGCTGATCTGGGACCTGAGCCCCGTTCCCGTCCACGTCATGGAGCGCGCGCGGATCCGCGGTCGGGATCCGCGGTGAAGATCGCGATCGTCGGCACGGGCGTCGCGGGAATGCTCACGGGCAGACTGCTCGCCGGCGAACACGACGTGACGCTGTTCGAGGCCGATGACCGCTTCGGTGGGCACGTCCACACGCATGCGCTGAAGGACGGAGCGCGCGATGTCCCGGTGGACTCTGGTTTCATCGTCTGCAACGACAGGACGTACCCGAACTTCCTGCGCTTGCTCGCCATCCTGGGCGTCGAGACGCAGCCTTCGAGGATGAGCTTCAGCGTCGCGTGCCGACGCACGGGCCTCGAATACAACGGCACGAGCCTCAATTCTCTCTTCGCGCAGCGCAGCAATCTCCTCCGCCCGTCGTTCCATCGGATGGTGCGCGACATCCTGCGATTTCATCGCGAAGCACCGGATCTGATCGCCCAGAACGACGAGACGCTGACACTCGGGGACGTTCTCGATCGCGGACGATTCGGCCGCGAGTTCGCCGAGCACTACATTTTGCCCATGGGTGGCGCCGTCTGGTCGGCCGAGCCGGCCGCGATGCGTGAGTTCCCAGCGATCTCGTTCCTGCGCTTCTTCTCGAATCACGGAATGCTCTCCGTGGACGACCGGCCGACGTGGCGTGTCGTACGAGGCGGATCGCGGGTGTACGCCGAGAAGCTCGTGGAAACGATTCGTCATCGAATCCGCGCCAATGCTCCCGTCCGCTCGATACGCCGCTGCGAAGATCGCGTCGACATCGTGGCCGGAAACCGTGCCGTGGAATCATTCGATTCCGTCGTCGTCGCCGCGCACAGCGACCAAGCGTTGCGCGCACTGGCCGATGCATCCGACGAGGAGCGCGAAATCCTCGGCGCGATCCCCTACCAGGAGAACGCGGCCGTCCTGCACACGGATGAGAACGTGATGCCGAAGCGTAAGTTGGCTTGGGCCGCGTGGAATTACCACTTGGGCGTGAACGGTGGCGGGGTGGCCGTCACGTACTGGATGAACGAGCTCCAGTCGATTCCCGGTCCGACGAATTGGTTCGTCACGTTGAACGACGTCCGCGACATCGATCCCGCCAAAGTCCTGAAACGCATCACCTATCACCACCCGATCTATCGGCGCGAGGGAATCGCCGCGCAGAAGCGCTGGGCCGAGATCCAGGGCGTGCGGCGAACGTTTTATTGCGGCGCGTACTGGAGCTACGGCTTCCACGAGGACGGCGTGAACAGCGCGTTGCGCGTCGCGGAGCGATTCGGACGATCTCTCGACGACTTGGCGCGCGAGGCGAGTAGGACGACGTCCGACGCCCGCCCTCGCACGGTGCTCGCCCAGTGAGCGGCTCGCAGGCCTTGAAGAGCTGTATCTACGAGGGGCGCGTTCGCCACCGCCGCTTCGCGCCGCGGCCGCACGAGTTCGACTACGACGTCCACATGCTGTTCCTCGACCTCGGGGAGCTGGATGTCGTGTTCGCGGACCGCTGGTTGTGGTCGACGCGCCGGTCCGCTCTCGTGCGTTGGAATCGAGCGGACTACCTGGGGGACCCGAGCCGGCCCCTCGACGAATGTGTCCGCGATCTCGTCGCGGACGAGTCGGGGTCGCGACCGGGGGGTCCGGTCCGCTTGCTCACGAACCCGCGCTACTTCGGGTATGGGTTCAACCCGGTCAGCTTTTATTACTGCTACGGGCGGGCCGGGGGCACCTTGCAGGCCATCGTCGCGGAAGTGAGCAACACTCCTTGGGGAGAGAAGCATCCATACGTGCTCGATCTTCGTAGTGCCGAGGGGAGCACGCCCGGAAGTCTGCGTTGGCAGTTCGGGAAGGCTTTCCACGTATCTCCATTCATGCCCATGGAACTGGAATACGACTGGCGGTTCACCGTGCCGGGTGATTCTGTAACCGTACACATGGAGAACCTCGAGGGGGGCCGACGTATCTTCGACGCTTCGCTGGCCCTGGAGCGGCGCCCGATCGATGGGCTGTCGCTCGCCAGCGTGCTCGCGAGGCGACCTTTCATGACGGCGACCGTAGTCGCCGCGATCCACTGGCAAGCCGCACGTCTTTGGTTGAAGCGCGTTCCTTTCCACGAGCATCCGCGATGGAAGACCTGACACTCAGACAAAACACGTTGACGACGGCGACCCGGCGAGCGCCCGCGACTCGGCTGCTCGAAGCTCGCCGCGGGCCCGTTCAGGCCTTGGCGCGCCGAGCATTGCTCTCCAAATTCGAGCACATCGCCGAGGGTCGGTTCCACCTGCACGACGGACGCGAAGATCGTGTATTCGGCCGTGAAACCCCCGATTTCGAAGTGACCGCGTCCGTGTGCGTCAAGGACCCGGCATTTTGGACGCGCGTGGCCTTCGGGGGATCGATCGGAGCCGCGGAGTCCTACATCGACGGCGAGTGGACCGCGGACGACCTGACCCGCGTGCTGCGGACCTTCGTCCGCAACCGTGAGGCCTTGACCGGGATGGAAGGCGGTGTCGGGCGAATCCTCGTCCCGCTCCAACGTGCTTGGCACCGGATGCGCGACAACACGCGCGGCGGTTCCCGACGGAACATCGCCGCGCACTACGACCTGGGGAACGACTTCTACGCGACGTTCCTCGGTCCGACGATGATGTACTCCGCCGCGCTTTTCGAGCGCGCGGACATGACGCTCGAAGAAGCGCAGACTGCGAAGCTCGAGCGGTTGTGCCAGAAGCTCGATCTCCGCCCGTCCGATCATCTGCTCGAGATCGGTACGGGATGGGGCGGCCTCGCACTGCACGCGGCCCGTGCGCACGGCTGCCGTGTGACCACGACGACGATCTCGAAGGCCCAGCACGACTACACCGTGCAGCGAGTTCGCGACGCGGGTCTGTCGGATCGGATCCAGGTCTTGATCGAGGACTATCGCGACCTGCGCGGGACCTACGACAAGCTGGTCTCGGTCGAGATGATCGAGGCCGTCGGACACCGTTGGTACGACCGCTTCTTCGGAACGTGCTCCAAGCTGCTCGCACCGGATGGCCTCATGGCGCTCCAAGCCATCGTCATCGACGATCGCCACTACGACGAAGCGTTGCGCAGCGTCGACTTCATTCAGCGGCACGTGTTCCCTGGATCTACGATTCCTTCGGTCGGCGCGATCACGTCGTGCGCGGCGCGCGTGACCGACATGCACCTCGTCCACCACGAGGATCTCACCCCGCACTACGCGCGAACCCTCGAACTCTGGCGCGAGCGCTTCTTTGCGAGCCTCGATCGCGTGCGTGCACTCGGGTTCGACGAGCGCTTCACGAGGTTGTGGGAGTACTACCTCTGCTACTGCGAGAGCGGTTTCGCGGAACGTCAGATCGGCAGCGTCCAGATGGTCTATGCCAAACCGCGCAATCGACGCGCGCCGATCCTCGGCCGGATCCCGCAGCACGCCGCCACGTGAGTACGGGGCGCAAGCTCTACAACTTCGCGGCGTTCCAGGCGGGTTGGTTCGCGTGCGTCCTCGGCGCCGCAAGCGGCAACACGTGGATCGGCCCCTTCTGCGTTGCGATCCTCCTCGCCGTGCACCTGGGCATCGCGCGCGCACGACGGGAAGAGTGGAAGCTCCTCGCGCTCTCCCTGCCGCTCGGACTCGTCGTGAACGCGGTGCTCCAGTCCAGCGGCGCCGTGGTCGCGCCGGGTCCTTGGGTCGGCCCGATCTGGTTGCTTTCGCTCTGGCCGCTCTTCGCGACCCTCCTCAACGAATCGATGAGCTGGGTGCGCGGCCGCTACGCGCTCGGAGTCGCATTCGCTGCCGTTGGAGCTCCGCTGTCCTACTTCGGCGGCGAACGTGCGGGTGCGCTGACTCTTCACGAGCACGTTTTCGTGTGGATTCCGCTCGTCATCGTGACGTGGAGCACTGCGATGGTGGTGCTCCTCGCACTGCAAGCACGGCTGACGCCGACCGTCAGGGCGTGAACACGATTCCGCGCGCGCTGCTCGAGTTCGATCCGCTGCCGCACGGACCCACGTTGTTGCGGTACCAGACCTGGAAGTAGCGCGTTTCGGGCGTGGAGAAACCGAGCGGCAGGCTTGGTCCCCATTGCGCCACGCCGCCGACGGCGGTGCTCGCGCCCATGCGACGCACGATCCCTCCCGCGCAGCGCAATCCGTCGACGAAGGGTAACCCGCTGCCGCCGCTCACTTGCGTAGTGCCGGTGAACAGCAATCCCGTCGTGGTCGCGGGCAGCGACGTCGCGGTGAACGCGAGGTCGGCCGCTGAGAGGCTCGTCGAACCCGAAGCGACGAGATCCGCCCCGAGGCCGGTCGAGTTCGCGCATCCACGCGGCGCCGCGCTGGAATTGCCGCACGGACACGCTGTGCCGGATCCGTCGCCGAAACAGTAGGCCGTGCCCAGATCCGTGGTGATCCGCGTGTTGTCGATGCCGATCTGCCAGATGTCGAAGATGAAGAAGAACGTCGGGTCGCCATAGAACCAACGCACGCGCGATACGTTCGTGATCACGGCGTTCCACACTTGGTCCTGGGTGCCGGCACCTTGCAGCACTTGCCAACCGGCCGGCATCGTCGCGGAATCGGCCGAGATCGCGACATCGAAGCTCGCCCAACCCGCGCCCGGCTGCGGCACGAAACCGGGGCTGATGAAGTAGACGGAGCTGTCGTCGCTCGGATCCCCCGGCGTGCCCGCGTCCTGGTCGAGGATCAGCGTGACCTCGCGCTGAAAATTGAACTGCGTCGATATCGTCACGAGATCGATGCCCGTCGACGTGACGTCGCGGGCACGCCAATCACCCGTGAAGACCGACGTGACGCCCGCGCCCGTTCGCGGCTGCGGCGCGAACGTGTCGAGCACAGTGGTCCGCAAATAAGGCCCAGGATTCCCGCCCGTCGCGACGATCTGATCGCCGGCCCCGAACGTCCACGCGCCCTGATTCGATCCGCCCGTGAAGCCCTCGATCGTGGTCTGCGCGGTGAGCCCCGAAGCCGTGACGGCCAGAGCGATCAGCGTGTGAGTCCAAGTCTTCATGTCGTTTTTCCTCTTCTCGGTCGATTCACCGAGTGTCGTCGCGAGCATCATCGCGGCGCGGCGAGTCGCTCCAACTCGGTCGTCGTCGTCGTCGCGCCGCATGCGACGACGAGTTGTCGATACCAGCGCGCGGCCGCCGCGGCGCGACCCGGCAGCGCGCTCGTCCCCCACACTACGGACAGCGTTCGTCGCGTCGCGTCCGAGGTCTTCGTGCGCTGCGCGTCCTTGACCGCGTTGGCGCAGGGTCCGTCGGCGTCGAAAAGGCACACGAGCCCGCCGACGTCGATGGTCTGCCCCGCCGCGTTGAATACGTACTGCGTTCCGGCCGGCGGGATCGCGATGCGAAATGGCGCTCGCGCGTGATCGAGGTCGACGACGCTGATGGGCAGGCCGGAGTGCAATGACACCGCGTTGCACGCATCGACCGCCGGGTTGATCGAGGGGAAAGCGCCGTCGGCGAGCGCGCCGAGCAAGTACTCACTGGCCGGCTTGCCTCGCCCCGTCGGCTTGTATCCGCCGTGACGGAGGAGGTCGCGAACCGCGCGCCTCACCGCCTCGTCCGTTCCGAGCGGGGCCACCGCGTCACCGCGCAAGAAGCTGCGCACGATGTCCGGCGTCGTGATGTCGCCGAGTTTGCTTTCGAACGCGCTCTCGAATGCGATCGGATCCAGGGAAGGATGCGGGTCGACGTGGATCACGGAGGCGATCGTAGCCGGGAACCACCACTTCTGTCGGACGGACACTTCCGGATGACATCGGGCCTACGGGCGCTCGAACAGGAGTGGCGGCGATCCGCGGCGGCCTCGCGCCTGTGATTCATGATCTCGCGCCGCGTGCCCGCTCGAGAAGCCCCGACGGCAGGCCCGACGCGCCGGCTCCGCGATCTCACCTCGAGCCCATGGATGACCGTAGGCATGGTCCGCGAACCGCCTCGGCAACGCACGGCGCGAGATCCGCGAGCCCGCAGCAGAGCGCGAGAATACGTGGCACTTTTCGCCAGTCCGCGGACCCGCCTTCGTATCGTAGTGCGGACTCCTCGGGGCGGTCACCGTAGGCCGACCCGACACCGATCCCGATCCGCACAGCCTCCGCATCGCGGAGGTCATCATGCTCCGCGCACTCCCGATCGCTCTCACGCTCGTCCTCGCCGCTTGTGCTTCACGCCGCGCGAGTGACTCCTCGTCGATGCCCGCGGAGCCGCGTGATTCCCGTGGGAGTACGCCTTCGATCGCCGCTTCGACCGCGAAGGACCAGCCGAAGTCCAAGGACTCGAGCCGGCCCGCCGAAAAGATCGCCGGCGGACTCACTGAGGCCGAGTTCAAGGCGCTCCACGCTGCGCCCGCCGGTACTACCGTGCCGTTGAAGGGCCGTGACGTCGAGGTCGGGGGTGCGAAGGCGTATCTCTCCTTGCCCGATGGCGCGAAGGGCCCGCTTCCGGGCGTCGTCGTGATCCACGAATGGTGGGGCCTGAACGACAACGTCAAGCACTGGACCGATCGCATCGCAGCCGAGGGCTACGCCGCGTTGGCGGTCGATCTCTACGGCGGCACGATCGCGAAGACGGCCGACGAAGCGATGGCCGCGATCCAGAAGGTCGACGATGCGAAGGCCCACGCGATCCTGCGGGCGGGGCATGCGTTCCTCGTGAAGGACGAGCGCGTTCGTGCCCCGCGCACCGCGAGCATCGGTTGGTGCTTCGGCGGCCGGAAGTCGCTCGAGCTCGCACTGATCGAGCCCGATCTCGACGCCGCGGTCGTGTACTACGGGAATCCGATCACCGACGCGGAGGTGCTGGCGCCGATGAAGGCGCAACTGCTCGGTGTCTTCGGCTCGCGCGACAAGAGCATTCCGGCGGACAAGGTCAGCGGGTTCCGCAAAGCGTTGACCGCGTCCGGGAAGAGCTTCGAAGTCCGCGAGTACGACGCGGATCACGCCTTCGCCAATCCGTCGAACCCGCGTTACGACGAAGCGAATGCCGACGCGGCGTGGCAGGTCACGCGCGCGTTCTTGCGGCGCGTGCTCGTGACCGACGCGTCGCGCTAGACGGAGAACGCATTCGAGGCGGCACTCTGCTTGCCTCCACTCTGCTTGCCTCCACCCTGCTTGCCTCCACCCTGCTTGCCCCCACCAGGCCTGCTAGCACCACGCCTGCTGGCACCATGCCTGCTGGCACCATGCCTGCTGGCACCATGCCTGCTGGCACTCTGCCTGCTGGCACTCTGCCTGCTGGCACTCTGCCTGCTGGCACTCTGCCTGCTGGCACTCTGCCTGCTGGCACCAGGCCTGCTATTCGACGCGTCGCGGAGCCCAGATCCGCACGTCGAGTCGGCGGGCGAACGCGAGAGATGGAGCGCGGCCGACCAGTGTGATCCCCGCCGCGGCCGCAATGGTGTCGGCTTCGACCTCGGCGTGCGCGGGCTGCAGCGGCCACGGTGCGTGGTGGATCTCACCGCGCGTGAGTCGGCCGCGTTTCGAGCGCGCATACAGGCAGTAGCGCTCCGTCAGCCAGTGCTCGAGGGATCCCGGTCGCGCGAGTTCGACACTTCCGCGCGGCCCGAAGACGCCGCGCCACGTCGCCGCTCGAGCACCCGTGTGCGTCCGTTCGCTGTCGTAGTCGACGTCGTCGCCGCGAGGATCACAGCGCATCCGCGCGCGGAAGTACGGCAGGTCGAACCACGCTCGCGCGATCGCGACGGCCGGCGCATTCGCAGCGTCCAGCGAGAAGAACCACACGCCGGGCTTTTGGCCGACGCGAACGTACGTGCGCAGGTTGAGCTCTGGAAATGCGCGCATTCCAGGCACTCCCGGCAGTCCACGCAAACGAACGCCGCTCATGCGGAAGGGCACGACTCCGATCCAGGCCGAGCCTGCGTACGTGTCGATCTCGAGATCGTGCGGGACGAGCGCGCGCATCGAACTCGCGGGAACGGGCCAATGCGCGAACAACAAGTCGTGCCACGTCTGCGCCATGACCCACGGTCCGCGCGCGAGCGGCCACGGTCGGTGCTCGACCGGAAACTCCGTGCGCGGCACGAAGCGCGGCGTGCTCACGCGATCCCGAGTCCGAGGCCCAGCCCGCCCGCGACGGGGATCACGGCGCCGGTGACGAAGCTCGCGCGCGGCGATGCGAGGAACCCCACGACGCTCGCGATCTCTTCGGGTTCGCCCCCTCGTCCCATCGGCGTCGCCGCGATGAGCGCGTGGCGCGTCGCCTCGGGGACTCTCTCGCGCACTCGATCCGTGAGCACGAGGCCGGGCTCGACCACGTTGCACGTGACGCCGTTCTGCGCGCCCTCGAGCGCGAGACTCCGCGCGAGTCCGTGCAGCGCGGACTTCGCGCTCGTGTAGGACGCTTGCCGCGGCGCGCCCTCGGATGCGGCGATGGAACCGACGAAGATCACGCGGCCGAACTCGGCGCGTTTCATTCCGCCCAGGAAAACCGCAGTCAGCCGCATCGGCCCGAGCACGAGGACTTCGTGCACGCGCGCTGAGTCCGCGGGATCGACGTTCTCCAGCGAACCATACGGCGGGAACCAGACCGCGTTGTGCACGAGCACGTCCACATCACCGGTCGCGTGTCGCGCACGCGCGGCGAACCCCGGGTCCGCGACGTCCCCCACGAGCGCGCTGATCCCCGCGAGTCCTTTCGACCGGGCCTCCGCGACCGCGCGATCGAGCAACTCCGCGCGACGTCCGACGATCACGACCTGTGCACCGCGCCGCGCGAGCTCGAGCGCGATCGCGCGACCGATTCCCTCACCTCCGCCCGTGACGAGCGCGCGTCGCCCGTCGAGATCCCGCGGCTCGTTCATGCAGGGCGCCAAGATATCCGCCGAGGACGCGCACCGCCGAAGTGGACCGCGCGGGTAGCGTGGCGCTCCTGCGTCCCCATGCCCCGTCTTCTCCGAGAGAACCCGGCGTTCGCGCGCCTCTGGCTCGCCCAAGTCATCAGCCAAGCCGGTGATTGGCTGAATCGCATGGCGATCCTGGCGCTGATCGGATCCGTCGGTGGCGGTGGAGCAGCGGTCGGAGTCGGCCTGCTATTCGGCCTCGAACTCGCTCTCCGCTTGCTGCCCGCGGCTCTGTTCGGACCGCTGGCCGGCCCGATGGCCGATCGCTTGCCGCGCCGACTCGTCCTGGTCGCCACCGATCTCGTGCGCGCCGTGTTCGTGGCGTCGATGTGGTTCGTGCGCGAGGCGGAGGATCTGCCTTGGCTCTACGCGCTCATCGCGGCGCAAACGGCGACGAGCATCGTCTTCGAGGCCGCGCGCAGTGCCGCGGTCCCCGACACGGTCGCGCACGCGGACCTCGCGCGCGCGCACACGCTCTCGGCCGCGACGTGGAGCGTGATGCTGAGCGTGGGCGCGATCGCCGGCGGCGCGCTCGTCCACGCGATCGGGATCCATCCCGTTTTCCTGGTCGACGCGGGAACGTACGTGGCGTCCGCGTTGTGTCTCGTGGGGTTGCGCCTGCCGCCCGTGGCCGCGCAGACCGAGCCGTTTCGGTGGCGCGACGTGCTCGTCCTGCGCGAGCTCCGCCGCGGGTACGAGCACGCGCGCGCCGCAGGGGTCGCACCCGCTTTGTGGGCGAAGACGTTCTGGGGCGGAGCCGGCGGATTCCTGGTCCTCCTGTCGCTGATGGGGCGCGAGGAGGGCGCGACGGACGGCTCGACCGTCGAAGCGGGCGATGCGGCGTTCGCGACGGGCGTCCTCTACGCCGCGCGCGGGGTCGGCACGGGAGTGGGTCCGTACCTGGCTCAAGCCCTCTTCGGGGTGAGCGACCGCGCGCTCGAGCGTCAGATCGCCTGGAGCTTCGTCGTCGCGGCCGTCGGCTACGCAATCTTCGGCCTGATGGAGAGTCTGGCGGCGGCGAGCTTTTGGGTCGCGGTCGCGCACCTCGGTGGGGCGACGTTGTGGGTCGCGTCGACCGTGCGCTGGCAGCGGCACGTGCACACCGGGTTCCGCGGGCGGGTCTATGCGTTCGAGACGTTGTGGATGAACGTCGCGTTCGCGGCGGGGGGACTCGTGGCGGGTGTGGTCTTCGATGCGAGTGGGTCGCTCACGATCACGGCCTGGACCGTGGCGGGCATGGTCCTGGGACTCGGGGCGGCCTGGAGCCGGCTGCGATCCTCACAGGGGGACTGACCCAGTTGGCTGTCCGTCCCCGTGCAGGCGGGTTCCTGCGGGGGTGTACCCCTCGCCAGGGGACCTGAGACGGGGACGGACAGCCAACTGGGTCAGTTTCCCTCGCAGCCACACGGACCGGGTGGGGTGGCGTTGGGTGCCGCGCTCGTGCGAACTCAACAGGACGTGGGCCCATCACGCGGTGGAAAAGCTCAGGGGCGGACGGACAGCCAACTGGGTCAGTCCCCACGGCACCCGACGCACTCGTTCCCCCTGGTAACCGGCTGTCCGCCCAGGGCCTGAAACCGAGCCCGACCACACCCGCCAAGCTCGCCTCGACCCCCCTCGAACGAGATGCAATTTCCTATATTGACCCAGTCCAAGAAGGAATTTCCAACTAGTATTACGAGTTCGCATTCACTGAGCCGCGGGGGCAGAACCCGGGTCGAGCGCGTCGGGTCCCAGTGTGGGACCCGCGGCCGGTCCAGGTGCCGCGGGTACGTGATCCCCGAGCGATCCCATGTCCCAGCTTCTTCCCTACAACGGGTCGGGGCGGGTCGTGGTCCTGGCGTGCGCCATCATGGCAGCCGCCGGGACCCCGGTCCGATCCCAGACTTCGCGGACCTACACGACCACGGCGGACTTCCAGGAGGGTGCGCTCTCCAACGTCAACGCGACCGTGATCGCGGATCAGCTCCAGCTCAACGTGGCTGGGGACCCGAACCCCTTCCCCATCGTGAACATCGCGGCCTCCGGTCGCGGGACCTTGGTCAGGATCCAGGGCGCGACCGGGGTGATCCTGGGCGAGTACGCGACCTCGCCCGACGGGCTCATGCGCAACCCCTCGCGCACGGCCACGGATGACTTCGGGAACGTGTGGGTCGGCAACCGGAACGAGGACGGGGCGGTACGCGGCACGCCCAAGGGGTCGGTCGTCAAGATCGGCATCTGCGTCGGCGGCACGCGCGTCAACGCGGACGGATCGGCGAACCCGAACGGGCTCTACCTGCTCGGGCCCTTCACCTACAACTCGTGCGTCGATCGCAACGGCGACGGCCTGATCCGGACGTCGCGCGGATCCGGTGATGTGCTGCCCTGGCCGAACATCACGGACGGAGTCGGCGGCGCGGACGGCATCGTCCAGGACGCGGGCGACGAGGCCATCGTCGTCTACCAGCGCACTTCGGGCATCAACACGCACCACGTCTCGCTCGACGGGAACGGCGACGTCTGGGTCGGCGGATTCCCCTTCATCTCCGACGACTTCGACAAGCTCGACGGACAGACCGGCGCGATCCTCACGACGTTCGCGAACCCGACGTGCGGCGCGTACGGCGGCATCATCGATCCGAACGGTGTCTTGTGGTCGACCACGGGCGAGGGCGGCACGGAGCTCCTGCGCTACGTCATCAGCACGCAGACGGAGACGTGCATCGACCTCACGCAGTTCGGCATGAACAACACGGGTGAGAACCACGGGCTCGGCATCGGACCGGACGGATCGATCTGGGTCACGCAGTTCGACCTCGACCAGATCCTCAAGTTCACGCCGGCGGGAACGATCGTTCCGGGTTTCCCGAAGCCCACGTTCGGCGACAACCGCGATCGCTCGGTCGCGATCTCGCCGGTCGACGGCCACGCGTGGGTCGACGGCAGCCTCGGCAACAGCGTCTCGCGCCTCGACGCGAACGGAAACTTCCTGAAGGCGATCAGCCTCGGTGCGAACGGTCAGAGCCCGCGCGGTATCGCCGTCGACAGCTTCGGCAAGATCTGGGTCGCATGCACGCTGTCCGACACGGCGAAGCGCATCGATCCGAATGCCGGCATCGACGGATTGGGCGAGGTCGATCTCACGGTGCCGCTCGGACGCAGCGCGCGTCCGTTCAACTTCAGCGAGATGACCGGCACCAACGTCGGGGGCGTCGTGCAGAACGACGGTCGCTGGGAAGTGCTCTACGACAGCCAAGTCGCGAACAACGAGTACGGGCGCATCGCTTGGAACGCCGCGGTCCCGGCTGGAACGACCTTCGCGGTCGAGTACCGCGTATCGGACGATCCGGTCGCGATCGGGAGCCTGCCCTTCGTCGCCGCGCAGAACGGCGTGGCCTTCACGGGCGTCTTCGGTCGCTACGTCGGCGTGCGCGCGACGTTCACGCGCCCGTCGAACTCGACACTGTCTCCGCTGCTCTTCGATCTCACGATCGAAGGTCTCGCCGGCCAGGGCGAAATCGATTGTCCGGTCGGCATCCGCAAGCCCGCCAGCTTGCTCGTCTTCCCGGAATTCGACAGTCGCGCGATGTCGACGACGTTGATCACGGTCACGAACACGAACGACAACTTCGCGCAGATCGGCAACCTCTTCGAGGGCACCGTCGACGTCGAGTACGTCTACATCGGCAAGCTCAACGCCGCTGGGCAGACGATTCCGTGCCTCGAGACGAACTTCACGCGTCGACTGACGCCGAACGACACGTTGACCGTCATCGCCGGGGTCCAGAACCCGAATCAGGCATTGGGATTCCTGTACGTGTTCGCGAAGAGTCCGATCACGGGCGAGGCCATCGTGTTCAATCACCTCGTCGGCAGCGGGCTCATCCTCGACAACTTCACGGGCGCCGACTACTCGTTCGAGCCCTACGCGTATCTCGGTGTCGGCGTCGCGGGCACCACGACGGACGACGACGGTGATGGCGTGCGAGATCTCAACAATCTCGAGTACACGTGTGCGCCGGACGTGCTCTTGTTCCCGCGGTTCCTCGGGCAGAGCAATGCGCTACCCCCCACCGCGCAGCTAGGCGGCATCGCAGTCGTCGGATACGAGTCCGACCTCGTGCTCCTGAACCTCTCGGGGGGCAAGGACTTCGAGGCCATCGTCGACTACCTGATCTACAACGACGACGAGGAAGTGTTCTCCGCGCAATCGAGCTTCGTGTGCTGGGAGAAGCGCACGCTGCTCGAGATCAACAGCGCGTTCGGTCAAGCGTTCCTGGCGACCACGAGCCAGGATCCGAACGAGGTGTTCGGCGCGCCGGGTCTCGAGTCGGGTTGGTTCCGGTTGGACGGACGGATCGCCACTTCCGTCGCGGACGTCCTGCAGGATCCGGCCATCCTGGCGCTCCTCATGGAACGCCTGCCGGGCGGACGCGCGGCGTGCGACTTGCCCTTCGAATCCGGCGCGCAGACGAACGGCGACTTGCTGCTCATCGGCGTGTTCGGCGACTCGACGCCCTGAGTGCAGTTTCCCTGAGACGGATGGGTGTCCGCCTGGTGCATCGAGAGTCGGCGACGCACCGCGACGCCCGAGGCCCGGCCGCGAACAGCGGTCGGGCCTCCTTGTTTCCGGGCCGCGCGCCGGAGCCGACGTCACCTTCCTCGTGGATCACGCACAAGAGCGAAGCGCGGGGCGGCCTTGGTCGAGTACGGGCTGATCGTCGCCGGCGTCGCACTGGTCTCCCTCGTCCCCGTGTCCGTTTTCGGCGGCAAGACGTCGAAGCTGTTCGGCGTTGCGGCCGGCGCAATTCCGGGAGCGACCGAAGTCATCCCAACGGAACAGCGTCGGTTCGACGTCGACCCACGAGCTGGCGCTGGGGCCATCGACGAGCTCGGCGACAAGGCTGCCTGTCCGATGGCGAGGCCGCGCGCGATGTCAGCGCCCGTCGCGCCGAATCCGGCGCGATTCAGCAAGTGCTCGACGGCGCGCGCATCCCAACGCACGACTTCGTCACCGGAGTGCGCCGACGGATTCGCATGCGCGACGAACGCAACGCACGAGATCGCGATCGCGGTGAACATCGAGGGCGAAGTCGGGGAGGGACTGAGGCTCTTGCACGGGGCGGTCCGTGCCCGTCCTCAGGATAAATCCTGGCCCGAATCGCGTGATCCTCGGGTCTCGGCGCCCACAGGTCCTGGTCGCGTGCCTGGCCTGCTTGTGCGCACCGCGGCGCCGGAGGGCTTTCGATCGTCCTCAGCCCGAGCGAACGCGAGGCGGCGTGCGCGACAAAGATCGGTCAACCGTCCCCCACGACCGCGCGATGCGCATCGTCGAGCGCCGCGAGGAGCTTCTCGCCCATCTCGCGATCGAAGACCCGCCCGGCCGCTTCGCGTTCGCACTCGAGAATCACGGCCGCCACGCGCGAACGCGCGTCTGGCGGACCGCCGAGCTGAGCCAAGTACCCCGCGCGATTCTTCGCCACGGCCTGCGCGATCTGGGCGCGAAACTCCTCCACGTCGACCGTCAACGCCTTGCGCGCGGCCTCGTCGCCTCGCTGCCTCTCGTACTCGGCGCGCCACGCCTGGAAGAACTCCGTCGTGCCGGAGGTGATCTTCTCCGACCATGGCGCGCACAACTCGGGTATGAGCTCGGCGTGAGCGAGTTCAGCGACACGAATCAGCTTCTCGCGCAGCACGGTGGATTCGAATCGATCCTCGAATCCATTCTCGTTCGCCAACTCGTGCAATCGACGGCACAGGAGGCGAGCGCCATGCACGGTCAGTTGTCGCCTGTACTCCTCGGACCGATCTGCGACTCCCTCGCGGCGTTTCGGAATCGAGAACGCGTCCTTGGGAAGGCTCTCGTCGACGACGAGGTTCTCGAGCTTCACGGCGACGGGGCCGTGCTCGCCCGGGAAGCGCATCTCCAGCATGAACCCGCTCTCGATGGACAGCGCGATCGATGCATTCGCGGAGGGTTCCAACACGAGTCGGTCTGCATCCCGGCGCGCTTCCTGCCAGAAATGGGGTTCGCGAGCCAGCCGAGGAGGGCGGTGCGACGCCCGTGGTAGCTCAGGCGGACGGCGAGCGAGTTCTCGCTGGATCCCTCCGACGACGGTTCGAAGGCGACTTGGATGACCGGCCCCGGTCCGAGGTTCTCGGCACCGATATTACGCGGCGGGAATTCGTCGTCCAACGCGCGCTCCCACTCGCTGAACGGTCCGAAATCGACGTCAGCATGGCTGTCGTTTCCCGCCAAATTCCCGCGGATCGACATCTGCTCCCCGACGAGCCACGTCGAGATGTCCATGTCGTCGCTCTGCATCCGTAGGCAAGTGCGATCCGGCGACTCGTAGATGAGTGTGAGGACGCCCTTTCGCTTCGGGGACTCGACGGTGTAGGTCGCGACGAAGCTGTAGTGCGCGTCCGTCCGGTCTCTCATCGCCTGCATGAGTTCGGCCACGTCCTCCGTCGTCGGCAGGCTGAGCGAACAGGTCCAAGCGAGGATCGGTGCGAGCACGTCGAACTCCTGGTTGCGGCAAGCGGTGTCGTCGCTCGTGAGTGCGCTGCGATTGTGTGCGCCCCGGGCACGGGCGTCCCACTCAATGGAATTCGCTCGCGGACCCGGACGAGACTCGCGTCTCGCTCATCGACGACCGGCCCATAACGAACGACGCGGATCGAACTCGCGGGGAGTCCGATCCGCGTGCGCGGAGATCGAGCAGATCTAGATCTCAGCCGATCTCAGCCACCCGTCGTCGGGTCAACGACGAGCTCTGCCATGTCTTCCTCGCTGATGCCGAGGTTGTTCACGAGGTTGTTCTCAGCGCCGCTGTCGAGCGTGATGAGACCACCTTCGTTCTTCACCGCAGCCACCTTGCCGCTGACGATCGTGCCGTTGTCGGCTTCGGTCGCTCCCGGAATTGCGCCGGCCGCAACGCCGAACAGCTTCGACGTCTTGCCGCCGAAGACGGAGACGGCGACGAGGGAGACCAGTGCGACGCCGGCGACAATCAGGCCGTACTCGACCAAGGCCGCCCCGCGCTTCGCGCTCTTCGTGTTCTTCAGAATCTTCATGTGCAGTTCCTTGTGGTTCAGATGACAGCCTTCGGGATCCCCGGTCCGTGCCTGCTGCCGCGGCTTGGACCACTGATGAGCCAGCCCACTCCGGCCTGCCGGTCGGAGCGTGCCGCCATTCTACCCCCCTTGCGATTTCATGCCGGAAAGTCGCGACTTTGCGGCACTGAAGGAGGGATTCGCGTCGATGCAGGCCTTGTATTGCGTCTGCGCCTCACTCGATTGGCCCGCCGCTTCCGCGACGAGGCCCCGGTGGTACGCGACGCGCCAAGGCGGTGCCCCGAGACGGGAGGCACTCTCGATCGAGGCGCGTGCTCCGTCCAAGTCACCCATCATGTATTGAACGCTCGACAGCGCTTCGCGCAGGCCGGCGTGATCTGGCGTGTACTGGATCTGCATGTCGAGCAGACGACGCGCGAGTTGGAGGTTGCCATCGTCGATCGCGATGCGACTGCGCAACACGCCCGCATCGGGATGACCCGGCTGAAGGCGGAACACCATGTCGAGGTAGTTCTGCGCTTTCTCCGGCTCGCCCGCTTCGTAGGACAAGGTACCGGCGGCCATCAGAGTGCGAGCATGTCCCGGGAACTCGAGCGCAAGGCGCTCGATCGAGTTCCTCGCACGATCGCAATCGACGAGCAGATTGCCGGACGAATTGATGCCGTTGGTACGGCCGGCTTCGTAGGCGGAAAGTAGACCGTCCAGCCTTTCGTCCGGGCCGCACTCCTGGTCGCGATGACCGAAGGAGGAGCTCGCGCAGCTGCTGACGAGCAGCGCCCCGAGGGCCAGGAGAACCGCGTGCATCTTCATGTTGAACTTCATGGCGCTCTCCTCACTTCCCCGCCGGCTTGGCCGGGGTCTTCGAGGTCTCGACCGAGCCCTGCTTCGTTTGTCCGTCTTTCGGCTGGCGACCGAGCAACTCTGTTGTGGACGGATAAGCCCACAGACGCGCCTGACTCGGCTTGTCGCGCATGATCGTCGGGCTGACCGTGATCATCGTTTCGCGGTCTTTGTCCTCGAACTGCTTGTCCTGGAAGAGCCAGCCAATGATCGGGATGTCGCCGAGGAACGGCGTCTTCCCGGCCTGGTCCTTGCGCGACCGATCCTGGAGGCCGCCGATCAAGAGGACCTCGCCGTCGCGGACGCGCGCACTCGTGCGCAGGTTCTTCTCGGCGAATGCGACCGTCCCTTGCGGAGAGCCGGTCGTCGTGCGCACGAGCGTCGTCAGCGCGAAGTCGGGATTCGACACCGACGGCGCGACATCCATCGTGATGAAACCGTCCTCATCGACGAGCGGTCGGACGGCGAGCTGGATGCCGAACGGCAACTGCTGAACCGACTCGAGCACGCCCGTGCTGCCTCCGTTCACGCCGCCGACCGAGGTCGTGACGCTGGATGTGACGCTGACGCTGCCGCCGTCGCCGAACGCAGCGATCTCGCCGGAGAGTACCGTCAGCGTCGGGTGCGCGAGCGAGCGCGCGACGCCTTCCGTCTCGAGCACCTTGAACACCGCGTCAAGATTGAAATGCTCGCCGCCGATCTGAATCTGGTTCGTGAAGCCGCCTTCGAGGAACGAGATGACGTTCGAGATGTCCGTGTTGGAGGCGAAGAGGATCGGATCTCCGTTCGCATTGTTGACGATCGTGTCGTCGGCACCGAACAACGGCGTGTTCGGATTGATGCCGTTCGTGTCGAAGTCGGCTGCACCGATCTTCGAGATGTTCGAGTCCCAGTTCAGGAGGTCCGTGCGGCTCACTTCGAAGAGCCGGATGCTGATCCTGACCTGCGGTATGTCCTCGACTTGGATGAAGGACAGGATGCGTCCTTCCGCAAGTTCGATGGCTTTCGCCCGGGCCAGGTTGATTCCGATCCGGTTCTCGAGGAGCTGCCCCAAACCTGAGGAACCGCCGCCGCCCAGGCCGCCGTTCGGCGACGAGAGGATGGACCGAAGTGCCGAGCCCGTCTGGCTCGACGAGTCCGTGCTGCCGATCAGGCCGCCCGACTCGTCAGCCAGCACGCGCACGTCGTCGGCCGTGTTGTCGAGCTTCAACGGCCTCTCCGTCGTTCGCAGTCCTCCACCAGGGAGCGACTCGATCAGTCGCTCGACTTCGCCGTTGCGCTTCCGCGCTTGAAGCGTTTGCTGCTGGAAGACCTTGGCCGCCAACGCCAGCGTCTGAACGAGACCCGTCTGCGTCGCGACCTTGCCGGACAGGACAAGGATGTCGCCGTCCGACTGCGTGTCGATGCCAGTGATGCGCGACACCTTGATTTTCGTGTGGCCGAGGTTGTCGTGGATCGCGCGCTCGAGGATCGAGTCGATCGAACTCGGGCGATCGGTGATCGTGATCTGGTTCACGACTCGCGTGCCCTTGCCGGCCGTATCGCCGATCGCGGCGCGAACGAGGTCGAGGACGTCGTCGAGCGTGCGCAGGTCAGGGACGGTTCCCGACACGAGGAAGACGTCGGAGGAATCATCGGCCAGCGTGCCGCGTTGGACGCGCGACACGGAAACGCCAGACGCGCCGAGCTTCTGGATCTGGGTCGTCAGCGTCGATTCGATCGCCGAAACGGCGCTTTGGACGCGGATCAAGTTGATCACGCGACCGCTGGCGTCGGCGCTGCCTGCTTCGGCGAACGAGCGGGCCGCGTCTTCGGCGCGCTTGGCCGAGACACCGTCGGGAACCGAGCCCGTCAGCACGAGCGCATTGCGATCAGCAGCGGCCTGGACGCCGATCGTGCCGGCGATGGCCTTGAGCGCATTCTCGAGGATGGACAAGTCTCGACGAACGACGATGTCGTACGTCTCCGGCTCGCCGTCCTTGAACCACACGATCACGTTCGTGCGGCCGACCTTCTTGGCCGTGATGATCAATTCACTGGCTCGGCCCCCTTCGACACTCGCGATCTCGGGATTCGCCATCTTCACGCCAACCTGGTCCGTCGCGATGGCCTTCGAGAACTTCAATCGTGCCAATGAGCCTTCGACGAGAACCAGATTCCCACCGTCGCGTGACCCGCCGTTCGTCTGGAATTCGGCGAGGGCACTCGGGCCTTGCTGCGGGCCGGCGCCATAGAGCGGGATCGCCGCTCCGAATCCGAGGACGGCGCACGCCCCGAGGACGAACATCGTCGAGCCCGAGTTCCTTCGGCGCCCCGCGGGTTGGTTCGGTGCGGATTGGTTCAATGCATCGAGCATTCTCATCGCAGCACCTCCGCGTGAACGGGTTCCGTCGTCGGTGATTGGCAGTTCATGGGGGGGATCTCGGGTGTCGGTCTTCGGTGTCGTGCCCCGTCGCGCGCGGCTCGACACACCCGTACCCGGGCCGAGTCCGCAGCCGCGCGTTGCGGCGGGTCAGGTTTCTTGAAGGGAGAAACGGGGCTTCAGCCGCCGCGCGTCATGCCCTCGGCGAGTTTCAGGAACTGGAGAAATGTCGGCCCGAGCGTGCAGACGAAGATCCCGGGCAAGAAGCAGATCACGAGCGGGAAGACGAGCTTCACCGTCAGCGATTGCGCCAGCATGTTCGCGTCCTCGCGACGACGACCGCGCAAGTCGTCGGCTTGGTTGCGCAGCACGCGCGTGAACCCGGCGCCGACTTGTTCCGCTTGCACGAGCGCGGAGGTGAACACGTTGATCGATGGCAGCTCGATGCGCTTCGCGAGTCGGCGGAAGCACTCGACGCGGCCCACGCCCGACAAGCCTTCGACTTGGAAGGTGCGCATCTCCTGGAAGAGCGGGCGTTTGCCCGGGCTCGTCTCGATGACCTTGTTCAGCGCGCCGTCGAAGCTGAGGCCCGATTCGCTCATCGTCGCGAGCATCTCGAGCGTGACCGGCATGTCCTGCTCGACCTCTTGAATCCGTCGCGTTCGCGCGGAACTCACGATCGCGAACGGTGCGAGCGCGAGCACGGTCATGAAGATCCACGGTGCGCCGTAGAGCAACGGGCGCATCAGATCGCCCACGCCGCCGGGGATATCGCCCGCGGCTTGCAAGGAGTCCGTCACGATTCCGCTGCTCGTGATGGTCAGTGCGACCGCGAGCCCCGCGACCACGCCGACCGCCGTAGCGGCGAGGAACATCGCCGGCGCCGTCTGCGAGCGGAAGCCCGCGAGGTACAGCCAACGACGGAGGAAGTTCTGTCCTTCGAGGTCCTCGATCTCCTCACGCGCTTCGAAAATCGCTTCGTCCTCGGCCCACGCGCGGCGCCGCGCGATCTCGGCCGCCCGCCAGCGCGAGTACACGACCCACGCACCGACGATGGCCAGGACCCAGAGTCCGAGCACTGCGAGTAGGCGCACGTCGATCGCTGCGAAGAGTGTGGTGCTCATGGATCGCGCCTAGAAGCGCAGCTGCGTGAGCCGCGTTATCCACAGGAGGCCGATCGCCTGCAGCACGATTGCTGCCGCGACGATGTTCGAGCCGACGGGGTGCCTCAGGAACTCTTCGAATCCAGCAGGATTCGTGCGCCACATCATCGCCCCGAGGAAGTACGTGATCAGCACGATGCCGATGACCGAGGCCTGCGCCTGCGTCGACTGCGCACGAATGCGACGGCCGATTTCGATGCGGTCGCGGATCGTGCGGCCGACCGTCGCGAGCGTCGGCGCCAAGCTGCCGCCCGTTTCGCCGTGCACGGCCATCGTGAACGCGAACAAGCGGTAGGCCTCGAGCGGAACGCGCTCGGCCAGATCCTCGAACACTTGCTTGGGTGTCTCGCCGAAACGGATGCGGCCGAGCGTCTCTTGCAGCTCGGGCTTCAGCGGCTTCCCGGCTTCGTGCGCCGCGCCCTCGATCGCCGACATCAACCCTGATCCCGCGCCCAGCGACGCGACCATCAGATCGAGCGAGTTCGCCAGTTGCGTCTCGAGCTTGATCTGGTGCTGAGCGTGCCGCCAACCCTCGAACAGATGCGCGACGACGCCCAGGATCACGCCCAGGGCGACCGAGTAAACGAGGTCGAATCCCAGCACGAACTTGCAGAGCAGCGCCACGCCGAGACCGACCGCGGGCGGTATCCAACGTTGACGTCGCAGCGACGGTGTCAGTCCGCCGGAGCGCCGGACGGCGCTGACCTGCACGTCCTCGTTGAGCCGCTCGCGCGCGATGCGTTGCAGTCGCGTGTGGCGGAACGCCAATGCGAAAACGAACGCGATCGCGATCGCGAGCGCGATGCCGAGGAGCTTACCCACGCGCCTCTCCGTCCTGCCGCTGGAAGATCTCGAGCGGGACTTGGATCCCCTTCTCGCGCAGCTCGTGGACGATCTTCGGCACGATGCCCGTCGGCGCGAACGCACCGATGACCTTGCGTCCGTTGCGTCCCGTCTGTTGGAAGCGGAACACGTCCTGGAGCAGCGGCGTGCCGCTCTCCATGCCCGTGATCTCCGCGATCGTGTCGATGCGGCGTACGCCGTCGTCGAAGCGGCGCACGCTGACCACGATGTGCAGCGCGGACACGATCTGATCGCGGATCGCGCGAGACGGCAGGTCCAGACCGGCCATGAGCACCATCGTCTCGAGGCGATTCAGCGCATCGCGCGGCGAGTTCGCGTGCACCGTCGTCAAACCACCGTCGTGACCGGTATTCATCGCCTGGAGCATGTCCAGCGCTTCCGCGCCGCGGCACTCGCCGACGATGATGCGGTCGGGTCGCATGCGCAGGCTGTTGATGACGAGATCGCGCGCCGTGATGACGCCGCGGCCCTCGACGTTCGGCGGACGTGTTTCCATCCGCACGATGTGTTCCTGGTCGAGGATGAGCTCGGCCGTGTCCTCGATCGTGACGACGCGCTCGTGTTCGGGGATCGCTTCGGCGAGTGCACCGAGCAGCGTCGACTTGCCCGCGCCCGTGCCCCCGCTGATGAGAACGTTCTTGCGCGCGACGACGACGTTCTCGAGGAACGTGAGCATCTCCCGCGTGAACATGCCGAGGCGAATGAGGTCCTCGCGGCGCAGGCGTTGACGACCGAACCGACGAATGGAAATCGTCGGGCCGTCGAGGCTGACCGGCGGAATCGTCGCATTGACGCGGCTGCCATCGGGCAAACGCACGTCCACCATCGGCGATGCTTGGTCGATGCGGCGACCGACGCGCGCGGCGATGCGCTCGATGACGCGCTGCACGTGCTCGTCGTCACGGAAGCGCACGTCCGTCTTGATCAACCGCCCGAAGCGCTCGACATACACCTGGTCGAAGCCGTTGACGAGGATGTCGGACACCGCCGGATCCGCCAGCAGCGGCGCGAGCGGACCCAGTCCCAGCGTTTCCTGCGTGAGCTCGTCGGCGAGACGCTCGCGCTCGGACGCGTTGAGCGGGATGTCCTCGGTCGCGAGGACGCGCGCCACGAAATCCTGCACCGCGGCCGAGATCGCGTCCTCGCCACTGCCGAACATCGAACGCTCGCCGATCTCGTCCAGCAGCCGGCTGTGCAGCCGCGACTTGATCGACATGAAGTCGACGGTTGCGCCGCGCACGGCCGGCGTCGTCTCGGGCGCGGAGCGCCACAACGGCTCGCGCTCCTCGCCCGAAAGGCGAGCAGCGAGGTCCGTCGACATGGAGCGCCCGAAGCGCGCGCGGATGTGTTCGCGATCGATGGAGTCGGCCACGTGGATTCCTCAGCGCCTCAATCGGCGAACGACGCCTTGGTGGAACCGCCCGTGGGCGGAGTAGGACGAACGCGCGGGGCTGGCGCCGGTTCGGAGTCGGACTCCGTCACGTTGTCGGCCAACACGTCGTCGACGAGGCGCTTGACCGCCTTGCCGAAGCCGAAGAGCTGCGTGCCGTGGAGGATGTACGGTCGCCCCGTGTTGAGCGCCGTGATCAAGCGCTTCTGGTACGGGATGATGTAATCGACGTCGGCGTCGAGACGCGCTTCGACGTCCGCGAGCGTCAATCCGCCCGGCGCTTTCTCGAAGTTGTTGTTGAGGACGATCTTCGTCCGCTCCTTCGGGAAGCCGATCTGCTGGATGACCGGCAACAGTCGCGACGCGCCGACGATGTTCGGCACCGTGTTCTGCACGACGACGTACGCGCGATCCGACATGTCGAGGATCGACATGATCATCCCGTCGAGCATGGGGAACGTGTCGACGATCACCCAGTCCCACGAACGACGCGCGAGGGTGAGCGTGCGCGACAACGTCTCGTCGTCGACGACGCTCGCATCGACGGGATCGACGGGGGCGCCGAGAAGGTCGAGTCCGCACTCGTGACGTATCGTCAGCTTGCGCAAGAGCGTCTCGTCGAGGCGATTCTGTTCACGCGCCGCGTGCGCCAACGTCGTGGTCGGCGTGAGGTCGAGCATCGGACCGCAACTGCCGAGGTGAACGGAACAATCGACGAGTAGCACCTTGCCCGGCGGGAGACGGCGCGCGAGCTCGCACGCGACGCTGACCGACATCGTCGATTTGCCGACGCCGCCCTTGTTGCTGACGAAGGACAGAACGCGACCGAGATCCTTCTTCACCTCTTTCGGCCGACGGAGGACGCGATCGAGGAGCTGTTGGAGCTCACCCGTCGACAGCGGACGACGCAGGAAGTCCTGCACCTGCGCGCGCACCGCTTCGATGATCACGGTGCTCTCGCCGTCGCTGAACCCGAGCCCATCGGGCCGGTAGAGCGCGACGATCGCCGTGCCCGGAGCCGCGGCCGAAACTTCCTCGGCGAACGACTTCAACGAGCGCGGATCGCCCTCGACCTGCACGCAGACGATTTCGGGCCGGCGATTGCGCGCGAGCTCGATGCCTTGTCGCGCGCCGCGGACGGAGTGGACGACGGGCTTCCAGCCGCGCAGGCCGGCCACCGCCGCGGTGAACTCGTCCTTGAGCAACGGGTCCGAGCCGACGACGAGAATTTGGGGGGTGTGCTCCATGTTGAACGAGTCCTGTCAGCGAGTCAGGGCAGGTGCCAGCACAGTTCCGCGCTGGATCTGTGTGTAGTCGTGAACGTTTTGCGGCAACGGCGCAGCGACGCCGTACGCGAACTCATTCGAGTAGCGCAGCACCGCCTGCCATTCGGTCGCCGTCAGCGGAGGGCCGAGGCTCTCGTCCGCTGCCGAGCCGAGGCTCGCGCTGGCGTTGTCCTGTGCGACCCAGCAATTCACGGCGACGTGGTTGATCAGCTCACCGCCGGAGATGACGAACGTGCCGGTTCCGGAGTAGAGGTTCGGCGGCGGTAGCGGGCCGTTCGGGTCGTAGCCCACAGGCCACAAGTGCGCGAAGGCATAGCCGACGACCCGCAGGACGATGGCGCCGTTCGAGGTGGGGATCTCCTCGACGATCGGGATGTAGGCCGGCTTGCGGCGCGTGAACCGGAACGGGCGTCCGGGGGAAGCCGTCGCGCTCGGAACGGCGTACCCGACGCTCACGGGCCAACCGACTTCGTAGTCGCAGGGATTCGCGGGTTCCGAGGCCGCATCGAAGATGAAGTGCCCGACCACGGAGCTGTCGGACACGAGCACCAAGCTGCCGTTCGGTTCGACGCGGACTTGGGCCTGGACGTTGTCGCTGTTGGCCTGCCAAGCCGCGGTGCGGAAGTGATTCACCCAGCGATCGAGGCGGATGTAGAACGGAACGACTCCGGCGATGCGCTCGCGATACGGTCCGGTGACGGTCGGTTCGTGATCGTAGAGGGGCGCGCCGGTTCCGTCGCACGGCGCGCGGCCGACGCGCATCGCGGGTCGCGCGCTGGCGATCGCCGTGGCGCGCACGGTGATCCCGTCGCGGCGCGGATCCCAGTCGTCGCCCGGAGCCTGGAGGATGGTGCTGCCGAGACCGAGCACGATCGGCACGGTCGGCAAGGACGAGCTCGTGCCGGGCTGCACGTCGAGCGCGTCCGCGTCGCCTGCGCGGCGCATGCGCACGAGGAAGCTCAGGGAGCTGTAGTTGGGTAGTCCCGGCCCACCGGCCACGAAATCGGGTCGGACGTAGGAGCCGGACTCGGTGTGTGGCGCGCTCGCGTCGAACCGTCCCGCGACCATGTCGCCGTGCGGGCGATTCAGGTTGTTCACTTGCAGCCGCGGATCGTCGAGCTGCGCGAGGCTCGAACCCTCGTGACTTCCGACGACGGCGTTCGAGTTCCAAGCGCCGGTGCCATCGCTGACCTTCAGGACCGGACCGGCGGTCAAGTTGGCGGAATCGACATCGTCCATCGGGTAAGGACCTGTCGCATTCTCGGGCGTATATCCCCCCAGCGTCGGATGCAGGTCGTCGTCGAAGACCAGTCGCGCCATCGCGGAGGCCTTGCGGCGCTTTTCAGTGTTGCTGTCGCCCATGCCTTCGTCGAAGTTGCGCCAGCGACAGCCCTCGAGCGCCGCCGAGTCCACCGCGACCTGCATCTGCGCCTGCGCCAAGTTCGCGAGGCCGACGTCGATCACCAACCCCGCGATCGCGAAGAACACGAACGTGAGCAGCGCGAAGAGGAGCAGAATCGCTCCACTTCGCTCACTCGTCGCTCGCTCGCGGCGTGCGAGGCGGAGATTCACCGTCCGCCCCCCGAGGCCGGCTTCCCGTCGGAGGGCAGGACGATCGTCTGCTTCTGATCACCGTTCTGGATCGTGATGCTCTCGAGCTTCACCGGAGGTTCGGGCTCCGGCAGCGGAACGGCCGCCACAGTCGGGTTCGTCGATTCGGCGAGGGCCGTGATCTCGACTTGGTTGTTCAGCGCGCTGAGCAGCTCGTCGTATTGGGCCGCCGGCACCGCGACGAACGCCGGGTCCTTCGTGTTGGCCTTCGCTTCCGTCATCGCCTGGATGACGACTCCGCCTTCGACGATGCGACGTGTGACGGCGCCGAACGATTTCTCCGTGTAGGCCTGACGCGAGACGTCGGACGGGATCGCGGAACCCTTCGGGCCGAGCGGACCCGCGTACGGATCGGCGGCCGCGACGAGCACGAAGCGATCGTTCGCCTTGAGACCGCGCAGCGTGGGGATCTGCGCCGCTGTGACTTGTACACCGACCATCCCGGACGGGATCGCGGCCGTGCGACTCGCGGGCGAACCCTTGGTCAGGAAGTCCTTCTCGGTGAAGCCGTAACCTGGACGCTTGTCGCCCTTCGTCACACGACCGAGGACCTGGCTCGCCTCGAGCAAGCCGGCGTCCTGGGCCTTGTCGGGGTCGAGCAGGATCACGCTCGGCTGGCCTTTTTCATCGGCGAAGTGTTCCAGGCTCACGGCCGTGAACGCCGGGATGGTCTTCGTCGCGCGCGGATAGGCCTTCTTGCCGGCGCGAGCCTCATCGGCCTTGGCCTGGGCCTGACCGGACCAGGGCATGCGTCCTTCGTTCAGGAGCGCGTAAGTGCCGAGACCTGCGCCGACGATGACGACGACGAGGACCGTGAGCGGGATCCACTTCGTGCCGGACGTACGCCGGCGAGAGTTCTGCTGGGACATGGTGTTCTGCTCGGAGGAGTAGCGTGATCAGGGACAGGTGATCCCGGAGTGGAAGACCTCACGGCGGAAGACGCCTTGGGCCGAGATGAGGCGGCGGAAGGGGCGCACCTCTTTGTTCAACGCGTAGAACTTCCCGAGGCCGTACTTGCCGGCGTAGATGCCGGCTTCGGCGCTGGAACCGCCGAGGACGGTGCCGCCCGGTGCATTCAACTCGGTGACCCCGCCATCGTTGGCCAAGATCGGCTCCGCGATGGGGTTCTCTTCATCGACGTCGACGGGCTGAAAGGCCGTCATCGACGCAGCTTGGTAGGGGCAATTGACCCTCAAAGCTACCAGGCCGCGCTCGGGTCCGGACGAACCCAGGCTGAAGGGCGCCAGCGCCGGATCGAGGTTGAACGTCCGCACTTCCTCGATCACGTCGACCCAGCGGATCGTCTCGACGCCGTTCGCGCCGCGGGACACGACCTGGGGGACCTTGACGATCACGCCGTCCAAGAACGATTCCACGACGGCCCCGGGGTAGTGCAGGTACTTCGTGCCGTCGATGTCGCTCACGACCATGAGCGGCAGCAGGATCCGATTCACGATCGGCCAGCCCGATGTGTCGGGCAGGATTCCGCTGGAAAATTCGACCGCGAGCTTCGCCGGATCGTAGATGCGCGCACGCACCGTCGGACAGCGCAGTGCATCATCGAACGTCATCGTCGCCGGCAACGGAATCAGCGCCAACTCGCGCGCTGCGGTCCGCGCCGCGTTCTGCACGATCTGCGCCGTCGTGATCATCCGCCCAACCTCGAGCGTGCCCGCGAGGATCAAGTAGAACGCCAGCGAGACCAGCGCGAACTCCACGAGGACGGATCCCCGGCGCTCAGCGCACGGGGTCGCTTCCGATCGAGCTCGCTCTGCCGCGAGCGCTCGGCGTTCCTGCTTCATCTTCATCGTGGTCTCTCCTACCCGCCGTCCCAAACCAGGGACACAAGCCGCTCGTGAACTCCGGACAGAGTTCGAGAACGTTCCGGCGGACCGCACTGACCCCCGAGGATCGAGGAGGCTCCGATCGAAGACCACCTGCCGGTCTTCACTTCGAAGCGTCACCCCTCGCGAGGTCCAGGCCGTCCACGAGTCCTGCAACCCGCATCCGGCAGCGCGATTGTAACTCGGGTCCTCGATTTGGGGATTTCTTCCGAGTGGTCCATCGAGGAGCCTTTACCGGCCCCGTGAGTGCGACTGCGAGCACGCGCGGCATGAAGGAACCTCAACCTGGACCACATCCTCATCCATCCGCCGTTGGCGGACCCGACCCAGCCGTACCTCTCGTTGCCCACGCTGAAGGGCCACCTGCGGGCGAAGGGTCTCGACGCGCGCGTCGTCGATCTGAACCTCGAAGCGACGCACTGGCTCTTCGCGCACGACACCATCGCGGACGTCGGGCGACGTCTCGGTGCGCGCTTCTCGCAGCTCAACGGGCAGTATCGGTTGACCTTCGAGGAACAACGCGAGTACATGGCCCTCGCCGACGCGCGGCCGAAGCTCGAGCGCATCCTCGGTGCGTCACCGTCCCCGATCGAGGTGTTCCAGTCGCGCGAGCACTTCTTCGACGCCGCGACGTACACGTTCGCGCGACGACAGGCCGAGGAGTACTTCGACGCCATCAACGCGACGTACTGGCCGTTCCGCTACGGGTTCAACACCGTCGGTCACGGCGTCGCGCCGTGGAGCTTCGACCTGCTCGAGCAGTACTTCGAAGGGCGGAAGAGTCCGCTCCACTCGTTCTACGAGGAACACTTCGCGAGTGCCTCGGAGTGGGATTGGGACCGATCCGGCGGCCCGCCCTGCGACGTCACGGACACGGTTTTCATCGGCATTTCCGTGGTTTTCCCCTCGCAGGTCCCCGAGGCGCTCTACCTCGCGCGTTTCCTGAGGGAGCGCGCGCCGAACGCCTTCGTCACGTTGGGCGGACCCGCGATCCATCAGATCGCGATCCACTTGGACGAGGCGCGCAGGTTGCGACTGCTCACGTGGGTCGACGCGATCGGACTGTTCGAGGGGGAGGAGACGCTCGTTCAGCTCTTCCCGAAACTCGCCGCGTGGCGCGACGCACCGGACGCCGCGACGAAGCACGCGATCCTCGCGGACGTGCCCAATCTGCTCGTCGCGGATCCGTCGGGCGAGAGCACGCGCACGGGTCCGCG
>Ga0163149_10000701_pt1 | contig 44025 bp, 31 predicted proteins | sample OliLakLV19MP5G1_FD_148604 | JGI IMG/M metagenome (GOLD analysis project Ga0163149, IMG submission 148604) | Freshwater microbial mat bacterial communities from Lake Vanda, McMurdo Dry Valleys, Antarctica - Oligotrophic Lake LV.19.MP5.G1 | ecosystem: Environmental > Aquatic > Freshwater > Lake >...
CAAAAGAAACCGTTTCGTATTCTAAAACATCAAGGCATGCACCTAACACTTTTCCGTTTTTCATACTCTCAACAAGATCGGCGGTGTTCAAGCATTTTCCACGGGCCGTATTTACAATGTAGATGGACTTTTTGAAATTTTGTATGAATTGTTTGTTCACTAAATAATGTGTTTCTGAATTGTAAGGAACATGCAAACTTACAATATCAGCTTTCTCAAATAGCTCCTGCGTGTGTGTTTCTTTTATATGCTTGTTCCCAAAACCGGTTTTGTATTTATCATAAGCCAATATCCCGCAACCTAAGCCCGTTAATTTTTGCGCAAAAGAACTTCCCATAAACCCATAACCAATAATACCGATGGTTAAATGTTTTATTTCAATTCCTCTGTTCTCTGCTCTTATCCAAATTCCTTTTCGCACTTCGGCATCTGCTTTTTTAATGTTATTTAAAAGCATCAACAACATTCCTAAAGCATGTTCGCCCACAGCATCCATATTACCTTCGGGAGCATGCACACATGTAATTTGTTTTTTCGTTGCATAAGCCACGTCAATGTTTTCCATGCCTGCTCCTACTCTTCCAATACATTTTAAATTAGGGCAAGCATCAATGATCTCTTTTGTTATTTTGAATTTACTTCGCAAAACAACCGCATCATAGTTTGGTAACATAGAAATAAGCTCTTCTTTACTCTTATCCCAATATGTATCGCACTCAATGCCGGCGGCCATCAAGGTTTCGTTTAAAATACTATGATTACTATCTGCAAGTAAGACTCTCACTGGAATTAAAAATTATTATCCAACATAGATAACAAAAAAACAATTAAGCAAGACCAAAAATCCAATTAAATATTAAGGCCTTGATCCTTAACCTTATTATGTAATTAACAATTACCCAACACAAACGGTGTTAACAAGTGAAATGGGCAGTTATTAACAGTAGCTTATCTCGCTAAGCCACTGATAGCGTGAAGGTATATACCCTTAAATATAATTATGCACATTTTATTAAACGATTCAAGCATTTCGTAAATTTAATAGGAGGTAAAATAATCGCACTTTTATCTCCCTTAATTTTTTTATGAACCAGGACAATCAAAATAAAACCAAAAAAAGACTTTACACTTTACAAACCGGAAGTAACCCAGAAATAGGAAAGATACAACCACAAGCCATTGACCTTGAAGAAGCAGTTTTAGGTGCCATGTTACTTGAGAAAGATGCCCTAAGTACTGTTATTGACCTTTTAAGCGATAAAGCTTTTTACAAAGAACAGAACGGAAAAGTATTTGCTGCCATGGTGGCTTTATTTAACCGTTCGGAGCCCGTTGATATATTAACTGTAACTCAAGAATTAAAACGCACCGGTGAATTAGAATTTGTTGGGGGCGCGTACTACGTTTCTTCACTTACCAATCGCATTGCTTCTTCTGCAAACATTGAATTTCACGCACGTATTGTTGCGCAAAAATATTTACAACGTGAGTTGATACGTATTAGCACAGATACAATTAAAACTGCATACGAAGACAGCACCGATGTTTTCGAATTGCTAGATGAAACAACAAAAAATATTTTTGAGATATTAGACAGCAACGTTCGTAAACAACACGACCGTATGAGCACCTTGATATCAAAAGCAATTGAAGAAATTGAAACCGCCGCGAACAAAACAGATGGATTATTGGGTATTCCCAGTGGATTTACTGCTTTGGATCGTATTACCGGCGGTTGGCAAAAATCCGACCTACACATTCTTGCTGCAAGGCCGGGTATGGGTAAAACCGCATTTGTAGTTACCATGGCAAAAAATGCAGCCGTGGAGTTTAACAAACCTGTAGCTATTTTCTCTTTAGAGATGAGTAGTTTGCAATTAGTTAAACGTTTGATCTCGAGTGAAACTGAAATTGCGCAAGACAAGATCTTAAAAGGAAACTTAGATAACCACGAATTTGTTCAATTACACGAGCGTATTAAAAAATTATCTACTGCTCCTTTATTCATTGATGATACACCTGCTCTTTCCATTTTTGAATTACGCGCAAAAGCACGTCGTTTAAAAGAAAATCAAAATGTTCAATTGATCATTATTGATTATTTACAATTGATGAGTGGCGGACCAGATAGCAAAGGAAATCGCGAACAAGAGATCAGTAATATTTCTCGTGGATTAAAGAGTTTATCAAAAGAATTAGAAATTCCAATCATCGCACTTTCTCAATTAAGTCGTCAAGTTGAAAATCGCCCAGGTGGGAGTAAACGACCGCAATTGAGTGACCTCCGCGAATCGGGAGCAATTGAGCAAGACGCGGATATGGTTATGTTCATTTATCGTCCGGAATATTACGGAATTGAATTTGATGAGAACAACGAACCTACACGTAATAAGGCCGAGATTATTATCGCAAAAAACCGTCATGGTGCTTTAGAAACTGTAAAACTTCGCTTTATTGGTCAGTATGCTAAATTTGCAGATGTTGATTATACCGAAGGGCAGGATAATATTTATCAAGGAAATAATTCAAATCAATTACCTCAAAATACAGAGTTCCTTGATGCGGGCACAAAAACGGTTCAATCAAAAAATTGGGATAATGTAGATGATCATTCATCCGACATCAAAAGAAATGATATTGAGGATCCGTTTTAAATTGCTATGAGTTTACGAGTTTTTGTTTTAGTTTTTGTTTTAATCACGTGCCGAAGTTGGGCGCAAAATTCAGATAGCATTTGGGTTTATAATAATTATACTAAAAAAGAAGTAACCATTAAAATGCGCGATGGCATTTCACTTTTCACTACCATTTACGAACCCAAAGATCAAAAAGAGAAGCACCCAATACTCATGGTACGTTCGCCTTATTCGTGTTCGCCATACGGACCCGATGAAATGTCGCCACGACTTTATAAAAGCTACTACATTGAGTATTTAAAAGAAGGCTATATTTTTGTGATCCAAGATGTTCGTGGAAGATGGATGAGCGAAGGTGTATATGAAGATGTTCGTCCGTTCAAAAAGATCAAAAAAGGAAAAGAAACAGATGAAAGTACCGATACTTACGATGCTATTGATTGGCTGGTAAAAAATGTAAGGAACAATAATAACAATGTTGGTGTATTTGGAATTTCGTATCCCGGCTTTTATGCCACTGAAGCCGCGTTAAGTAATCATCCTTCTTTGAAAGCGGTTAGTCCGCAAGCCCCAGTAACCGAATGGTTTCTTGGCGACGATTTTCATCACAACGGAGCATTAGCTATAATGGATGCCTTTAGTTTTTACTACTCATTTGGAATGCCGCGACCAAAGCCAACTAAAATTGGCAGTCCCGGATTTAAATTTCCGGTTCAGGACAATTATGCTTTCTATTTAAAAACAGGAGCCTTTAAAAATTTCGAACCAATGTTCAAAGACAGTCTTCGTTTTTGGAAACAATTATCGCTTCATCCAAACTACGATCAATTTTGGAAAGAAAGAGATGCGCGCAGCGGATGCTATAATATAAAACCGGCCATGATGGTTGTTGGTGGTTTATTTGATGCGGAAGATTGTTATGGCGCGTGGAATTTATACAAGGCTATAAAAAAACAATCTCCGCAAACAAATCACAGATTAGTGATGGGCCCTTGGTCGCACGGAGGCTGGGGAGGCAAAGCCGCCGGAACAAATTTGGGTAATATTCGTTTTGGAAGTAAAACTTCTGAATACTATCAAAATAATATCGAGGTCAAGTTTTTTAATTTTTATCTGAAGAATAAAGGAAGTGTAAGTGATCTTGCCAACGCAAACATATTTTTTTCAGGAGAAAACAAATGGTACACATTTGAAAGTTGGCCACCTCAAGCAGAAAACAAACCCTTATATTTAAATGAGAAATGGATTTTATCATTTAATAAACCAACGCAAGACAAATCATTTTCAAAATATACTAGTGATCCAAACAAGCCGGTTCCTTATGCAGATGGTGTTCATTTAGGTAGAACACGAGAATATATGACCGATGATCAACGTTTTGCTTCGCGCAGAACAGATGTTTTGGTTTTTAAAACAGAGGTGCTTACAGAAGATGTAAAAGTTGGCGGCGTATTAAAAGCATTTCTTAAAACCGCAATCTCAACTACCGATGCGGATTTTGTTGTGAAGCTAATAGATGTGTTTCCTGATGATTTTAAATACGACTCTTTATTTTGTTGTGAAGATAAAAAAATTGATACTCAAATGGGTGGCTATCAAATGTTGGTGCGCGGCGAGATCATGCGAGGCCGTTACCGCAAAAGTTTTGAATTTCCTGAAGCATTTACACCAATGAAAGTAGAGGATGTAAATTTTGAATTACCTGATATTGCTCATACATTTAAAAAAGGACATCGCATTATGGTACAAATTCAAAGCAGCTGGTTTCCGTTGTTCGACCGTAATCCTCAGGAGTTTGTAAATATTTACACCTGCAACGATACGGATTTTAGAACATCCGATATTTGGATCTACCACGATAATGTAAATTCTTCTTACATTGAATTACCTATAATTAAGTAAATAAGACGTAACTTTATTGTATGATTCAATATGCAGTTGCAATAACTCTATTAGTGGTAGCTATTTTTTTATTAGCCAAACGTTTTATTCGTTCAAAATCTCAATCGAATTGCAAAGACGATTGTTCTTGTCATTAATACCAAAATATCATGCAAATACTTAATAGGGATGAAATAAAGTTTGCAGATGAATACACCATTCAGCACGAGCCTATTAGTTCTTTAGAATTAATGGAACGCGCCGCGCGAGCCTGCGTGATGAATATCATTAATAGAGTAGACGATAATGCTCCGATATTTGTTTTTTGTGGAAAAGGAAATAATGGCGGAGATGGTTTTGCCATTGCACGCATCCTGATAGAGCGTTCGTATAACTGCACTGCGGTTCTAGTGAATTATTCGCCGAACTTTTCGGAAGACTGCAAAGCAAATTATGATCGTTTGAAAGAATTAAAACCAGATGCGATAGTTGAAATTAATTCAGAGAGCGATCTTGGAAAAATAAATTTTACTTCCGACGTCACTATTATTGATGCTTTACTTGGCACCGGCCTCAACAAACCGCTTGATGGGCTTTTGAAAGATATTGTTGAATTCATTAGAAAGAATTTTTTAAAGGTTATAAGCATCGATTGCCCAACCGGTATTTTTATTAACGCGTCTAATTCCCCGGATGATTCGATAGTTCTTTCTAGTACTACACTCACATTTCAATATCCAAAACTTGCTTTTTTCATGGCGCAAAATAAATGGTATGTGCCAGAGTTTGAAGTTTTAAATATTGGCTTGCATCCACATTTGACCCATCTAATTAAAGCAAAGCAATTTTATATTGGTAAAAACGACATAAAGCAACTTATCACAAAGCGACACAAATTTTCGCACAAAGGAAATTTTGGTCACGCTTTAATTATTGCCGGAAATGAAACCATGCGAGGAGCAGTTAGCATAAGTGCCATGGCATGTTTAAGAAGTGGTGCAGGTTTATTAACTGTACACTCTGTTTCCAAGGCAATTGATGCCTTAATGTGTAATTTACCTGAAGCTATGAGCAGCATTGATGCTAATTCAGAATTCATATGTGAACTCCCGGATCTAAAAAATTATAATGTTGTTGCTATTGGGCCGGGTATTGGAACTGAACAGGAAACCGCTGATGTACTGAAGAAACTTCTGAACTACACCAGTTCCTCTTTAGTTATTGATGCGGATGCATTGAATATACTATCGGAGAACAAGACATGGCTCAGTTTTTTACCTCCGGAAACCATTTTAACGCCGCACCCCAAAGAGTTTGATAGATTAACGGAAGAACATAATAATGATTTTGATCGCTATGCCACTGCCCGGCATTTTGCTTTAAAGCATAAAGTAATTGTTGTTTTAAAAGGAACTTACTCCTCAATTTGCATGCCCGATGGCTCGAGCTACTTTAACAGCTCGGGCAATTCAGGACTTGCAAAGGGCGGCAGCGGTGATGCTTTAACCGGAATTATCACAGGTTTAATCGCGAGAGGATATACTGCACCTAAAGCGGCTCTTATTGGCGTTTATATTCATGGTTACGCAGCCGAACTTGCTACAAGGAAATTAAGTAAAGAAAGTTTATTAGCCAGTGATGTGATAGATAAACTTGGTAAAGCATTTTTGAAGTTAGAAGATTAACCAAATACTTATAAAAGCAAAAAGCCCTCACAAAACTGTGAGGGCTTTTTTAATTCTGAAGAATAAATCTTACTTTATAAAATCTACATTGTAACTAACACCATTGATATAAACTATACCACTGTTATCGCAAAATCCAACTACGTCCTTTTGATCTCCGAAGTAAATAGTTCTCACTGCTTTGTCACCAGTTTTAAAAGTTACTTTTCCTTTGCTTATAGGATGTTGCTCTGGGCTGATATAATAATCAGGTGAACAACCAAAATCTCTATATAATGGATTTGTGTTCTCAATATTGAACTCATAAGTCGTTCCTGCATTAGTAATTCCTGTTGCTTTACCTGTGTACTTTACAATACCATTCTTACCATTTGGATTAATAGCATTGTTTGAAGAATTAACGGTTCCTGTTTGAATACCAGGCTGTCCTGTTATCCAGTTAAGCGGCAAAGTTGTTGCAGGATGTATTGTGTTACTTGTTGAGTTTGTTAGTATTTTAGAATATTGCCCTACCCAAGTGATATCAACATTATGATTAGCTGCGTTATCAGTTGTATCTGCAAGTTTTAAAGTTCCTGCAATGCTCCAAGATAACGGTGTAATTGAACGTGTGTAACCTGCAGGTGTTGTGTTTTTAACTACAATACTGCTAAAATTATCTACAAAGTATTTACCAACTGAGTAATTGTTGAACGTAACTTGCGACATATGGTAAGGATTACGAATATAAACCTGCCCGGGAGCCGTTACAGTTCCAGTTGAACAAGCGGTATAACTAATGGTTACAGTTCCATTTCTTACTACACCATCAGCACCCTTTGCCTTATTAAAAATAAGAGTATTTACTTTAGCTAGAGTATCTCTGATAATAGTACATGTATTGTTAGTTGTTGCGCTGTAAGTTGAATAAAAGAACATATATGATCTTTCACTTGCTTGAGCAACCATCATATCAACATCAGTTACGATCATTGTAGCAGAAGCTGCATCAATTGAACTTTTAAATTCAGTGTCGGCTACCGGCGCCTCGTTAGGTGTTTTTTTACAAGAAGTTAAGGCTAGAGCTATTAGAGCTACTGCTGAAAATTTTGTAGCAAATTTTTTCATTTTCATAGATCTTTTAATTTAATTTGATGCAATTTAGAAAAAATTCCCGATTCTACAAAAAAACGTTAACATATGCTTGTATTCAGTGGCAGTAAGATAAACCTGGGGCTCAACGTTTTAGAGAGCAGAAACGACGGTTTTCATAATATAGAAACGATATTTTATCCCTTAAGATGGAATGATGCTTTAGAGGTTTTAGAAAACACTGATAATCAAGTGGTTAAAATGAGTTTTTCGGGACACTCTATAATTGGGTCAGAAAGCGATAATATAATTGTTAAAGCCTACGATTTGGTCAAGAAAAACTATTCTGTGCCGGGAGTAAAAGTTCATTTGCACAAAAACATTCCCATGGGCGCCGGGCTTGGTGGCGGAAGTTCGAACGCCTCATGCTTTATTAATTTATTAGATGCAAAATTTGACCTAAAAATACCTCTCGCTAAAAAACTCGAATTTGCTAAACAACTTGGTAGCGATTGCGCTTTCTTTATTGAGAATACACCTGTTTTTGCGAAAGAAAAAGGCGATGTTTTTGAGTCGGTAAAAATTGATCTTAGCAGCTATTACATTCTTGTGGTTTATCCTAATGTTCACAGCAACACAAAAATGGCGTATCAGGGGATCACGCCAAAAAAACCAAATGAATCGGTAAAAACAATCATTGAAACAAGATCTATTGATGACTGGAAAACACTTTTAGTAAATGATTTTGAGGATTCTGTTTTTAAAAATTTACCGCAAATAAAAAACATGAAACAAAGATTCTATGATTCGGGCGCTTTATATTCGAGTATGAGCGGAAGTGGAAGTGCTGTGTTTGGGATCTTTAAAAACAGGCCTGAGCTTAATTTTGATAAAGACTTCCTCCATTTTTTACAAATTCCAAAAAATGTAATTAAATCCGAATACCAATTATAGTAACGTCATCTATCTGCTCCAGATCACCCAACCAATCTTCAAATGTACTTTCCAGTAATGCCTTTTGCTCGGCCATCGGTAAATAACAATTAGTCATCAATAATTCTCTAAGATTTTTGATCAGGAATTTTTTTCCGCGTAAACCGCCAAATTGATCAGGGAAACCATCAGTCAATGTATAAACAATATCTCCTTTTTGTAATTCCATTTGCTGCTGTGTAAACGAAACTTCCTGTCTATCGTGCTTTCCAACAGGCATTTTATCAGGCTTGAACTCTATCAACTCTTTATTGCCATTCACGCTTCTTATAACCCAAACAGGATTGTTAGCAACGCTAACGCTAAGCTTTTTATTACTAAAATCATAAACACACAAACTACAATCCATCCCATCCTTTCCGCCTTCAACACTTCCGTCTTTTTTTAAACGTTGTATGATAGTTTTTCTGGTATGATCAAGGATATCAGAAGAATTGGTCAAACCCATTTCAACAGCTTTTTCAATAGAAGATATATTTAATATGCTCATAATAGCTCCGGGAACTCCATGGCCGGTGCTATCGGCAGTTACAATCGCAAAATTATCGTTACTCAATTTACCTGCCCAATAAAAATCTCCACTAACTACATCCTTTGGTTTAAACAAAACAAAATAATCACTTGCATCTTCGCGTAGTAAATTCTCATCCAGCAGTTGCTTTGTTGCCAAAAAACTTCTTTGGATCCGTTCGGCATAATTAATGCTATCGGTTATTTCTTTATGCTTCTCTTCTACAATGATCTTTTGTTCGGTGATGATGATATTCTGCTTCTGCGTTTCCTGCTCCTTTTGTTCAATGATCTTTTTTTGTTTAATGGTTAAACGATAACGATTGATAATGAATACTGAGAAGATCATAATTAAACTTATAATGAAATACAAGGCCATACTCTTTGTTTTTTCTGCTTCCAGTTTAAAGGAGATCGTTTTCTTCTCCTCATTTACCCGAATACTATCTGCCAATGACTTTTTCTCATACTCATATTGAAACTGCGTTCTTACCGACGCTTTTCTTAATTTATTATTACTTAAACTATCTCTGTATTTAATGTATTCCTTATGATGCAGAAATGCTCCCGTAAAATTACCTCTTGCAGAATCGATCGCCGTTAAATTCAATTCCGCATTCCTTACCTTTTCAATGTAGCCATATTCTTTTGACAGGCTTAAAGAACGCATGGCCAAAGCGTACGCTTTCTCAAACTTATTTAATTTACTGTAAGTGATCGCTAATTTATTTAAGGCGTTAGCAATCCCAAATTTATCATCGATCTCTTCATTGATTTTTAAACATCTCTCCATTAACTGCTGCGCTTTCTCAAAATCCATTTTATAACCATACACATTACTCAAATTAGAATATGCGTTTGCCATAAAACTTTTACTATTATTCTTTTCTGCTAAAATTGCCTCCTTACTGAAATATGTAAACGCGCTATCATAAGCGTTTAATCTTGAAAAATTTGTTCCAATATTGGCCAATGAGGACAGAATTCCTCTAACACTGCCAGTTTTAAGATTGACAGCATAACCCTTTTTATAATATTCCATTGCCTTTATAACATCTCCTTGCTTACTATATACCGAGCCCAAGTTGTTAAGAGATGTTCCCAAGCCAACGCTATCTTTCACTTCCTCCTGAATTTTTATGCAGTTTGCAGTTTGTTCCATCGACTTTAACATATCTCCCTGCTGCTCGTAAACAATTGCAAGGTTTCCCAGAACTTCAGCAATACCTCGCTTATCCCCTTGCTCCTGCCTCATCTTTAAACTGTAATTATAATACTCTAATCCAACATCGGTTCTTCCTATGGTTACATAAACGTCGGCCATTAATTGGTAAATTGCGGATGCATTCGTTTTATTTCCCATTTTCAAATTAAGATCCAGACTTGATCTGTATGCTGCAAGCGCCTTTTCATTTTCACCAACATTTCCCAAAGCATATCCCAAACTGCTTAAACCTGTAGCTTTTTCCAGAAGAATACGATTCTTAATTGCTTGTGAAGCTGATGAATGAACTTTTAATAGCTCATCTGCCAATTGAATTGTTTTGTTTGAATTACCCTCACACTCTGCCTGATCACCAACAACACTTAAATAAGCAAGTGCTTTTAACTTATTAGTATCATTCCTTAATTTTGGAAGTATTTCAACCAGCGAATCGAGCGCGCGATCGTCTTGCGAGATAATTTTGGTTGATACGAGCAGTAGGGCTAAGAAAAGAAATAGGCCTTTAGAGAGAGTGCGAGGACGTTGGATCATAGAGCAGAATAAGATCGGCGCAATGTAAACCTTAATTCATTCAGAAAATATTTTTTCACTAAAACCTGACAACAATTTAACTCAAGTTTAGATGAATCAGGTTTAGTGCATGATAAAATACATTATTACTCAAAACAATAAAGCGAACCCGGCGTAAAATCCCACTCTGGAGTTTGCAATATTTCTCCCTCTTTCAAATTATACCATGGCGATAGCTTTGTATTGTTGGGATTTTTAAGCACGTGAATGCTTTGTGCGGGCATATAACTTTGTGCGATACAAAAAACTCGTTCTGATCCTCTTACATTCATGGCTACATCCATTACTATTACAGCGTGGCCTGGCGAACCACCTTTTATAAAAACATCTCCTGCTTGAATATCACCAATAGACTTTTTTTTCAACTCTTTAGATAATGACAAAGTTCCTGCGTAAGAAAAAACAATTTCTAAATACGCTTTAAAAACTTCTTTACTATCAGATGGCTTTGTAGACAAATACCATGTAGTTTTATTTCCTTTTACTTTTATGCGATATCCCTTTGCCCATTTGCTGAATTCGGCCTTAAAACCATTTGTGAAATTAAAATGCAATTTGTCATATTGTTTTGTACTATATAAATACTCGGCGCGTAAACGCATTACCGCATCTGCACATTGCTGAAGATCTTTTGTGCCAACATCAATATCCAAAACTGCTTCGTGCACATCTTGTCTATTCTTTTCATTTCCATTGTGGAGATAAACTTTTGTTCCGGGCTTTTTTATTGGAAACGTACTTAAGAACGTTGAAAAAGAATATCCGTTCTCGGGCAATCTTATAAATCCTTCGGGTGTTTTAAAGCGGTCGGAAATAGTTGTGCCTGTTGCAATGCTCAACTCGCTTGTTTGCGAATTGCAAGAAAGGAAAACCACAAATGAAAAAATGAAAATTGAATTGCGCATTTTAAACTATAAGTAAAAATAGCAAAAAAAGGCACTCTTTGAGTGCCTTTAATTTACTTACATAGCCAATTTTTTATAACGTGGGCGTTTTGGTTCCACATTACCAAGGCGCTTTTTTCGATTCTCCTCGTACTCGCTATACCCGCCTTCGAACCAATACACCGAACTATCTCCTTCAAAAGCTAAAATATGCGTACAAACACGATCCAAGAACCATCTATCGTGACTAATAATAACACCACAACCTGCAAAATTCTCTAAGGCTTCTTCCAAAGCACGAAGTGTGTTTACATCTAGATCATTGGTTGGTTCATCTAATAACAAAACATTTCCACCTTCTTTTAAAGCCAAGGCTAAATGCAAACGATTTCTTTCTCCACCCGATAATACCGAACATTTTTTTCCTTGATCGGCACCATTAAAATTAAAACGTGAAATATACGCCCGCGAATTTAAAGAGCGACCTTCGATTAAAATATTTTCTAGTCCTCCACTGATCACATCGTATATTGTTTTGTTTGGATCAATATCTTTATGGCTTTGGTCAACATAACTTATTTTTACGGTTGGTCCTATTTTAAACTCTCCCGAATTTTGTTTTTCCTGATCTAAGATCATTTTAAACAAGGTTGTTTTACCAGCACCGTTTGGGCCAACAATACCAACTATTCCTGCAGGTGGCAGTCTAAAATTTAAATGCTCATACAATAATCGGTCTCCATATCCTTTTGATACATCAACAGCTTCGATCACATCATTACCCAAACGGGGACCATTAGGAATAAAGATCTCGAGTTTTTCTTCTTTTGATTTCACATCCTCACTTACCATTTTTTCATAATTGCTCAAGCGTGCTTTTTGTTTCACACCACGTCCTTTTACACCTTGTCGCACCCAATCTAACTCACGCGCCAAATTTTTCTGACGTTTGCTTTCCGTTTTCTCTTCTTGTTTTAAACGTGCGCCTTTTTGCTCTAACCAACTGCTGTAATTTCCTTTCCATGGAATACCTTCGCCTCGATCCAATTCTAATATCCAGCCTGCAACATTATCTAAAAAATAACGATCGTGAGTTACAGCAATAATAGTTCCTTTATATTGTTTCAAATGTTGTTCTAACCAATCAACGCTTTCCGCATCCAAGTGATTGGTTGGCTCATCTAATAATAACACATCAGGTTCTTGTAATAATAAACGGCATAATGCAACACGTCTTCTTTCACCACCCGATAATACTTTTACCGAAGCATCACTTTCAGGGCAACGCAATGCATCCATGGCACGCTCTAAACGGCTATCCAAATTCCAAAGATCGTGTTGATCAATCAAGTCTTGTAATTGTGCCTGACGAGAAATTAATTTATCCATTTTATCAGGATCATTCAATATTTCTTCATCACTAAATTTATTATTTACTTCCTCAAACTCATTTAAAATATCTGTGAATTGCTTTACACCTTCACGTACAACCTCAATAACGGTTTTATTATCGTCCATTTGAGGTTCTTGCTCCAACATACCAATAGAATATCCCGGCGAAAAATGCACTTCACCAATATAATCTTTATCCATTCCGGCGATAATGCGTAAGAGTGAAGATTTACCTGAACCATTCAAACCAAGCACGCCAATTTTTGCGCCGTAATAGAACGAAAGGTAAATATCTTTTAAAACTTGTTTTTGCGGTGGATGGATCTTTGAAACATTCACCATACTAAATATGATCTGTCTTCCTTCGGGTGTTGCTGACATTGTAAAAAATTTTGGACTGCTAAATTAGGGATTTTATATGGATAAATCCACTTTCATTTTAGCATGAGAAGAACCAATATGTCGCCCCTAAAGGGGTTCTATTCACCATTGTTTATTCGCCCCCTTTCGGGGTCTATCAATATATCGCTCCTCTGGAGCTAGGAAATTACACGATTTTGTTCTGCAAATAAATATTTTCGTGAAGCATAGTTTGCGATAAAGTTCTGTCGGGCTTGGAAACAAACAATAAAAAAAGCCCTCCGTAAACGGAGGGCTTAAATAAATTTCGTGATTAATTATTTACTACTCGAAGCTTTGATCTTGTTATTCATCTCAGTAGCTTTTGCCTGATCGTTGGTAAGCATATATAATTTGCGTAATGCGCTCATGGTTGCTTTATCTTCTGTTTTGATAGTTAAAGCCTGTTCCAAATGTGGTATCGCTTTTTTGTAATACTCTTGCGACTTTGTTTCTAGTTCTTTTCCCTTGGTTTTAGCTTCTGTTAAAGGTAAATTACCGGCTTTAGTTTGGTAATATCCGCCAAGGTTATTGTACATTGCTCCCAAGTTATAAAGCGAATTATACAAATGCTCTTTGTTGGCAGGATTTAGTTTTATCACTTTTAAATAATCGTTCTCTGCTTTGCCAAATAACGTGTCGAAATCTTTTAGTTTATCTTTATCCTTACCCGTTGCATCTTTTGGATTAGCCATATTATCATAAATATTTCCACGTACCAAATAGAACAAAGCATTTGAAGGATCTTTTTCTATTGATGCTGAAAGATTACCAACAGCCTCTTGTTGTTTACCCTTTGCAAGAAATAAATTTGTTTCGGTATTCAACAGATCCATATCGCCGGGAAAAGCAGCGCGACCTTTACTTAAAATGGCAAGTGCTGCTGAAGTATCTTGCTTACTAAGATTTGCAGTATACATTGCCTGAAAGTTGTATGGTGTAGCAATTTTTAGATCCACCATTTTTTTATTGTATTCTAATATTTTTGAAGAATTTTTTGCCCTACCCGCGCTTACACAGGCATTGTAAAAATTAGACGTGTCTTTTTTGCGCGTCATAGCCATATTTAAATACGCTACTTTGTAAAAATAATCTGCAGCTTCATCAAACTTTTTGGCCTTGTATTTTCCATTGGCAATATTACCCGCTTCCATTTTCATTTGCATGGCTACCATCGTAAATTTCACATCATCCTCGCTTAATTGAGAAGTTCCTTTGGTAAAACCATCCTGTATCACTTCCATATATTTTGGGTCCACATCCTTTATTTTGTCAACAGCTTCATTTGCTAATTCAAATTCGGTTGTTGGTGTGTTACCATAAGCAAGATCGTTGCGTTCTTTTTTATCAGTTACAGTCGCTTCCAGTTTTTTGGTCTCTTGCAAGAACGCATAATTATAATAGTTATAATGAATACGTGCTTTATAGGCCCAAGTTTTCCCTTGATTTTTTGTGTCATCATTAGCTAAAGCAACTTCAATAGCTTCTTTTGCTTTATTTAAATATGCCAGATCCGGCTTGCCATCCTTTAATGTAGATTCATAATCATTCAAAGCTCTCCAAGCTGTTTGAACTTTCATTTTTTGCGATATACCGAATAACGGTAAAAGTGCAATTGCAATAATTCTTAGTGATCTCATAAGGTTCTTTATTTAAGTATATGACACACATTTTTTCAAATTGCATGCCATATACTTTCAATTTAACAATTTTTACTCTTTATTTTCTTCGTTATCTGTTTTTGAATCTGTTTCAGGTGTATCCGATTGTCCATTTTCAGAGATAATATCGCTAGGAGTTATACTTTCCTCTTCATCATCACGATCGACTTTTGTAACAGCTGCAATATCATCTGTTTCAGAAACGTTTATCAAGCGAACGCCTTGGGTTGCTCTTCCCATCACACGAAGATCGGCAACTTTTATACGAATAGTAATTCCGTTTCTGGTAATGATCATAAGGTCGTTCTCATCCGTTACTGATTTTATAGCAACTAGACTTCCAGTTTTTTCGGTTACATTAATTGTTTTAACCCCTTTACCGCCACGATTTGTAATACGATATTCATCTACATCACTGCGTTTACCGTATCCTTTTTCTGATACTACTAAAACATTTACAGCAGGATTATCAATACAAATCATTCCAATTACTTCATTGTTTCCACCTTCTTCGTCATTTAAATCAACACCAATTACACCACTGGCATTTCTACCCATTGGTCGCACTTTCTCTTCATTAAAACGACATACCTTGCCCATTTTGGTAGCAATCATTATTTCGTTTTTACCATTGGTTAATACTGCTTCTAACAATACATCTCCTTCACGAATTGTAACAGCATTAATACCATTTGCGCGTGGGCGCGAATAAGCTTCTAACGTTGTTTTTTTGATGATACCATTTTTGGTACACAATACAATGAAGTTATTATTAATGTATTCTTCTTCCGATAAACTTCGCACATTAATAAATGCTTTTACTTTATCATCAGGCGCAATACTCAATAAATTTTGAATTGCTCTTCCTTTGCTAGTTTTATTACCCTCCGGAACTTCGTATGCACGCAACCAGAAACATTGTCCTTTTTCGGTGAACAATAATAAATAGTTATGTGTTGAAGCAATGAACATGTGCTCAATAAAATCTTCATCACGAGTTGACGAACCCTTACTTCCTTTTCCTCCACGACCTTGCGCTCGGTATTCATCCAAATTGGTACGTTTAATATAACCCATATGAGAAATGGTAATCACCACATTCTCATCGGCTATCATATCTTCCATTTTAAGGTCATCTCCGGCATAAACAATTTCGCTTCTGCGATCATCGCCATACTTTTCTCTAATCTCTGTTAACTCGTCTTTAATAATTTGAAAACGTCGCGTTTCATTACCTAAAATATCTTTATAGTTCGCGATGGTTTTCATTAATTCGTCGTACTCTGCTTTTAATTTACCAACCTCTAGTCCGGTTAATGTTCTTAAACGCATATCTAAAATAGCACGTGCTTGAATATCAGATAAACTGAATCTGGTGATCAATTCATCCTTAGCAGCATCAGGCGATTCGCTTTCTTTGATGATCTTAATAACCTCATCAATATTTTTTTGTGCGATTAATAAACCCTCTAATATATGAGCGCGCTTTTCGGCTTGGGCCAAATCAAATTTGGTTCTGCGAACAACTACTTCATGACGGTGTTCAACAAAATAATGAATTTGTTGTTTGATATTTAAGATCTCAGGACGACCATTTACCAAAACAACATTATTAATGGAGAATGACGTTTGTAGCGATGTGAACTTGTAAAGATTATTCAATACCACATTACTTATTGCGTCTCTACGTAGTTCATAAACTACACGAATTCCTTCGCGGTTGCTTTCATCACGAATTTCGGAGATGCCTTCAATTTTTTTCTCATTGCAAAGTTCCCATTGACGTTTGATCATTTCGGCCTTATTGATCTGATAAGGAACTTCTGTTACAACAATACGTTCTCTATCATTAACTTGTTCAATAACGGCTCTTGCGCGCATGATCACACGGCCACGACCTGTAGTTAATGCCTCTCTTACGCCTTCATAACCGTAAATAATTCCTCCGGTTGGAAAATCAGGCGCTTTGATCAACTTAATTAATTCCGAAATATCTATCTCGCGATTATCAATGTAAGCCATAGTTGCATCAATAGTTTCACGCAAATTGTGTGGTGCCATATTAGTGGCCATACCAACAGCAATTCCCGAAGACCCATTAATGATCAAGTTTGGAACTCTACCTGGCAACACAGTTGGCTCTGTCAAAGAGTCATCAAAATTAGGTCTAAAGTCTACAGTGTCTTTTTCAATGTCAGCTAACATCTCTTCCGCTATCTTGCGAAAACGAACTTCGGTGTAACGCATGGCCGCAGGAGGATCTCCATCCATGCTTCCAAAATTTCCTTGCCCGTCTACCAACATATAACGCAAACTCCAATCCTGAGCCATACGCACCATGGTGTCATAAACTGACGAATCGCCATGTGGATGGTACTTTCCGAGAACCTCTCCTACAATACGGGCCGACTTTTTATAAGGTCTATTATGTAATACTCCAAGATCTAGCATTCCATACAAAACCCTTCTATGAACGGGTTTCAAGCCATCTCGCACGTCGGGCAAGGCTCTAGATACGATAACCGACATCGAATAATCGATGTAGGCTGTTTTCATTTCATCCTCAATATTAATAGGAATAATTTTTTCTCCTTCTGTCATATGTTCTTCTTGTTAAATTTCTGTCTTAAAATTATTTTCTCAGTTATGCTTTTTTGTCAGTTAAAAAACAAACCAAAAGCTCTTATTTACCGTATAACTATAATAAAAGCTACAGCGATTGAAAGTACCGAAAAATCAGCAATTTGAAGTAAAACTTTTCAACAAATTTATTGTTAAAAATTACCAATCTTACTCATAGAATAGCGGTTTATAAATAATATTTTTGAGTGTGGCACAGTATGTGTAATTTAAACAAATTAAAAGTACGGATATGGAAGCAAAATTCTCGCCCAGAGTAAAAGACGTCATCACATATAGTCGCGAAGAGGCTATGCGTTTAGGGCACGATTATATAGGCATTGAACATCTCATGCTTGGCATGATAAGAGATGGTGAAGGTGTTGGAATGCGTCTCTTAAAGAATCTCGGTGTGGATTCTGCAGAGCTTCGAAAACTAATTGAGCAAGGCTTAACACCAGGATTAAAAAAATCAAATAATCTTGCTAATATACCTTTGGTAAAACAAGCCGAAAAAACATTGAAGCTTACTTACCTTGAAGCAAAAACATTTAAATCAATACAAATAGGAACAGAGCACTTATTGCTTTGTGTTTTAAAAGACCCAGATAATATCGTTACAAAAAGTTTATTGCGTTTTGGCGTTGATTACGACGCTGCACGAGCAGAATTAGAAGGCTTTACAGATAGCCCTGATAAAATTGAAAATTCAGCAGCAGGCAATGATGATGATTCGGATGAAGAAGCATCTTTTGGCGGAGGCGGCGGAACAAATAGTCCACAAAAAAAACAAGGTGAGAACAAAAGCAAAACACCTGTGTTGGATAATTTTGGACGCGATCTTACCAAGATGGCAGAAGACGGAAAATTGGATCCTGTTGTTGGGCGCGAGAAAGAAATTGAGCGCGTATCGCAAATTTTATCTCGTCGTAAAAAGAACAATCCAATTTTAATTGGTGAACCGGGCGTTGGTAAATCAAGTATTGCCGAAGGTTTGGCTTTACGCATTGTAGAAAGAAAAGTTAGCCGCATTTTATATAACAAACGTGTGGTTACTTTGGATCTTGCCAGTTTAGTGGCAGGTACAAAATACCGCGGTCAGTTTGAAGAACGTATGAAAGCGGTAATGAATGAGTTGGAAAAAAGTCCGGATGTGATTTTATTTATTGATGAAATTCATACCATTATTGGTGCCGGTGGTGCTAGTGGAAGTTTAGATGCCAGCAATATGTTCAAGCCTGCTTTAGCGCGTGGAGAGATACAATGTATTGGTGCAACTACTTTGGATGAGTTCCGCCAGTACATCGAAAAAGATGGAGCTTTAGAGCGTCGTTTCCAAAAAGTAATTATTGAACCGGCTACAGAAGATGAATCGTTGCAAATTTTAAATAATATTAAAGGGAAATACGAGGATCACCACAATGTAATTTATACACCTGAAGCAATAAAAGCGTGTGTTAGTTTAACCTCCCGTTATATTACCGACAGGCATTTACCTGATAAAGCTATTGATGCTTTAGATGAGGCCGGAAGTCGTGTACACATTACAAATATTCACGTACCCCAAAATATTTTAGATGTCGAAAAGAAAATTGAAGATATCAAGGAATTAAAAAATCAAGTGGTACGCAGTCAAAAGTACGAAGAGGCGGCACGTTTACGTGATACTGAAAAAACACTACAAGCAGAGTTAGAAGCTGCCAAAAAAATATGGGAAGAGCAAACCAAAGCTAATCGCGTAACAGTTACCGAAGAAGATGTTGCTGAAGTGGTGAGTATGATGAGCGGAGTTCCTGTTCAACGTGTGAACCAAAATGAAAGTGACAAGCTTATAAAAATGGCTGAATTGCTTAAAGGAAAAGTAATTGGTCAGGATGCCGCAGTTTTAAAGGTTGTAAAAGCCATTCAGCGTAATCGTGCCGGATTAAAAGATCCAAACAAACCAATTGGATCGTTTATTTTCTTAGGTCCAACAGGTGTTGGTAAAACGCAGTTAGCGAAAATACTAGCCCGTCAGTTATTTGATAACGATGATGCCTTGATTCGTATTGACATGAGCGAGTACATGGAAAAATTTGCCATTACACGTTTAATTGGTGCGCCTCCGGGATATGTTGGTTATGAAGAAGGTGGACAGTTAACCGAAAAAGTTCGTCGTCGCCCCTATGCTGTTGTATTATTAGATGAGATCGAAAAGGCGCATCCAGATGTATTTAATATGTTGTTACAAGTATTAGATGATGGTATGTTAACCGATAGTTTAGGTCGTAAGATCGATTTTAAGAATACTATTATTATCATGACCTCTAATATTGGTTCACGTCAATTAAAAGATTTTGGACAAGGTGTTGGATTTGGGACTGCAACAAAAGAAGATGGTGCAGATGATCATTCTAAAGGTGTGATCGAGAACGCTTTGAAAAAAGCCTTTGCACCTGAGTTCTTAAATCGTATTGATGATGTTATCATGTTCAACTCTTTATCAAAAGAAGACATTCACAAGATCATTGATATTGAATTAGGAAGTTTATTTGGACGTATTCAAAAACTAGGATTCACCATCAAAATAACTGAAGCTGCAAAAGATTTTATTGTAGAAAAGGGTTATGATGCCAACTATGGTGCTAGGCCTTTAAAACGTGCTATTCAAAAATATCTTGAAGACCCGATGGCTGAAGAAATGATCAAAAATAATCTTACCGAAGGTGATGAAATAGAGATCGACTACAATAAAGAAAAAGAGGAAATCACGGTAAATTCTTCGAAACCAAAAACTAAAAAAAGCAAGAAAGAAGATAAGTCTTAATCATTTCTCGATACGATCTTGCCTCTTATAGAATTCTGAATAGCAAGATCACTCGAAATGACACAGCCTACTAAAAGCAAATCCCCGATCAAATGGTCGGGGATTTTTGTTTGTTCTCGATACAATTTTTGCAAAAGGCAAGTAAAAAACTCTTGATAATTATCTGTACGAACTGACACCGTTTGCAATGACAGTTCGAGTAAAAAAATGCTTTTCTTTTTTTGCATCGAGAACTACAAATGTATCACATCTCCATACGCAGCAGAAGCTTCCATGCCTACCGGCAGGCAGGCATAATTGCTTCGCTTTACAAATGAATTACTTCACCGTATGCGGCAGCAGCAGCTTCCATGATCGCCTCGCTCATGGTTGGATGTGGATGTATGGTTTTAATTAATTCGTGACCTGTAGTTTCTAATTTACGAATAGCTACTATCTCAGCGATCATTTCGGTAACGTTTGCGCCTATCATATGTGCGCCTAATAATTCGCCATACTTAGCATCAAATATCAATTTAATAAATCCGTCTTTTGCACCCGATGCACTTGCTTTACCTGAGGCAGAGAACGGGAACTTCCCGATCTTCACAGTATATCCTGCTTCTTTTGCTTTCTTCTCGGTAAATCCAACCGATGCAATTTCGGGTTGGCAATACGTACAGCCAGGAATATTATTATAATCTATAGGTTCTGCATGAGTTCCTTTAATTTTTTCTACGCAAGTAATTCCTTCGGCGCTTGCCACGTGTGCTAAAGCTTGTCCTGGAACACAATCACCAATTGCATAATAACCCGGTATATTTGTTGCGTAAAATTTATCTACAACAATTTTTCCTTTATCGGTTTTAACTCCAACGTCTTCTAAACCTAATCCTGTTATGTTTGCTTCAATACCAACCGCTGATAAAACGATCTCTGTATCTAAAGTTACATTACCTGTTTTAGTTTTAATATTTACTTTGCAGCCTTCTCCTTTTGTATCAACACTTTCTACAGAAGAATCAACCATGATGTCGATCCCGATGTTTTTGAACGATTTTTCTAACTGTTTACTTACATCTTCATCTTCAACTGGAACAATGTTTGGTAAAAATTCAACCACCGTAACTTTGGTTCCCATAGTTGCATAAAAATACGCAAACTCAACACCTATAGCACCGCTTCCTACAACTACCATGGTTTTTGGAAGTTTTGGCAACACCATTGCTTCACGGTAACCAATTATTTTTTTACCATCTTGTGGTAAATTTGGCAATGCACGTGAACGAGCTCCTGTTGCAATAATAATATGACTAGCTGTATGCTCTTCAATTTTTCCATCAGCACCGGTAACACTAACTTTTTTTCCTGCTTTTACTTTTGCAGTTCCCATGATCACATCGATCTTATTCTTTTTCATTAAGAACTGTACGCCTTTACTCATACCATCAGCCACATCGCGACTACGTTTTACAACAGCGCTAAAATCAGCTTTAATATTATCGGCACTAATTCCGTAATCTTTTGAATGATTTAAATATTCGAATACCTGAGCACTTTTTAAAAGCGCTTTGGTTGGTATACATCCCCAGTTCAAACAAACGCCACCCAAACTTTCTTTTTCTACAACGGCCGTTTTAAAACCCAATTGCGATGCGCGAATTGCAGTAACATAACCGCCTGGCCCGCTTCCTATAACAATGATATCGTATTGCATAATTACTAATTAAGAGGTGCTAATTTAGTATTTTATTTGCTAATTATTGCAATATTAAAAACATCGCTTAATAGTTAATAAAATGCTCATACTTAGTTCTCCAATTATAATATATTTGCCGTTTACTATTATAAAATGAATAAAGCTGACGTATTATTAGGCCTACAATGGGGCGATGAAGGAAAAGGGAAAATTGTAGATGTTTTAACCCCATCCTATGATATTATTGCCCGTTTTCAGGGCGGACCAAATGCAGGGCATACCTTAGAATTTAATGGCATTAAACACGTACTTCACACTATCCCAAGTGGCATATTCCATCCTACGGCAGTTAATGTGGTTGGGAACGGCGTTGTCATTGATCCGGTGATCTTTAAAAAAGAATTAGATGCTTTGGCTGCTTTAAAAGTGGATGTAAAAAGCAAATTGATGATCAGTAAACGTGCGCATTTAATATTACCTACTCATCGTTTATTAGACGCGGCAAGTGAAGCCGCTAAAGGAAAAAATAAAATTGGGTCTACGTTGAAAGGAATTGGTCCAACTTATATGGACAAAACTGGACGCAACGGCTTGCGTATTGGCGATATTGAAACCAAAGAATTCAAAGAAAAATACGATGCTTTAGTTGAAAAACATAAACAGTTATTATCGTATCATAATTTTGAATACAATTTAGCAGAACTTGAGCCAGCTTGGTTTGCAGCTATTGAGTATTTAAAACAATTACAGTTTGTTGATACCGAACATTACGTTAATAATGCTATTAAAGCCGGTAAAAAAATATTGGCCGAAGGCGCACAAGGTTCGTTATTAGATATTGATTTTGGATCTTATCCTTTTGTAACCTCTTCAAATACTATTTGTGCCGGAGCTTGTAACGGATTAGGAATTGCACCAAACAGAATTGGAAATGTAATTGGCATATTTAAAGCGTATTGCACGCGTGTAGGTAGCGGGCCATTTCCAACAGAATTAGATAACGAAGTTGGCGAAAAAATGCGCCAGATAGGAAGAGAGTTTGGAAGCACTACCGGCCGCCCAAGAAGAACAGGTTGGTTAGATATTCCTGCATTGAAATACGCCATCACCATTAACGGTGTTACAGAACTCATGATGATGAAGGCTGATGTATTAAGCGATTTTGATTCACTTGACATTTGCACGCACTATACTCTAAACGGAAAAGTAATTGATTATTTGCCTTACAATATCGATCCTGCATATTTACAACCCGTTTACACAACTGTAAAAGGATGGAATGTTGACTTGACAGGCGTTACTGAAAAAAGTAAACTTCCGAAAGAATTAATGGACTATATTAAATTCATTGAAAAAGAAACGGAAACTCCTATAACAATTGTTTCGGTTGGACCTGATAGAACGCAAACGATAAGGATGAAATAATTTTCGTTCAACTTACTTAATCATTCTATTTGGGCGTGCCGGCGAGGCTCACCCGATATAACCTGGAAGGTCGCCCGCCGGCGGGCTTTCACCACTCGCTCTTTTTTATCTCAATGGAATACCCCTGATGAAAAAGGAGCTCAAACTCCCGATAGCTTTCGGGAGAACTCAATCCCTCACGCGGGCAAAACATTGCGTTCTCGAAAAAAAAGCAGAAGCTAAAGCTGAATGTCTTTTTTACCAAAGAAGCTAGACCTTACCCTCCTCTTGAGGAAGTGTGACAGAGCGACGGAGGAGGAAATTCATTAAGCGATAAAGGCAATTTGGGACTGACGACCTAATAATCATAAAAACCAAGCTCCAATTAATTCAATATATTTGTTTTATGGGTCCTTATGTTTTGCTTACCGCCATTATTTTATCGGCACTGGTATCGGTGATTGTTTGGATAGACTATTTTAGACGCATAGATGTTTTTGAACCTGAGCGGATCATTCATTTAGTTATTGCACTCCTCATTGGCTGCGGAACGCCCTACTTAAGTATTTTGATGTATGAGTTTCATGATACAATTGCCTTTGCTTTAAATGGAAAACCTCTTAACGATCTTATTTATTCCATTTTAGGAATTGGCTTAACCGAAGAATTAAGTAAAGTAGTAGGCGTGATCATCGTTTTTCAATTACTCAAAAAACAAGTCAACGAATCGGTTGACTACTTGATTTACGCAGGCATGGTGGCCTTGGGCTTTGCGTTGGTTGAAAACACCATGTACATTGGTCGTTATGGTATTGATATTATAACAGATCGTTCTTTTTATTCAGTATTAGAACACATAATTAATACAAGTATCATTGCGTATGGCTATTACCGATTCAAGATCTTCAATCGTGGAAATCATCTAACAAACACCCTGCTTGGCTTCTTAACTGCGATCAGCTCTCATGGTTTATTCGACTATTTTATTATGAACCCAAACTTTCATTACGTAGCGCCGGTGCTGGTTATTCTTGTTTATCTTATTGGAATCAATTTCTGGATCACGATGCTTAACAATGCCATAAATTTTTCTTCGTACTTTAATTATTCTAAGATCCATTATTCGGGAAATATCTTTTATCGACTCATGCTTTGGTACTTTTTTACTATGCTCATTGGTATTTTTTATAAAACCTATACCAAAGGCTTTATTTTCGCTCTCTCCGATTCCTTCACGGCTATTTTTAGTAATGGCTTTTTGTTTGTATTAGTTATTTTAAGAGTTAGCAGATTCAAGATCTACAAAAATTTCTATCAACTCATTACCGTGAAACTTCCCTTTTTTATAACTAAAAATAACGATGAGGATTTTAGCTTTTTTAATGTGCTCGCTATTAAAATTCGAGGTGAAAATTCACATGAGTATTTTTTAACTGCCAAATTGGGACAAATGATCGATATCAGTCCTATTAATCCAAAGAAAAGTTTTTTAGAAAAAACTATTACCGTTAAAGTAAGCGATAAATTATTTTTTGATGGCGATACAACAGTTTATTTGATTGAATTTACAGATGATCGTATGAATAATAGGTTTTACTTAAAGCCGAAAACAAGAGGTAAAACAAAAATAGAAGATGCCTATCCTATTAACGAATTACTGCAAGATGAAACACCCGATACTTTTCCTGCGTCGATCTCTGAATTAAAGTTTTTAGAATGGGTGTATGTAAAGCTGGATAATGAGATTGCCTTAGTGAATTACTAAAAGAAGTATGGGCGACGAAATACGAAGTACGAATCTAACCGCATAAACATACGGGTTCGTACCTCGTTACTCCCAATTCGTACTTTGCTTCGTTTCCGCTCTCCTCAATCGATCGTTAATAGCTCTTCCCAAACCCTTTTCCGGCAATGGCTCTGCCAATATCACATCAAAATTTCCTTCGCCAGTTTTTCTTAGAAGCGAAAACAAATTTATGGCCGCCTCTTCCAAATTTTCCTTCTCCGACAAATTAAAATAAGTAACATTTGGTTTTGGAGAAGGTGTTTTTCCAAAGCACAAAATTGCCATCGTTTTTTTATTATATCTTTCGATAAGATCATTCAATTTGCCAATATGCAAAGGCTTATTAGGCGCATAGTGATTTTTTAATTGCCCAGGCGCTTTAGGATCGCTCGAATTATTTATTCTTAAACTTACTTTGCCAATTTCTTTTTCTATATCTTCAATTGCTAATCCACCCAAACGATACACGCATATCTCTCCCTCTTCTAATCCAACAATAGTAGATTCAATTCCCACCGTACATTTTCCTCCATCTAAAATGTACTCTATCTTTTCGCCTAATTGTTTATTTACATGTTCTGCTTCGGTAGGACTCACGTATCCAAACGGATTTGCACTTGGAGCAGCTACCGGAAAATTTAATTGGTTTAATAATTGCAAGGTGAGTTCATGCTGTGGAACTCGAACAGCTACATTACTTAATCCGGATGTTACAAGATCCGGAATACCTGCCTCGCCGCTAGGCAGTATATTTTTTTTAGGTAATAACAGGGTAAGTGGTCCCGGCCAAAATTTTTGTGCTAATTTTTTTAAACGTTCATCATTTAATTCGGCATAATTTAACGCCTGATCTAAGCTAGAAACATGAATAATTAAGGGGTCAAAAAACGGACGCTGTTTTACCTCATACACCTTTAAAACCGCACTGGCATCAAGAGCATTGGCCCCCAAACCGTATACCGTTTCGGTGGGAATAGCCACCAAGTGGCCGTTTTGGAGCAATTCTTTAGCCTTAAATATGTTGTTTCCAATGAGCGCCAAGGGCCCAAATATACGTTAAAACCCGTATATTTGCGCCCTCATTATGAGCCAGTTGATCACCTTAAAAGACAAGCAATTCAAGCCCTACATTGGCTCTCAAAAGATAGAAGAAGCCGTAAAAGATATTGCCAAAAAAATAAATTCAGAATTAGCCAACGATTTTCCGATTTTTTTAGTAGTTTTAAATGGCTCTTTTATGTTTGCTGCTGATCTTTTACGAGAAGTAAATATTCCATGCGAGATCTCCTTTATCAAACTTTCAAGTTATTCAGGAACATCAAGCATTGGAACTGTTTCTGAACTCATAGGTTTAAATGAGGATCTTGATAACAGAACAGTAGTTATAGTGGAAGACATTGTTGATTCGGGCAATACACTCGATAAAATAATGAACACGTTAAGCAAAGCAAAAAAGATAAAAGTTGCAACGGCCTTATTTAAACCTGAGGCTTATAAAAAGAAACACGAGATCGATTATGTTGGTTTAACCATACAAAATGAATTTGTGATAGGTTATGGTTTGGATTACGACGGACAAGGAAGAAATTTAAGAGACATATATATTCTTGCATAAAAAAATTTAAACGAAACACCATGGAAATGCTAAATCTTGTACTTTTTGGACCTCCGGGCGCAGGCAAAGGTACGCAGTCAGAAAATTTGATTAATAAATATGGCCTCGTGCATTTAAGCACTGGCGATTTGCTACGTTCGGAAATTGCACGCGCAACAGAACTTGGTTTGCAAGCCAAAGCCATTATGGATCGCGGTGATCTTGTAAGTGATGAGATCGTAATTGGCATGATCGAATCAAAACTAGATGGAAATCCAAATGTAAAAGGATTTATTTTTGATGGTTTCCCTAGAACAACAGCACAAGCAATTGCACTAGATGATCTTTTACAAAAGAAAGGAACTGCCATTCATGCCATGTTAGCTTTAGAAGTTGAAAATGAAGAATTGGTAAAGCGTTTATTATTGCGAGGACAAAACAGCGGACGTGAAGACGATAAAAACGAAAGCATTATTCGTAATCGCATCAACGAGTATAATAATAAAACTCTGCCTTTAAAGAATTATTATAATGAACAAGGTAAATTTCATTCTATTAACGGTATTGGAAGTGTTGATCATATCTTCCAAAACTTGATAGAACGAATTGTGTTCATTAAAGCAGAAGTTGATCTTACGCAATTAGAAACAGACCTTGAGCATTTGGATCTTACAGTAAATGATTTTGAAGTAGCCGATGAAATTGAACCACATTTATTATTGGAAATTGACGCTATTAAGCGCGTAGAAGCTGAAGAGGAAGAAGAAAGAAAAACGGCAATTGCTCAATTAGCAAAATCGAGCAAGCAGCATTCGAAAAGTAATGGGCATTCGGCAGCCGGTGAAAACCTGCGTGCAGGCAAGGCAGGTAAAGCTGCAAACATTAAAAAATCGACTACAAGCGCAACAAGTAAACCAGCCGCAAAAAAACCGGTAAAAAAGGCGAAAGCGAAGCCGGTAAAAAAAGCGGTAAAAAAGAAGGTTGCTAAACCAGCTAAGAAAAAGGTAGCAAAGAAAGCTGCGAAAAAGAAGGTGGCGAAAAAAGTAGTGAAGAAGAAAATTATTACAAAGAAGAAAACTTCTAAACCTGCAAAAAAGAAAGTGGCAAAAAAAGCTGCGAAGAAAACAAATAAAAAACGTAAATAAATTTTAATCAAATAAGCCTGTGTTTTGTGCGCAGGCTTTTCTATTCTTATAACTGTGGATACTAATTTTGTTGATTATGTGAAGATCTGCTGCAGAAGCGGAAAAGGCGGACCAGGTTCAAGGCACTTACACCGTGATGTGTTTACTGCCAAAGGCGGGCCAGATGGTGGTGATGGAGGACGTGGTGGACATGTGATTATAAAAGGCAATAAACAATTGTGGACCTTGATCCATTTAAAATATCGCAAACATGTAATTGCTACAGAAGGCGAAAGCGGTGGAAGTTCAAATTCAAGCGGAAAGCAAGGTGTAGATGAATACTTAGAAGTTCCTTTGGGCACTATTGCCAAAGACGCTGAAACCGGTGAAGTACTTTTTGAAATAAAAGAAGACGGCGAAGAGCATATTATTGTTGCAGGTGGAAGAGGTGGATTAGGAAATACACATTTCAAATCGCCTACCATGCAAACTCCAAGACATGCACAACCAGGCGAAGATGGAAAAAATGAATGGAAGATCCTAGAATTAAAAGTATTGGCCGACGTAGGGTTGGTTGGTTTTCCGAATGCAGGCAAATCAACTTTACTTTCGGTAGTGAGTGCTGCTAAACCTGAAATAGCCAATTATCCCTTCACAACATTGGTTCCTAATTTAGGAATTGTTTCATATCGCGATTACAAAAGTTTTGTGATGGCCGATATTCCCGGAATTATTGAAGGCGCACATGAAGGAAAAGGATTAGGCTTACGGTTTTTAAGACATATTGAACGTAATTCACTTTTATTATTTATGGTGAGTTGTGATAGCAAGGATATTGTTGAAGAATATAATGTATTATTGAACGAATTGAAATTATACAATCCTGAATTGCTCGAAAAAGAACGCATACTGGCCATTACCAAAACTGATATGATGGATGCAGAACTGGAAGCCGAGATGACCAAAGAAGTTTCAAAAGGCTTGAAAGGAAAAAAGAAGATTCCTTTTATCTTTATTTCTGCAGTAGCCAACAAGAATATCACAGAACTTAAAGATATGTTGTGGGAAAAATTAAATCATTATGATTTTTGAGATCAACCGAAAAAATAATTGATCATTTTATAAAGGCTCTGATCAAAGAACTTCCAACAGACACTAAAACCAAACAAGAAGATCAACACATCTTTTTAACGTATCAACATCACAAATGTTTTATTTACTTTTTTAAAGAAGCGCCCATACAAAAATTCAAGGGCATACAATTACCGATTGACCTTTTAGTAACCAAAAAGGATAAATTAATCGCCATTATTCAATCTAAATTACATTATACGAGAAAAGTTTATGCTCGCCGGTGTATTGCCAGAAGAATTGAATCTATTATTGCGGAAAAATTTTTGAACGAGTACCATTTAATGTCGTTTTCAAAAAGCGGGTTTCATTATGGTTTGTTTGATAGTGCCGAATTAATTGCGGTGGCTTCTTTTTCTAAAGGAAGAAAAATGAATAGGCTGGAGGAACATCAGCGTTCTTTTGAATTGGTACGGTTTTGCTGCAAAGAAGGAATAACAGTTACGGGAGGCTTAACAAAACTTTTAAAATGCTTTGCCAATGAAAAAAATCCGGGAGACATCATGACCTACGTTGACAAACAATTAAGTGAAGGCGCTTCATACTTAAAATGTGGGTTTAAATTACATAGCGAAACAAAAAAACAAGAATTTGTAGTAAATGTGAATACTTTCGAAAGAGACTATTATAAAGGAGACAAATTTGATCCAAAAAAGTTTTATGTTACCGAGAATTTAGGAAATTTGAAATTGGTTTATACACTTGATAAAAACTAAACATAATTGCCTTGTAGTGCTTGGTCCAACTGCCAGTGGAAAAACCCATTTGGCGTGCCAATTAGCCTTTAATTTAAAGGGCGAGATCATAAGTGCCGATTCGCGGCAAGTTTATAAAGGCTTAGATATTGGAACCGGAAAAGATCTGCAAGAGTATAAAGTCAAAAACAAAAACCTGCCTGCCGGCAAGGCAGGAATTCCTTATCATTTAATTGATGTGTGCGATGTAAATACCCAATTTTATTTACACGATTTTATTCGCGAATTAAAAAAGAGTTTTACTGAAATTACAGAACGCGGTCATCTTCCCATCATTTGCGGGGGAACAGGATTATATTTGGAAGCCTTAGAAAAAGATCATTCCTTAACTCAAATACAAGAAAATCAAGAACTGAAAAGTGAATTAAATGTATTAAGCAGAGAAGAATTGATCAAATTATATAAATCAATTAAGTCGTCCTATATCCCTAAAGATATCGGGATCGCTATGAGTGATACTGAAAATGCCGACATTGAGACCGATTCCAAAAAGCGAATCATACGCCGTATTGAAATTGCAGAATATTTAAAAATTCATCCTCTTCCTGAAAAACAAGAACAAATTTACAAACCAAAATACATCGGAATTAAAATTGGTAAAGAAGAACGCAACAAACGCATTGATGCGCGTTTAAAACACCGGTTAGAAAACGGCTTGAAAGAAGAAGTAGAAGGTTTATTAAAAAAAGGCGTTTCGCATGAGCGTTTACAATTTTTAGGACTAGAATACAAATTTATTTCTCAATACCTTTTAAAACAGATCAACAAAAAAGAATTATTTACACTTTTAAGCACCGCCATCCATCAATTTGCCAAACGTCAAATGACCTGGTACCGAAGAATGGAGAAAAATGGAATTGAGATTGAATGGGTAGAACTGGGAGACGTGAGGGAAATAGTAAACAGTTGGCAGTAGCATTGGGCAATAATAAATCATTCATTACGTTTATAAACTTATCGAAAATCTCATTTATATTTTCCTTGCGCTTTCTTCACTTCTCCACTCACAATCTTGGGTTCAAATTCCCGATTTCCCCGGAAGCGCAAGAGATGACGGAAGTGTTTTTACCATTGGAAATAAAGCTTATTGTTTTACCGGCTCTGATGGCAGCCAATGTACCCTTGATGGTTTTGTGTATGATGGTGTTAATAATTCATGGAGTGCTATGGCCAGTTTGCCAACGAGCCAACAACGTCAATACGCAACGGCCTTCTCTTATTCCAATGCCGGTTACATGCTTACTGGAATAACTTGCGCTAATATTTGTTTGAATGATTTTTGGATGTATAACTCCACTACTAATTCTTGGACTGCCATCCCCGATTTTCCGGGACAAGTACGACAAGGCGCTTGTAATTTTGTAATTGGAGATAAAGCCTATATTATTAGCGGACGCAATAGCAGTGGTACTGTTTTTAATGATGTATGGGAGTATAACATCACTTCAGCGTTATGGACACAAAAAAACAATTTACCTTTTGCCGGAATGTTTCGTGGCTCAGCTTTTCAAATTAACGGCATGGGTTACGTTGCCTTTGGATTAACGAATAATACTAATTTCAACCGCTTTATTTATCAGTACGATCCTTCCGTTGATACATGGACACAAGTCGCAACTATTACTTTGCCTTCACGTAATTATGCGGCGTGCGCCGTAACAAGTAATAAGGCATTTTTTTATGGGGGCCAAGATTCAACTTATAACATTATGAACGATGTTCGTTTGTTCGATCCAATCACAAACACTGTCACTAATTACCCTGGCATTCCAACATTGGGAAGAAAAGGTGGAATGGCTTTTTCGCTCAATAATACTTTTTACATCACAACCGGAGTTGACTCCTCCCCTGCTCGTGTTAAAGAAACCTGGAAGAACGGTCAGTTTGTAGGAATTAATGAAAATTACCGAGCTGAAATTGACCTTCATGTATTTCCAAATCCGGCAAGCGAAGAAATTCATATTCACCCTAATACTAAAATAAAAAAAATAATTGTACGCTCACTTTTAGGAACCATACTCTTAGAAAAGGATTCTACAACTATTTCTGTAAAAGATCTACCAAATGGCATTTACAACATCAGTATTTACTTTGAGAATTTAATAGTTAACAAAAAGATCATCATTCAACATTAGTTTGCAGTAAGCAGCTTGCAGTAGGCAGTTCTGTGTAAACCGACAATTAAAAAACTGTATATTTGCCCCCGCAAATGCTTACCTCAAAACAACACTATAAAGAAACTATTAATCTTGCCTGGCCTTTGATATTAACTCAGGTTGGCCATATTGTTACAGGTATGGTAGATACTATTTTTTTAGGACAGATAGGTGTTGCCGAACAAGCCGCAGGTATTTTTGCGAATAATATTTCCATGTTACTTCTCGTTTTTGGTATCGGTTTAAGTTATGCAACAACACCTCTTGTTACCAATGCGCACGAAAACAACGATCTCGAACAAAAAGCTTCGCTATTCAAAAATTCGCTATTCTTAAACTTATCTACCTCCTTTGTTCTGTTCCTTATTCTATTTTTTTCGGTTCCACTTTTAAAACATCTACAGCAGCCCCCTGAAGTTGTTGAAATGGCAACACCTTTTTTTGAAGTGATAATTTTCTCGATGATCCCTACCACCTTATTTTTTGTATGTAAACAATACTGCGAGGGATTAAGCAATACAAGCGCCGGTTTGATCATAAGCGTGTTGGGTAATATTTTAAATATTGTTTTAAATTATTTGTTGATCAATGGTTATATGGGCTTACCAAAAATGGGTTATATGGGTTCGGCCTGGGCAACTTTTATTGCACGCTGTTTTATGGGCATAGCTTTTTTATATCTCATGTACAAAACACCCGCGCTTAATGCCATTTTTACGGTTTACAAAAAAGTAAACGTAAACATGAAACACTTGGGAGAACTGGCTAAAATAGGCTTTAACTCAGCTATGCAATTTACGTTTGAGGTTGCCGCATTTGTTATTGCCGGTTTAATGGCAGGCTCTTTTGGAAAAGAGCAAATTGACGCGCACGGCATTGCACTTCATATTGCGGCGTTTACCTATATGTTTGGAAGTGGCATTGGAAGCGCAGCAACCATTAGAATTGGAATTTTTAATGCGCAAAACAATTGGCAAGAAGTAAAAAACGCAGGCTTAACCGCCATTAAATTAGTATTGATGGTTATGGGAGGCTGTGGTTTAATATTTTTAGCGCTTCATCAATACCTACCAAGCATTTTTAGCAGCGAAAAAGCGGTTATAGAACTCGCATCACAATTACTACTCATTGCAGCACTCTTTCAATTGTTTGATGGACTGCAAGTAACTGTAATTGGAATTTTGCGCGGCATAGAAGACGTAAGGATCTCAACCCTTATTACTTTTATTGGGTATTGGGTAATTGCACTAAGCCTTTGTTATTTACTAGCTTTTACTTTTAAAATGGAAGTGATAGGAATCTGGATAGGGCTCCTTGTAAGTCTAGTATTTGTAGGTCTGGCCCTCTTCTGGAGATTCAAATATCTTTATACAAAAAACCTTGGCAAAAGCATATAACATACATTTCATTCTTGTTATGTTAATTTTTCTGTTTTGCATTTTTATTTTCAAGATTACTTAGGCATGACTCGTTCTATATTTAGATACCAAAAATAAAATATTTTAATTCATAATGTAAAAAAGGCAAGATCATTTGGTTTTTATTTTTATGAGGGCGCCTGCCTTTCGCCATTGAAACTGAGGAGCTCAGGATACCGGGCTGCTAAGGGCTTCGCTTCGGCTTTTTTTGTTAGGCGAAAGGCCTCTCAAAAAAGAGCTAATCCCGATAGCTATCAGGACTTCGCATCCCTAGTGCAGGCGGTAAAAAAGACAGCGGCCATTTTACACCGTCAACGTGAGGGATTGCAGCGAAAATCATTTTTGCCTTTTTCAGGCAAAAAAATTGTAGCGAAAAGCCCGACCCCGCTCCGTATTTGCAGAGGCGGGGACACGCCCAAAAAAAGCGCAATTAACAAATTCCGAACCCTTTTATGGAATCCTTCCAATCCCTGCATCTCAATATAAAACTATTGCTATGGAAAGGAAAATTAAGAAAAAATTCTCGTATTTGTCGGTTGTTGGAGCCATTGGCATCAGTACACTGGCTTACGTAACGCCAAACTCTTATTATCAAGCTGCTTTGGAAAACGATTTTATTAAAGGGCTAAAAGAAAAGCTCACTGCATTTAACAAAACCGCTGCTGAAGACAGGGTGTATTTACAATTAGATAAACCCATGTACGAACCCGGTGATGATATTTGGATATCGGCGTTTATACGAGATGGTATTACATTAAAGGCTTCTGATAAAAGTGATATTATTCATGTTGAATTAATAAACCCAAAAGGAACAGTAGAAAAGAAAATAAGTTTGATCGCTAAAAACGGTAAAGCCGCCGGCGATTTTGCAATAGATAAAGAAGCATTAGGTGGCATGTATAAAATACGTGCCTACACCAAGTGGATGAAAAACCTGCCTTCCTGCAAGGCAGGTGATGGGCCGGAAAATGCCTTTGTAAAAGATCTACAAGTTCAGGAAGTGATCCTTCCTAATTTAAAAATGAAGTTAGATTTTGAACGCAAAGCTTTTGGTGCCGGAGATAATGTAATTGCAAAAATTGAACTGAACACCAATGAAAACAAACCTTTGGCTAATTACAAGATAAAATGCGTTGCAAATTTAGACGGGCAAAAATTACTAGATCTTACCGAAGTTACCGATGAAGAAGGTATAAGATATATTAAGTTCGACCTCCCGAAAGAATTAAAAACAAATGATGGTTTATTAAATGTAATGATAGATTATAACGGAAGTACCGAAAGTATTTCACGTTCTATTCCTATTGTATTAAATAAAATTGAATTAACTCTTTTTCCGGAAGGTGGCGATCTTTTAAATGATGTAGAAAATATAGTTGCATTTAAGGCCCTAAACGAATTTAATAAACCCGCTGATATTGAAGGCGTGGTATTAACCGAAAAAGGCAGTAAAGTTGCTTCGTTCAGCAGTTTTCATCAAGGCATGGGATCATTTAAATTGAATCCGCAATTAGGTGAGAATTATGTAGTGAAGATCACAAAACCTACAGGCATCCATCAAACTTATAAACTGCCTGAAACATTAGAGCGCGGTTATGCGTTGCACGTAGAGCAAACTAAACCAAACGTGATAGATGTGGCTGTTAATACCACTGAAAAAGAAGAATTATCACTGGTAGCACAAGTAAGAGGGAAAATTTACTATACAACAGTATTGGATGTAAAACCCGGAAGCAATAAAATATCTTTCCCTACAAACGATTTCCCCATTGGCGTTTCACAAATAACATTGTTTGATTCGAAAGGTATTCCTCGTTGCGAGCGTTTAGCTTTTGTAAATAAAGACAAACAAATGAACATCACTGTTGAAACAGAAAAAGAAAAATACTTACCTCGTGAGAAAGTAAAAATGACTATCTCGGTAAAAGACGAGCGCGGTTTACCAATGCCAGCCAATTTATCAATGGCGGTAGTAAACGATCAGTTTTTAAGTTTTGCAGATGATAAAACAGGAAATATTTTATCACAATTATTATTAGAGCAAGATCTTCATGGCAAAGTTGAAGAGCCTGCATTTTATTTTAATAAAAAAGAAGTTAAGGCCGATAAAGCGCTCGACTATGTATTAATGACCTCAGGCTGGAGACGTTTTACGTGGGAAAAAATAATAGATGAAGAAATGCCGGTGATATCTTTCTTAAATGAGAAAGCCATTGTTTCGGGTATTGTTTATAATTCAGAAACAGGGAAACCAATGGACGATGTAAAGATCAAAGTTAATAATGGAACAGAGATTGCAACTGACGAGAATGGCAAATTTCTTTTCAAAAAATTAGATCTTGTTGATCAAGTTAATCTTTCGTTTAATTATGATGGTTACTATCCTCAAGTACAATATGTGAAAGATTACAATCAAAACCTAGTGATCTATCTTTACAAAAAACAGAATAATTACTATGGCAACCATCCTTCAAAAAGCAAAAAAGGTGGAATGTGGTTAGCGGAAGCTAATAATGTTCCTGCTTCTGCGCAAGGTGCAGGCATGGCAAATGAAAAAGCAGCCATATTTAAAGCCCAACCAATGGCAAAAAATGTGCCTGTTGATAATGTTGCGGTAAACAAACGCAAAGAAGGTGTTAAGAATGATAATGCGCAACAACAGCACGTTAAAGATCCTAAATTTGAGGGACAAAATAAAATTGCTAAAGATGCCAAAGTTTTAGCTTCGGTTGCAGGTAAAAAAGAACTTGCCAGAGCCAACGATCGCCGCGATAAATTTGCTATGGATGACGAGTTAGATGGTGACTTTGATCAACCAAATCAAATTGTACAAAATGTATATTATCGTGCTCGTCAATATTACGCTCCAAAATATGATAAACAAGAGAATGTGGAGACCCGTACCGATTTCCGTAATACCATTTACTGGAATCCAAATGTAGAAATTGGTTTTAGCGGTAAAAAAACAATTGAGTTTTATGCATCCGATGATATCACTTCATTCCGCACAACAATTGAAGGCATTGGAAATGATGGAACTATTGGTAGAACAGAAAAGAATTTCTTCTCCCAATTACCATTTTCTATGACAACTAAAATTCCGGTTGAAGTTGCTACAGAAGATTTTGTTTCTATTCCTTTAACTTTAAAAAATAATACCGATGGTCCTTTAGGTGGCATTATTTCAATCATTGCACCCGATGGATTGAAAGAAGTAGGAATTATTCCTACCATTCAAACAGTAATGCCGGGTAAAGCAAAAACCATTTATTTAGATTATAAAGTATTAGATAAAATTGGTTATGGCGATTTCACTATTAGCTTTAAAGCTTGTGGTTTAGGAGATGCATTTACTCAAACGATTCGTATTGTTTCCAAAGGCTTTCCTGTTGAAACATCATTCTCTGCGCAAGAAGTAGAAAAAGAATATGAATTCGAGATCAATAAAATGGTGAATGGTTCGTTAAAAGCAGCATTTAGCGCTTACCCAAATGTAGTTAACGATCTTATGAAAGGTGTTGAAGGAATTTTACAAGAGCCTTATGGTTGTTTTGAACAAACATCGTGTACTGCTTATCCAAATGCGATGGTAATGGATTATTTAAAAACAACGGATAGTAAAGACACTAAAACATTGGCAAAAGCTACTGATCTTTTAGAAAGAGGCTACAAACGTTTAATTGGTTTTGAAGCGTCACAAAAAGGTTATGAATGGTTTGGTTCAAACCCTGGGCACGAAGGATTAACTGCATATGGCTTGATGGAATTTAATGATATGAAAAAAGCAGGGCAAGAAGTTGATCAAACCATGCTCGATCGTACTTCTACTTGGTTAATGAGCCATAAAGATGGTAAAGGCGGATTTGCAAGAGAAAAACATGCTTACCATGATTTCGGAAGAATTAGCGATGATATTTTGAACGCTTACATTGTTTACGCTTTAGCAGAAGCAGGTTATACCGATTTCAAAAAAGAATTCAATACATCTTTTGACAAAGCCATTGCAAGCAAAGATCCTTACATGTTAGCTATGATGGCAAACGCGGCGTATTCTTTAAAAGAGAATATTAAAGGTGATGAAGCCATGAAACAGTTAATGAGCAAACAACAAAAAGATGGTGGCTTTAATGGTTTAACGCATTCAATTACGTACTCACAGGGACAATCGCTATTGATCGAAACAACATCGCTCTCTATCATGTCGATGTTGAAATCGAATAAAAGTGCAGGCGAATTAACCAAGGCTGTTCAATACTTAGTAAGTATGCGTCAAGGCTCAGGCGTATTTAGTTCAACTCAAGGAACTATTTTAGCTTTGAAAGCGTTAACAGAATATGCGAAAGCAAATAAGAAAACAAGTGAAGATGGTAAAATTGAGATTTATGTTGATGGTAAAAAAGTAATAGAGAAAGAATACAAAGCCGGAGATAAAAATGCAATTACTGCCGAAGGTTTAGAGCAATTTGTTAAAGGCGAAGGAAAACATACGGTGAAAGTAAAATACGTTGGTGTAAAAACGCCGTTGCCGTATTCGTTAGCTATTAACTGGAGTACATCTTTACCCCAAAGTGATGCAGAGTGTAATATCGATTTGAAAACCAAAATGGCGGCTACAACAGCTAACGTTGGCGAAACAGTTCGTTTAACTGCAACAATTTCTAACAAGAAGAATGAAGAAGTACCTAGCACGATGGCTATTATTGGTGTGCCGGCTGGCTTTTCAATTCAACCATGGCAATTAAAGGAAATGCAAGAAAAAGGAATCTTTGATTATTACGAAATCAAAGGAAATAATTTAGCTGTGTACTATCGTGGTATGGCTGCAAAAGCTGTAAAAGAGATCAACCTCGACCTTAAAGCAGAAATGCCGGGTGAGTATGATGCTCCAGCTTCAACAGCATACTTGTATTATACCAACGAATTTAAAACATGGGCAGGTTTAAGTAAAATAACAATTAAAAAAGCATCGTAATTTGAATAGTGGAATAAATAATCACCTGCCTGCCGGCAAGGCAGGCAACAGGAATAAGGGCGGTCTCTGGATCGCTCTTGTTTTCCTTTTTTTTAATGTACTTAACGGACAAAGCAATTACCCCATCAATGATCCACGCAATCCTAATTGTCCTTGCCATAAATACCAAAAATTAGCGGATGATGAATTTAAAAAGCTTTTGGCCCTAAATAATACCAAGCCCTTAAAAAAGGAAAAAGGAATTAGTGATGATGAGCAAGGAAAAAACAAAATACTTACTCCAAAAAAAGATGAGCCTCCACAATTTGTTGGAGTTAGCAGTGATAATCAAGGAAAACTAAATAAACCTCAAGATATATTTGTTGGTATCAGTAATGACGATTTAGCCATGACCAATATACAGATCTCGAATCATGATGGTGATAATATTTTAGGAAAAATAAATGAAAACCCGGCAGATTGGAATGTTTCAGAACAAAAAATGGAGCGCTCAGGGTCTTTTAGCAAAGCGCCTCGTTATACAACAACAAAACATTGGAAAGGCAAACACAAAAGGCATAACAGCCGGTATAAACAATTAAAACGCATTTTTTGCGTAGGCGGTTGGGATATTTGGAAGAGAAAAAAGATTACTAGTGCTTGTTTTCATTGGAGATAAATAATCGAGCCTAAAATTGCTTAAGCTGTTGTTTCTCACAATACTCATTAAAAACTCACTCGATTATTCTGTATGAAATTTTCCAGACTGCAATGAAAGCTGATATTTGTTCCGTGAACTCAACCGGAATGCTGCGCCAGCGATAGAACGGAAAGCCCCGCGAGGATTTTGCCTGCCTGTCCGGTAGGCAGGCGATGTGGCGTTTGAGCAAGGAGGGGGCAAAAGCCCAGTGAACTTTTGCGCCGGCTCGTACGAAAGCAGGAAGCCACCATAGCTTTAGCGCCACAGCAAAAGACTGCGTGGCTTGAAGTGAAAGCCTGCCTACCGGCAGGCAGGCGCGCCCGGGCGCCCAAATTACAGAAAAATATTTTTTGAAAATCAACTTACTATGCAATATTCTGCATATCGCACAACTTTTTGTATTGCCCGTTAAGCGTTAATAATTGCTGGTGATTACCGCGTTCAACAATTTCGCCTTTACTCATCACTATAATTTCGTCGGCACTAATAATAGTTGATAAACGATGAGCGATAACAATGCTTGTTCGGCTATGCATTAATTTTTGTAACGCATCTTGCACTAATTTTTCACTTTCGGTATCTAATGCCGATGTAGCTTCATCCAAAATTAAAATATCCGGGTTTTTTAAAACCGCACGCGCAATATTGATGCGTTGCTTTTGTCCACCACTTAATTTACTACCTCTATCGCCAATATTGGTATGATAACCATTAGGCATTTCGGCAATAAATTCGTGAGCATTCGCAATTTTAGCGGCTTCGATCACTTGATCTTCTGTTTTTCCTTCAATTCCAAAAACAATATTATTGTAAATGCTATCATTGAATAAAATACTTTCTTGTGTTACTACACCAATAATGCTTCTTAGCGATTTAATGCTAATATCTTTTATGTTTTGCCCGTCAATTAGTATTTCACCTTTATCCGTATCATAAAAACGTGGCAACATATCGGCCATGGTTGTTTTTCCACTTCCACTCTGCCCTACTAAGGCAATGGTTTTTCCTTTGGCAACTTTTAAATTCACATCCTTCAATACATACCCAACTCCGGCGTTATGATACATGAACGACACGTTTTTGTATTCAATGGCTGTATTCAAACTTTTTATCTCTTTAGGATCGGCCGAATCGTGGATCTCCATATCAGCTTCTAATATCTTATTGATTCGCTCTTCGCTGGCAATTCCTTTTTGAATGTTATTATAGGATTGTGTAATTTGCTTTATAGGTGGAAGTAATTGCGATGCCAATCCAAAATAGGTAATAAATAAAGCACCTTGAAGTTCGCCTTTAAACACCATATTACCTCCAATAAATAAGATGAGCATTAAAATCCCCATCACAATCGATTCGCTTAAAGGAGAGCCAAGATCAGTTTTCCTATACACTTTTACCGATTGCTTAAAGAATTGCTCATTTGTTTTTTCAAATTTATCTTGCAAATGGCGCTCAGCATTAAATGCCTTAATTACCTTTATACTTCCTAGCGTTTCCTCCAACAAACTTATAAGACTACCCAAAGTTTCTTTTGCTTTACGAGCCGAACCCTTTAAGGTTCGCGAAATAATGGCAATAAATACAGCTGCAATTGGTAACAATACCACAATGTACAAGGTTAATTTTGTACTTATAGCTAACATCACCGAAAAAATGATTACCACTGTAAGGGGCTCACGAAATATCATTTCCAGCGTTTGCATAATGCTCCATTCTATCTCCATTACATCTGCTGTCATTCTACTCATCAAATCACCTTTTTTTTCATCACTGTAATAACTTAATGGAAGATCTAATGCTTTTTTGTGCATTCTATTTCTTAGGTCGCGCACAACACCGTTACGAATGGGCGCAATAAAGAACATGGCCATATAGCGTGAAATGTTTTTACAAAGAGTGATCACAAAAACCATGGCGCAAATAAGCATTAAGGCTCCGGCTTTACCTTTAATAAAAACCAAGCTTGCCAAATAGTAATCAGACATGCTTTGAAAGTAAGAAGAGGACATAGAAAAAACAGGCTCCCCCTTCATGATTATTTTGGCAATAGAGTTACCTTCTTTGAACAATAATTGCAAAAAAGGTGCAATAAGAGCTAAGGCCGCCGCATTAAAAACGGCAAACAACACGTTAAAAAGGATATTAAGCGCTGTGTTGCCCTTATAATTCTTGATGTATTTTAAAGCGGAGAAAAGCTTCCTCATTATGCGCGAATATACGAAATATGACTGCTTATAACGCTATTAAGATCGCTTTATTATAGGTGAGTTCTAAAAATTAGTTTTTAAGGCGAGTGGAATTTTAAAGCCGCAGCAAGTTCTATCCTGAGAGGATTTTAAAATAGAACTCAACGACAAAAAAGCAATTTTTAGAACTCACCTAGAAAATGCTTACCTTTACCTTATGGACAGCGTAAGACAACAAAGAATAAACAAACTAGTACAGAAAGAATTGGCCGAAATATTTAGAGGCGAATCGAGGAATTTGTTTGGAGGCGCCTTTATCACCGTAACTCAAGTAAGGGTTAGCGCCGATCTTGGGATAGCAAAAGTGTATATAAGCATTATGGCCACAAAAGACCGTGATGCTATTTTCAAATTGGTAGAAGATCAAAAAGCGCCTATTCGTAAGCGTTTGGGTAATTTGGTTGGTAAACAATTACGTATTGTTCCTGAATTATATTTTTACCTCGACGATTCGTTGGATTACGCCATGAAAATTGAAAGTCTGTTAAAAAAATAACTTGAATCTAAGTTTTTTCATAGCACGCCGTTATCTTATTTCAAAAAAATCTAACAATGCCATTAATATCATTAGTTGGATAAGCATTATTGCCATTGCCATTACTACCGGAGCTCTTATTGTTATTCTTTCGGCCATGAACGGTTTAACCGGCGCAGTTGCGGGATTGTATAATACATTTGAGCCCGACCTAAAAATTACAGCTGCTAAAGGAAAATATTTTACTGCCGATGAAGCTTTGGTGCAAAAAATAAAAACCATTGAAGGCGTTGAAGCTGTTTCGAAAACCTACTCGGATAAAGCCTTAATTAAAAACAACGAAAAACAAACTTTAGTTTCGGTAAAAGGTGTTGACGATAACTTTACGAATGTTACAAAAGTTGATTCCTCTATGGTAGAAGGTAAATACCAGATTAATCAAAAAAAGAATTTTATTGTATTAGGTCGCGGTGTTGCAAATACGCTTGGTGTAAACATCATGGAAATTTCGAGTGAGTTAAGTTTATTGAGTCCAAACAAAGGGAAAACAAGCAGTTTAAACGCTCAAGATAATTTTACTCAGGTATACTTAACGCCTAACGGAGTGTTCTCGTTAAATGATGAATTTGATTACCAATTTGTATTTGTGAGCTTAAAAACGGCTAGAGAATTGTTTAGCGATAGCATTCGTATTAGTGCCATTGAAATAAAATGCAGCAATACCGAAGAAGTTCAGGAAAAATTACTGGCCATGATGGGTAATAATTTCGTCATAAAAAATCGTTACCAATTGAATGATGTTTTATTTAAAACGTTGGAAACCGAAAAGCTGGCCACCTTTATTATTCTTGCCTTTATTTTGATTATTGCCACCTTTAATATCATTGGCGCGCTTACGATGCTGATCATTGAAAAGAAAAAAGACATTAAAACCTTATTTAGTTTAGGAGCAGATCTTGCGCTTGTTCGGAATATTTTTATGCGCGAAGGTTTTTTGATCACAGGGGTTGGTGCAACTATTGGTTTAGTATTAGGCTTATTTGTTTGCTGGCTACAAATTAAATTTCACTTAGTAACTTTTGGCGATCAGTTTGTGATCCCTTACTACCCTATTGAATTACAAACTAAAGATTTTGTTTGGATCTTTTGTTTGATCATGCTCATTGGCTTTTTTGCTGCGCTGTATCCGGTTAGGTTTTTTACGAAGAGTGCGAAGGTGAGTTAATAGTACTACTTTTTACCCTCACTATAACACTCTATAGATATTAAAATAACCCTCCCAAAAACATGAAACCACCAAAAAAAAGGAAAATGGCCTTAGTTATCGGGTTTGCTATTTATCCTTTAATAACAACGGCATTTGCCTTATTCGGTAAATATTTAATATTAATAGGGCCTCTTCCTCTTCGAACTTTGCCAATTCCGTTGTTTCAGTGCCTATTATGGTATTTATTTTAATACCGCTTTTGCAGAAATTATTGGCTGGCTGGCTTAAGAATTGAAAGATTAAAGAAAAGTCAAACCTTGAGTAACAGAGTAAAATTCTTCACCAAAAAAGTTGAGCAAGACTGATCGCTTTAAAAACATTATACTTTTATAAGTTTCTTGATCAAAGTTCCCATTTCTGTATGTATTTCAATAAAATAAGTGCCTCTTCCAAACGAACCAATATCGATGTTGGCTTGCGTTAAATTTATAGGATCTTGCTCAAATACTATTTGTCCAATGGAATTTACGATCACTATCTTTTCGAATTTTAGAGTGAGCTTAAACTTATATTTCCTGAAGTTGGGCTTGGTGATATTACAATAGCTTGTTTTAATTTTTCTTAATTGGCAAAACCAATATCGGAAACTACATCAATATTTACAGTGGCTCTTCACCCACTTGTTTAAGTGCATTGGCATTTATCACAATTCTCTTTGAGTCAAGATGTCGTTTTTTAAAATTCTCATCCGTACTTAATTTATATTTCAAATAACCATCAGAACCACAAATATTTTGCGATTTGAATTGTACAATGATCATTAAGCAAAAAACCAATACTGAAATTCGAGTTTTTTTCATCCAGAATTATTATGTCATCAAATATAAATGTTTTGATTAGAGCCAGATAGATAAATGAGTAGAGCCTTGGTTTTGATGGCGAATGAATTACCCCGCAGCAGAGCTGACGGGGTATCGCGTTACCCGAACGCCAGACTTAATTGAGTTTTATGCAGTTGTTTATAATTCCCTTTTGCCTCGCCCTGATTCTGAATGTATTTCAGAATTA
>Ga0163149_10000706_pt1 | contig 43967 bp, 30 predicted proteins | sample OliLakLV19MP5G1_FD_148604 | JGI IMG/M metagenome (GOLD analysis project Ga0163149, IMG submission 148604) | Freshwater microbial mat bacterial communities from Lake Vanda, McMurdo Dry Valleys, Antarctica - Oligotrophic Lake LV.19.MP5.G1 | ecosystem: Environmental > Aquatic > Freshwater > Lake >...
CGTAGGCTCGAATGTTTGCCGCCAGCTTCCTTCAGATTCCACCTCACGATGGACACCCTTGCTATTGGCTAATACTCCCTACTGTAAAGCGTATTCGGGACTTGCACCCTATAGCTGATATACGTGCCTGACGCACAAAAAAGGAAGCCTTGCGGCCTCCTGCATGTATAGGGACGGTTGATTCTTATTTTTTTACTACAAACTTGATACTCTTTTCCTTCGTGTTGGCAGCAGACCGAAGGATAAGCAAATAAACACCGTCCGGCAGGCTGCTGATATCCATTTTCGCCATCGGGCCGGTAACCCGTTGTTGTTGCAGCATTGCACCCTGCATATTATATATAGCCACCTGACTATAAATTTCCGGGTCAATATTTGAAACGGTTAATTGATTCTGTACAGGGTTGGGATAGATCACCAGGCGGGTAGATATGGCTATCCCTTCTGCTACTGTTTGCTCATCGCTTTCCAGTGCTGCTTCCGGCGCCATAGCTGGCTGCCCTCTGTCATCGCAATGGTTATTATTACCAAACCGCATTGCAAAAGAGCGGAAATAATTATAGCCGAAACTAATGGTATCAAAATCGGAGGTGCTACCGATTGCTATCAACTGGTTATTATTATCCATGATACCATCGGCCAGCCAATGTGAACGCTGGAAAGCAACACTGTCAGGTGCTGGAAAATTTCCATCCATTTGACCATTCTTCTTTACACGTACTGCAAACCCTTTGGAAAAATAAGTGTTGCTTCTTTTTTCACCAACCGCATAGAACCGGTCATCATCATTCATCACCAACCGGTTAAGATTACAGCTGTCTGTTGCATAATTCAGGGAGCGGTTCCACGCGATAGTACCGTTAGTAAGATTAATACGGCTGATCGTGGACTGCTGATTGTCCGGACCAAAATATTGCGTAACCAGGGTATACATATTCCCATGACGGTCCTGTTTAAAATCATTGAGCTGGGAAGAAGCTGCGGTGAAATGTGTTTTGCTGTACACTACATTTCCCGAAACACGTGAAATTCTTTTCAGGTACATACCTTGAGCCGTATCGCCGATTGTTTTGCCACCATACATGATAATATTATCATCAGTATCCAATACTGTATTAACGCTGTAACGACCTTCATCCGTATTCACCGTAAAGGTGCCCAGTGACTGGCCATTAGCGTTGAATCTTTTGATACGAACAGTGGGAAAGAACGTATAATAATCTTCTGTTACCAGCACCCGGCCCCAGCGGTCGATCAGCAGACGGGTGTAAGAAGTGGCTGAAAGATCCATGCGGCTCCACTCCTTTACTAAATTTTTATTTGTTTTTAAAACAAAGGATCCCGGGCGGGTTGCACCGGCACCATCGGGATATTGGCCATCACCGGCAAAATAAACATTCCCCGAATTGTCCAATTCGAAAGAACTGATATTATAAATGATAAAGCCGTTGGGGAATTCAATCTGCTTTTGTGTCGTTACGTGCAGGTTAGCATCTAATTTATAAACGATATACCGGGGCATATACTCCGGTGTAAAACTCTTTTCAAAAACATAGACCGTATTATTTCTCCCGATCTTGAATTCGACCGTAGCAGATACGCCGGTTACAAAAAAAGTTTTTATCTCTGAACCACTGGTATTACTCTTCGAGATCTTCCAGGTATTGAACTCATTGTTCGTACTCCAGAGGTAGCAGGCGATAAAGGTATTGTAGGTAAAAGGCTGTACCGTAGAAGCTACCGTACCATAGGGTGCAGGATTATTACCATCCTGGTTTTGATACCATTGTACCTGGGCAGTCAATGTTAGCTGCAGCAGTAGCAGGCAAAGCAGGAAAAAAGGCTTGGGTGTTTTCATTGTTCGGATTTTTAGGGTTACAGATTTGTTCAGTCGTTGTTAATTGTATCACAACAACTATGCAGGGAATTCATTTACCGTGTATTTCCGAAGCAGTTGTAACAGCGATTGGCTGCAGTACTACGATAAAAGGTGTTTGTACGAAGTAGGAAGGTCGGGAGAATTACTTCAGCTTTTCTAAAACACGAAGCAGGTAATTATCGGGAAAATTGATCTTTATTAATTCATCACCATCTCTCTTGCATTTTCCATGGCAGCGGCCGTTGGCTTTTCACCGCTGAGCATTTTGGCGATCGTGGTTATTCTTTCTTCTGTTGTCAACAACCGGATATTTGTTTTGACAGTATCTTTTATTATTTCTTTATAGACAAAGAAGTGAGCATCCGCTTTGCCGGCGATCTGGGGCTGATGTGTAATGCAGATTACCTGGCGTTGTGCGGCCAGATCTTTTAATATGATCGCCACCTGCCGGGCTGCCTCACCGGAAATACCGGTATCAATTTCATCAAATATCAGCGTAGGCAGATCGATCGAACGGGCAACCAACGATTTGATACAAAGCATCAGCCGGCTCAGTTCACCACCGCTGGCTACTTTGCGAACGGGTTGAAACTGGCCGCTCTTCCTTTCCTTGTTTGACATATCGGACGGTAAATTGGCATCGAATAAAAAGTCAACAGCATCGGCACCCGAAATGGCCAGGTCAGCCGGTTGTATCTCCGCTTTCAATTTGGCATTGGGCATTCCTACCTGCACGAGTAGTTTGTTGACCTTATCTTCAAATGGTTTTACCTGTTTGAGACGACCTTCCGTTATTTTGGCTGCTATCCGGGAGAGGTTCTCCCGGGTGTTTGCTAATTCCTTTTCTTTTTGCCGGATCGCTTCATCAATGTTTACAACGGCCTGTAATTTTTCTTTCAGCTGTTCGTGTATACCTATCAATTCATTCGTGGAATTAACGCCATGCTTTTTCCGGAGTTTATATCCCAATGACAACCGTTCATTTAATTGCTCAATCTTCATCGGATCATAGCTGACCTGCCCGCCGATCCGGTCTACATCATCGGCGATATCCTGCAATTCGATCTGGGCAGATTGCAATCGCTGTATCAATACCGGCAGGTCGGAATGATAAGACGCATATATGTGGAGTTGGTTCAGTAAAACCTTCAACTCCTGCACCAGTGGTGTTTCGTTTTCACTCAATGCCGCATATACTTTATCCAGCGCTCCTTTGATCCCTTCTGCATTATTAAGCAGCTTCAGCTCTGTATCAATTTCTTCGAGTTCATTTTCCTTGAACCCTGCCTCCTCCAGTTCAGTAAACTGGAAGCGGTTATAATCTGCCTCTTTATCAAATTGCTGCTGCTGTGCTTTTAATTCCTCCGTTTCCTTTTTTATCAACTGCCAGTGCCGGAATATTGTTTGATATTCTTCCAACAGCGCCTGCTGACCTGCCAATGCATCCAGTACTTCGCGTTGAAAATTACTTTCACCCAATTCGAGTGTATCAAACTGCTGGTGCAGATCAACCAGGAGCCGGCTGAGTTGGTTTAATTGTAAAAGCGTAACCGGAGTATCGTTAATAAAAGCCCGCGACTTGCCATTGCTGCCGATCTCCCTTCTTACAACCAATTCGTCACCGCTGTCAAAATCATTATCTGTCAAAAACCTTTTTATTCCTTTTTTTTTCCTGATTACAAATAAGCCTTCTACCATACATTTTTTTTCCTTATTCACGAGGACGGTTGAATCAGCTCGTTCGCCCAGTATGAGCCCCAGCGCACCAACGATAATAGACTTGCCGGCCCCGGTTTCACCTGTTATCACATTGAGCTGCCTGGAAAAATCGATTTCCAGTTCATCTATGATTGCATAGTTCTTTATGGATATCCGGGTAAGCATTGGCCAGGCAAATTAAGATTTTGTGGTCAATGATAAAATAAGATAATGACAATTTTTGCCACAACTTGTAATACTTGAAAATAAAAAACAGGTCGATGGTTTATGTTCATCCGGGCAAAAAAATAGCTGCCACTGGCAGCTATCAATTTATTTATCGTATTAAATAAGGAATTTATTTTATTTCAACCGCACTGTGCAGTTCTTCATCTGCCAGAATCCGGCCGCAGTTCTCACAGATCATGATTTTTTTGTGCTGTTTGATCTCGCTTTGCTTTTGTGGAGGAATGGCATTGAAACAACCACCGCAGGCATCTCTTTCTACTGACACAACAGCCAATCCATTTCGATAGCTTTTGCGGATCTTTTCATAACTCGATAACAGGCGGGCATCCACATGGGTTTTTGCCTCCCCTGCCAATTTATTAAAATGTTTTTCTTCCTTTTCGTTAGCTGTAATGATCTTTTCCAGTTCTCCTTTTTTATTCGCCAGTACACCTTCCTTCATCGATACATTCTTCTTTGCCTTTTCCAATGCCACTGCTTTTTCTGCGATTTCTTCTGTAGCATCTTTGATATGTTTCTCTGCCAGCTTTACTTCCAGCTGTTGCATTTCCACTTCTTTGTTGATCGCTTCAAACTCCCGGTTGTTTTTTACGTTGCTGCTTTGTTTCTCGTATTTTTTTACAAGCGCTTCTGCTTCTTTAATGGCATTTTTGCGCTGCTCGATAAAATCAGTAACCCCGTTGATTTCTTCTTCGATACGGGTCTGGCGGGCATGCAAACCAGTGATCTCATCTTCCAGGTCAGCCACTTCCATTGGAAGTTCGCCTTTCAGGATATGGATCTCATCAAGTTTGCTTTCAATTTTCTGAAGGGTAACCAGGGAAGTCAGTTTTTCTTCAACGGAAAATTCTTTTACGTGTGCCATTTTCGAGTTTCGGGTTTGAAATTTTGAAGTTTGAGGTTGACTAACAGCTGGTGTTCCTTTTTAAGATTCTAAAAAATAATTCACCGGGTTAGTTTTTACCCCTGTTTTAAGGACCGCAAAGGTAGGGAATTTTTGCTCTAATACCTCCTGAAGCAGGTTGATCGTGAACTGTTCACTTTCGTAATGGCCGATATCGGCCAGCAAGAGCTGGCTATTTGCATCAAAGAACTCATGATATTTGATGTCTGCAGTGATATAGGCATCCGCCTTAGCAGCTAAGGCTTTGGAAATCAAAAAGCTACCAGCCCCTCCACAAAGTGCAACGGTTTTAATTGGCCTGCCAGGTAAAGCAGTGTGCCGCACTACCGGAATCTTAAAAACCTCCTTTACAAAGACCAAAAAAGCTCTTTCCTCCATTTCGTCCGGAAGTTCTCCAATTACTCCCGAACCAGTTTCCGGGTGCATATTCGAAAGGGCAATTATATCATAGGCCACTTCTTCATACGGATGGGCCGTTTTCATAGCAGCCACGATCCTGCTTTCTAAAAAAGAAGGAAAGATCACTTCAATTCTCATTTCCTTTTCCTGGTGCTGTTGGTCAATTTCGCCCACAAAAGGATGGGTGCCCGCTCCTGCTTTAAAAGTACCTGTCCCTTCCGAATTAAAACTGCATTCACTGTAGTTACTGATATGTCCGCCGCCGGCCATGAAAATGGCGTTGCGAACCTCTTCTGCCTTTTCTAGGGGTGCAAACGTGAAAAGTTTTTGAAGTATGCCGGTTTTCTGTGCAAGAATGGAAACATTTTTTAGCCCCAGCATGTCTGCCATTCTGCCGCTTACACCCTGTAGTACATTATCAAGGTTTGTATGTATAGCATAAATAGCAATATCATTCTTAATCGCCGTGATGATTGTTTTTTCCACATAGTTTTTCCCATTAATCTTTTTTAACCCGTTAAAGATGATCGGGTGATGCGCCACCAACAGGTTACATTTTTTGGCGATCGCTTCCAGCACCACTTCTTCTGTCGCATCCAGCGAACAAATAATACCACTGCACTCCCAACCCCTGTCACCAACCAATAAACCGGCATTATCATAGGACTCCTGGAGAGAAGGATCGGCCTTTGATTCAAGAAATGAAATAATATCGTTGATTATCATGTGTTTATTTTATAGTAGTTATTGCCGGGCACTCCCATTGGGCAAGTTAAGAATTTGCGGGCACCCGCAGTAGACTTCATCTCTCATTTCGTATCTTTAAATCTATGGCGATGAACCCCCAACAGCAAGGTATTATCATCAATGAAATACAAAAGGCACAGACTCCGCAAGAGGGTGATAAAAAAAGTAAATATATTGAAGCCAAAGATGTGTGGGTACGAAAAATAACTATCCGGCGTACTATTAAAGAGGGCTTTTTCATGGTACTGGGTATTTTTTCAGCGGGCTTTGGTCTTAAAGGATTTTTGATACCGAATGAGCTGATTGATGGCGGTGTAATGGGTATTTCGCTATTGACCAATAAAGAAACAGGCTTTCCCCTGCCATTACTGATTATTGTCATCAACTTACCCTTTATTTTATTGGGCTGGAAACAGATCAGCAGTTTATTCTGTATTAAAAGTATTATCGCTATTTCTTTGCTGGCATTAGTAGTGGCGGTTTTCCCCTACCCGATTGTAACGAACGATAAATTATTGGTAGCAGTATTTGGTGGTTTCTTTATCGGTGCCGGTATAGGTCTTTGTATCAGGGGCGGGGGAGTTATTGACGGTACGGAAGTATTGGCGATATTTCTTAACCGTAGGAGTAGCCTGTCCGTTGGTGATTTTATCCTTCTTTTTAATATTTCGATCTTCTCTGTTGCTGCTTACCTACTGTCAGTTGAAACAGCCTTATACTCGATCCTGACCTATATAGCTGCTTCTAAAATGGTTGATTTTATCCTGGAAGGTATCGAGGAGTTTACCGGTGTCACGATTATTTCACCATCCACGGAAGAGATCGCCAATTTTATAAAAGAAAAAATGGGTCGGGGTCTTACTGTTTACTCGGGCAAAAGGGGATATGGTAAACGGGGTGACACATACACCAATACCGATATCATCTTTACTGTGGTTACCCGCCTGGAAATAAGCCGGCTGACCAGTGAAATAGAAAAAATTGATCCCAATGCGTTTGTCGTGATGCAAAGTATTAACGATACCCGCGGTGGAATGGTGAAGAAAAAACCTTTCCATAAATAATTACAGGACCATCTACTGGCCAGGTAAAGAAATTGTAAAAAAATAGGCTTGGCCCTTTCAAAAACTTTTGTACCTTTTCTGTTCCTCTCCCAACCCTCTGGATGACCTCTGTCCGGCTTACCAATTAAAAAAGGCTTAGTTATGATCAAAAGGACCATGGGTCGTTCGCTGCTAACCTTGCTTGTTATTACAGGTCTCGCAGGTACGATCAACAACAGCTCACTTTCTAAAAAGGAAAGAAAATTTGGCATTTTCCTGTTAAAAGACACCCGGGATGACGCCCTTAAAAGCAGTAAGAATTTATCAGCAGCACAATTGAATTATAAAGCCAGCCCGGACAAATGGTCGGTGAAGGATTGCATGTACCACATTGCAGGTGCAGAAAAATTACTGTGGACCTTATTTGAAAACACGATGAAATCACCGGCCAACCCTGAAAAGCGGGTTGAAATAAAATTCACAGATGAACAGGTTGTAACAATGATCGAAGACAGGAACAGTAAATTTCAGGCACCCGAACCTATACAGCCAAAAAATACCGGTTTTAATTCATTGGACGAAGCGGTCATTGATTTTAAGAAGAACCGGGGAGAGCATATCAAATACCTGAAGAATTCCACGGAAGATCTTCGCAACCATGTAGTGCAATTACCATTTGGATATGCTGATTGTTACCAGCTGCTGTTATTTATCGCTGCACATAGCAACCGGCATACACAACAAATGAATGAAGTGAAAGCCAATACCGGCTTTCCAGCCAACTAGTTTTCAACAGTTGAAAAACCTGGGCCCCGTTGTTCCCGTAAGAACTCCGGGGTCTTTCGTTTTTAAAATCCTTTCTTCCCCTCAATCGTTTTTTCGATCATTAGCATTCTTCCATCCAATGTCATGCCTTCTATCACCACCTTGAAACCTTTCGCCCGGTCATTGTTGTAAAATGTCAGCGGAACACGGGGATTAAGATTATTCAAAACAATATTGGGACGCCAGTCCAGCGTAATACGGTTATCGGTTTGTGTAGCAGCAGATTTATTAACTGTATAATCGGGGGCATAAAATTCTTTTATAACGGAATAACCGTTATAGCTGACCATATCTGCCGGACTTTGCATTATATCATTCATATCAGCACCCTTTTTGGTGTACAGCGAAAGAACACCTCCCATTGCATTACCGGCTGCCCCGGCGAAACTGGAATATAATTTTACCATGGCGATCTGGTTGGCTGGTATCGTAGCAATGACTGACGGATCGGTTTCAATTTCATTCAGGTATAATATCATTGAAGGGTTCCCCAATGAGCTGACCGTAGCATTCTGGCGATAATAAATCCCATAATCAATCCCATCATTGACAACCTCAATCCCCGGTACCCTGAACCGCAGGTATTCGAAAATATTCTGGTACGTTTCCGCATCAATGGTAGAGACGAGGTCAATGGTCTTGATAGCATCACCCGAAAACATGCCGCTGGTATACTTTTCATCCAGTTCCTGGAGTGGATTTTTTTTCTTCGTTTTTACGGTTACTCCCTCAAGCATAAACCCCCTGGACTTGAGTATAGCTTCGTAATCAGCTGTTAACCCATGTTTATTTATCATCGAATTTGCATCGGGTAGTAAAAAAAATTGCGGAGAAACTGCTGGTAAGAAAAAGCCCCTGCTTAGCGAATCAGCCGAAAGCTGTGCATCGATATACTGGCTTTTCTTTCCCGTAATATCGCTGAATAAGACCTTTGATTTACCAAAGAACAACATGGAATCAAGCCGGAAATATCCCTGCTTATCAGTATTGATCATCTGCATACTCCTGGTTGAGTCGGCCGTGATAAGTAATAGCAGCATCGGTTTTTCGGTAAAAGGCTTCTTCGTATCCCGGAGGTTCACTTTTCCCGACAAGGTGATATAAGAACCGTCCTGATATCCAAGTGGCCTGGTAGCTTTTTGAGAAAGTTCCGTCCATGCAAAACGACGCCAGCCATTGGTCATCATCACAAGGTCCAGCGATGTCTTTATTGAATCATTGGTTCCGGAAAAATAATAGGCGGGCTCCTGAATATAACCCTTCAGGTCGCTGGTTAGTAGAAGGTCCGAAAAGATATTCCGGGCCCTGGCGGTTCGCTGATCATATTGCTGATCAATAATAGACACTGAAAAACTACCCTTTACAGTATCCTTCAATTCTAACGTGAAACGGTTTTTCCCTTTTAGCGCTATATTCAATGTATCCGTGCTCAACTGGCCAGGAAGTATGTACTCCTTATTATCAACAAAACATAAACGTTCTGCCAGAGGCTGATCATCTTTATTAAAAAAGGTTACTTGTAAGATGCCCGAATGAAGTTTTTGTGTATTGATCAACCCTTGCATTTCTTCTTTGGTGGTCTTAAACTCTTGTTTAAATACAATATGGTGTTGCATCTGCCCAATCATATAGGCCACCTGGAAGGCAGGGTTGTCTGTACGTTGCCTGATTTCAAAAAAATTGCCCTGTGGATGCGGCATCACCGTGAGGGCAATGCCCTTTTCAGTCGGTTCGGGCAGCTCATATTTTTTTCCGCTAGCATCTCCTTCTACAATCGCTGTATACTTTTCCCCGGCTATAGGAGATAGTTCAAACATTCCCATCCCATCATGATATGCCGCAAATGTTGTGACTAACTCCTTTTTCTCATTTAAAATACTTCCGGAAGCTGCAACAGGTAAGCCAAGTTCATTGGTGATTTTAAAAGCAACCGAATTGAGGAATCCGCTGACAAGATTTCCACCCTCTGGGAAAAACTCCAGCCTTGTCATTTTTTCTTTTACTGGAGACGTTGTTTTATTTTTCCGGCCATAGATAAATACAGCTTTCTTATAAAGAAAGCCAGCATCCTGGTTCAACATTGTGGGAGAATAGGCCCTGATGAGATAGTATCCGGTTTCTAATGAATCCGCAAGAGCCAGTTGCCCGCTGGCCGTACCCAGTAGCACCGGCAACACCACCCTGCTGAGCACCACACCCGCATCATCGCTTAACTCCACATACAGGCTGGTACTGATTGTATCCGGCTGGTAGTCGGAATACAGATAAGCCTTAAACCAGGCTGTTTCTCCGGCGATATAATTATCCCGGTCGAAATGCAGGTACACTTTTTCGATTGGTGATTTTCCAGACCAGTTATTTAACAATTGTGCCGGATTTTGCCCCCGGATGGCGGTAGCCACAAACAGAGCAAAAACGATAATGATAGCTTGTCTTTTCATGTTGCCAGATAAAAAAATGAAATTAAGACTAAAGATTTTACTGAAAAAGCCCAAATCGTTAATAGCCTATCAATCTTCTCAGGCACCCATTCCGTATATTACCTATTGGATAAACTGGCTTATATGCTTACTTTGTGATGCTTTAAATACAAATATGAAAAAATTCGCTGTTTTATTTGTACTGGTTGCGCTGGCTGGATGTAAAAAGACCATTGAAAACATACAGGAAGATCTTGTCGTCAAAGCTATGACGGACGGACGGTGGAAAGTGACGAGTTTTACTTTAAACGGCTCCCCCATAACGGCAGACTTCTCTACCTATCGTTTCAAATACTATAGTAATAAGACCGTAGATGCCATCAATGGGGCAATAGTTGAAAAAACAGGCACCTGGGATGGAAATTCCAGTACCATGTCCACCTCGGCAAATTTTACAGGTGCCGTTTACCCGCTAACGCTTATCAATGGGACCTGGTTAATTACCCGTAATAGCTGGACTTACGTGGAAGCTTCGCAAACGGTTGGGTCCGAAACAAAAACCATGCGGCTTGATAAAGAATAAATAAATCTTACCTTTACTTCATTAATTCTTAATCTTTTACATTTAGGTTTAAACATAAGACCGTAATAGCGGTCTTAATCCAGATTAATTGTCCGGACGTTATTTGAGGACTAAGGGAAACATTCAGAAAAGATTGAGTACTAACATAGAAACTCAATATTAGGAATACTTTTTGCTAACTGATAACGTTTTCAGGATAAGAGTACCTAAACTACTTTGATTTGAGGGTAAATGTTTTCAATATCCTTCCGAGACTAATTGCAATTCTCGTAACTATAGTCATTTCTGCAGCCCCGGCTTCGGCCCAGGCACCTGTGGCTGCTTTTTCAGGAACACCCGTTTCTGGTTGCTCCCCACTGATCGTTGCGTTTCAGGACCTGTCAACCGGAAACCCCACTACCTGGAGCTGGAATTTTGGTAATGGCAATACTTCATCGATCAGGAACCCTACTGCATCTTATTTTACTCCCGGCACCTATACGGTTACACTTACGGCCACCAATGCGAGTGGCACCAATACATTAACGAAAACGAATTATATCACGGTTTATGAACCGCCGACCGTCAACTTTATTGCCGATGTTGCCGGCGGCTGTTTTCCTTTACGGGTGCAGTTCACTGATCTCTCTATCGCTGGTGTCGGTAATACCAATACATCCTGGCAATGGGATTTTGGCAATGGAAATACTTCCACCCTTCAAAACCCTATAGCATTATATACAACGGCCGGGACTTTTACTGTTACCCTGCGTGTAACCAACGATAAAGGTTGTACCAAGACAGTTTCAAGACCCGCCTATATAAATGTCACTCCTGGTGTTCGGTCGGTTTTTACCAATTCACAGGCGGTTGTTTGTAACCCTCCTGCCGATATAGCTTTTACCAACACGTCGACAGGCCCGCCCACGCTGAGCTACTTATGGGATTTTGGGGATGGCAATTTTTCTATTGCACCTAACCCGGTTCATACGTATACCGGCAGTGGAACTTTTATTGCCACCCTGATTACTTTCAGTACTGCAGGTTGCCAGGATACTGCAAGAAGTAACCCGATCGTTATTGGTGGTTTCAACAATTCTTTCACAGCACCACTTAGTGCCTGTATCAATGAAGTAGTTACATTTACCAATACCTCTGTACCCGTACCCGGCAGTGCTAACTGGACCTTTGGTGATGGTGGGATTGCGTCCGGTATCAATGCCACCCACACTTATACAGTACCAGGCACCTATAACGTATGGCTCTATAATACATTTGCCAATTGCAGAGATTCGGTAATGAAACCCATTACGATCAATCCGAGACCAGTGGCTGATTTTACTGCACCTATTACCGCCAGTTGCCAGCCACCACTTACAGTAAACTTCCAGGATCTTTCTACCGGGGGCGCCGTCAGCTGGCAGTGGAATTTTGGTGATGGTGGCAGTTCTACGTTACAAAACCCTTCTTATACTTACAATACCTATGGAAGTTTTACAGTAAGGTTGATCACTACCAATGGTTTTGGCTGCACGGATACGGTCGTACGAAATAATTATATCAGGATTCAAAGAGCTTCAATAAGTATTACAGGCTTGCCGGTGAGGGGGTGTATTCCTTATACAATAACACCTATACCCGTTATTATTTCCGTGGATGCCATTACTTCTTATGAATGGGATTTTGGAGACGGTGGTACATCAACGGCACCCGCTCCTGTTTATACCTATCTTACACAAGGAACTTATTCTGTTCGATTGATCATTACGACGAGTACGGGTTGCAGGGACACATTGATTGTTAACAATGCCGTAAGGGTGGGTTCCAAACCCATAGCTGATTTCTCTGCTGTTCCTATTCCTGTCTGTGGCCGTCAGCCAGTTTATTTTACCGACTTGTCAGTACCTGCCGACGAATGGTTATGGGACTTTGGTGACGGCGGCACTTCTACCATTAAGAATCCCAGTTATTCGTATAATGATACCGGTTATTTTACGGTCCGTTTGATTGCGACCAATAATGGATGCCCGGATACGATTACCAAAATCAATTATACTCATATATTACCACCCATTGCACGGTTTAGTTCCGCAGCCAATTGTGTTAATCGCCTGCAATTCTTCTTTACAGATCAGTCTGCAGCCCCGCAAACCTGGGCCTGGAATTTTGGTGACGGCTCACCCATCGACATTACCCAAAACCCCGTTCATAACTTCCCCGCATTTGGTACCTACACCGTAAGATTGATAGTTACCAATGGCAGTTGTGCCGATTCAATTTCGCAAATTATCCGCACCATTGACGAAAATCCTGATTTCAGTGCTGACCGGCTCGTTGCTTGCAAAAATGCGGTGATCAATTTTATGGCTGGTAATATTTTGACCTCCAATGTTGTCAATTACTATTGGGACTATGGCGATGGTAATGTCCAAAATACCAGCAGCCCAACCAGTTCAAATAATTATACCGTCTCCGGCAATTATACCGTTTTATTAGTAACAACAGATCTAAATGGCTGTCGCGATTCCGTAAGAAAAACAAATTATATCCGGATCAACGGGCCTCTTGCTGGCTTTAGTGCAACCAATGTAGCCGGGTGCACCAATCTTACTACTACGTTTACCGATCTCTCTGTCCCGGACGGAGTAAACGCTATTGTCAACTGGCGATGGGATTATGGGGATGGTACTATTCAGAATTATACCGCCCCGCCTTTTCAGCATTTGTATATTAGTGCAGGAACATTTTCCGTTAAACTGATAATTACTGACGCAGCAGGCTGCCGGGATAGTATCATTCTTAGCAATATTGTGACTACGACAGATCCTGTTCCAAATTTTAACTCTCCGAATAGACTGACCTGCCCCGGAGCAACAGTCAGCTTTATCAATACTTCAACTCCGGCAAGTGTAACCAGTTCCTGGGATTTCGGCGATGGCGGTACTTCATTGTCAACCTCTCCAACACATTTTTATACTACACCAGGACTTTACACGGTTAAACTGAGAATACAAGACCCGATCGGTTGTGCCGATTCCATTACCCGGAATATGTATATCCGGGTGGATACACCCCACGCTGATTTTTCTATTATTGATTCTATCAGCTCCTGTTTACCTTTTGAAATTATTTTTACCAATACATCTACTTTCTATACTTCCTCTTTTTGGGATTTTGGGCCTGGACAGGGAACCTCTACTCTCACCAGCCCCATTCATTATTACTCGGTACCGGGTATATACCCGGTCAAACTGATCGTTACCAGTCCCGGCGGATGCCTGGATTCAATGATCAAAACAGTGCAGGTATACGATACTGTTGGATCCAGGGTGGATTATATACCACTAAGCGGATGCAGTCCCCTGCCCATTTTCCTGACCGCCTCAACAAGTGGTCCGATGAATTCCTATTTCTGGGATTTTGGGGATGGCTATACCGCCATTACCACGACTCCGTCGGTGAGCCATATCTATGCTACTTACGGAAACTATTTGCCGAAAGTGATCATGGAAGATCCTTCAGGTTGCCTGATTCCGTTACAGGGACTTGACACGGTATTGATAACCGGTGCGAAAGCTAAATTTGGTGTTGATAATAAAATTTTCTGTGATTTTGGAACCGTAAATTTTATCGATTCTACCACATTCAACAATCCGGTTACTGCTTATTACTGGTCCTTTGGCGATGGTGGTATTTCTTCCGCACAAAACCCAGTTCACTCTTATTTGGCTCCCGGTAATTATTCAGTTCAATTGATTATTGAAACACAATTGGGTTGTCGTGATACGCTGACCAAACCTAATTATATTAAAGTTGTACAGCGGCCATTGATTGATATCGGTGGTGACACGGTTGTTTGTGCAAATTCTTTCCTGTTGCATAGAGGGTTGTTTATTCAACCGGATACGTCTGTTGTTAGATGGTCTTGGAATTTCCCCAATGGAAATATATCTCTACAGCAAAACCCTACTTCGCAAACCTATATTACCGCAGGCACTTTTGTCGTAACAGCAGTCGCTACCAACAGTACAGGTTGCAAAGACACAACATCTCAAACGATCTATGTAAATCCGCTTCCGACTGTTACGATGCCCGGGCAATTAACTGTGCAGACAGGATTCCCGGTTACGATTCCTGCTACCTATTCACCGAACACACTCAGCTGGATATGGTCGCCGGCTGCGGGACTCAGTTGTACAAATTGTCCTAACCCGGATGCGGGTCCAAAATTTGATACCTTTTACCAGGTTTATTTTACGGATGATAAAGGCTGCAGTAATACCGGCTCGCTACAGGTGATTGTTATTTGCAAAAATGCCAATCTCTTTATTCCTAATACATTTACACCGAATGGAGATGGAAGTAATGAAGTTTTTTATCCAAGAGGAAAAGGGCTGGAAAGGGTGAAACTGTTGCGCATTTTTAACCGCTGGGGTGAAGTCGTCTTTGAAAAAAGAGATTTCCCGATCAACGATGCATCGACAGGTTGGGATGGAACTTTTAAAGGGAAAAAGCCAGTCGCTGATGTATATGTATACCAGGCGGAAGTTTTCTGTGAAAATGGAGATATTATTCGGCTCAATGGAAATATTGCTCTGATCCTATAAAAATGTGTGTATGAGAAGATGTGAAAAAATGAAGCTGAGAAAAACCGGATTTATCCGGACCATTATTGTCCTGCTTGCGGCACAAAGCTTCTTGCTCAGTGCCACCGCACAGGATATTCACTTTTCCCAATTCTTTGAAGCTCCGCTCTGGAGAAACCCGTCTTTAGCAGGCATTTTCACGGGTGATGTAAGGGTACAAGCTGTTTACCGGGATCAATGGAATAGTGTTACAAATGCTTACCGGACAGGCTCGCTCAATGCAGAGTATAAAATGCCGGTAGGCAAAGGCGATGATTTTATAACAACCGGCTTACAAGTATTACAGGACAGGGCCGGCACTATTGGTTGGACATCCACACATGTACTGCCCGCATTGAACTATCACAAATCACTGAGCTCAGAGAGTAACCGTTATCTCTCCCTGGGTTTTATGGGAGGATGGGTACAACGGCGATTCGATCCTTCCAAAGTGACCACCAATAGCCAGTATGATAATGGTGGCTTAGGTGAAAATTTTACGAATACTCAATACAGTTATTTAGACGGGAGTGTAGGCATGAGCTTTAATTCCAATTTGAATTATAATCCCAACAACAACTACTTTATAGGGGCCGCCTATCATCATTTCAACAGACCCAACAAATCTTTTAACCCCGCCACTAATAATCCTATGCAACCAAAATGGGTTTTCTCAGGCGGTATCCGATTTGGCGTATCCGAGTATGCTTATATAACCATCCAGGCTGACCGTACATTGCAGGCTGGCTTTTCAGAAACAGTTGCCGGGGGTATGTATGGATTGAAATTGGGACAGGATTCCGAAAACCCGGACTATACGATTCATGCCGGTGGATTTTTGAGATGGAATGATGCTTTTATCCCCGTTGTCAAATTAGACTATAACCCATTCTCTGTTGCGTTGAGCTACGATGTCAATATTTCCAAACTCAAACCTTCCAGTTATGGGCGGGGAGGCCTGGAACTATCTATTTCCTATATAGGTTTTGTAAAAGGAAAAGAAGGTTACCTGCTTTGTCCGAAATTTTAGCAGGGTGGCCGGTGAAAAAAAGGCAAGCTAGCGACAACCTATTAAGAAGTTAGTTGTTTCTTCATCTATTATTACTATTATATAATTCTTCATTTTTACTACAAAAAAAAATACGTATGCCAATTGAGATCGGACAAATAGCACCTGATTTTGTATTATATGACAGTGAAAAAAAGCAGGTAACCGTCTCAGATCTCAAAGGTCAGCCAGTGTTGTTATTGTTCTTCCCATTGGCTTTCACCAGTGTTTGTACACAGGAACTTTGTTCCGTGAGAGATAATATTAGCTGGTATAATACATTAATGGTAAAAGTGCTCGGCATCTCAGTGGATGCTTTACAAACGCTGGCGAAATTTAAAGAAGAGCAGCAGCTGAATTTCACTTTACTGAGTGATTTTAATAAAGATGTATCCCGCTCCTATGATTCCATCTATGAACTATTTGGCTATAACATGAAAGGTGTTTCCAAGCGAGCGGCTTTTGTGATCGATAAAGAGGGATTGGTGCGATATGCAGAAGTGCTGGAAAATGCCGGGGAAGTGCCCAATTTTGAAGCAATTCAAAAGATTCTGGCAGAATTGAACTAAGGTTTCGTTAAAAACGGCCTTATTTATCTTTGTAAATCAATGATTTACAATTTTTTATATTTTATAGTAGTTTTACGTTGCATAGAAAAAAAATCTGGCTTACTTTTCGAATAATAAAAGTAAATTTGTTTCGTTGAGACGAATTCTACCCATACTATCCTTTATTCTGTTGATGGCCATTCATTCACAGGCCCAATCTTCAAGAACATCTCCTGTTTCAGAGCGTACTGACAGGATAATAAAGCTATACCCTAACCCGGCTACGGCCTTTATCACATTTGATCTGCAGAAAGGTTTCGAAAAAGGAATGTTGATAGAGATATATAGCTTCCTGGGTAAGAAAATGTATGGCGCCCCCGCTTCTCAAAAAACGATCATCAATCTTGGAGATTTTAATCGCGGTCTCTATATGTATCATCTCCTTGATCTAACAGGGAAAGTAATTGAGTCCGGTAAATTCCAGGTAACTAAATAATATTCTCCTTCTTTTTATTGTGTATTACTGTACCTGTATAATCAGGAATTTGAGGTAATGTGTATTATCCATTCCCCAAATAACAGGATGATCGGCCGACTGTGTTTGAAAAATGACCTGTCTTATTTTTCGGCGGGCATCTTTAGCAGCCATATCAATGATCTGTAAAAAAAGTTCGGGCTGCACCAGGTTGGTACAGGAAGAGGTAACCAGGAAACCACCGGGCTTCACAAGCTTCATTCCACGCAAATTAATTTCTTTGTATCCTGTGATCGCTTTCTGGAGCGTTTCCCGGCTCTTGGTAAAAGCAGGTGGATCCAGCATGACCACATCATACTGTCTTCCATCCCGGCCCCACTGCTTCAGCACATCAAAAGCATTAGCCGCTTCAAAACGGCAACGGTCTCCTACCCCGTTCAGGGCTGCATTTTCATTGGCCTGAAGTACGGCGTTGGCAGAAATGTCCAGACCAAGTACGGATTTGGCTCCGTAACAAGCGGCATGAATTTCAAATGTTCCCGTATAGGTAAATGCTCCAAGCACATCAGCCCCTTTTACAATATGCCGGATCGCTTTCCGGTTATCCTGCTGGTCTAAAAAATAGCCGGTCTTTTGCCCGTTCTCTATATCCACGTAAAATTTCAACCCGTTCTCCGTGATGATGATCTTTGTATCGAAAGGAGCTGACAAAAATCCTTTTTGCTGTGGCAGGCCTTCCAGTTCCCTTACCGGTACATCATTCCGCTCAAATATTCCTTTCGGCTGAAATAACTGGTTCAGTGCTTTTACAATCGCAGGTTTCCAAAGATCTATACCCAGTGCCAGTGTTTGTATAACAAAGTAATCGTTGAATTTATCAATGATTAATTGCGGTAAGGAATCCGCTTCACCAAAAACAAGGCGGCAATTTTCTCTATAGCCTAATTGTTGCCGGTAGGCCCAGCATTTTGAAATTTGGTTAACAAAAAAATCTTCGTTGATGCTATCAGTTTTATTTCTTGTCAGCAGCCGCACGATGATCTGCGACTTTGGGTTGATATAGCCCTTTCCCACAAATTTTTTATCATACGTAAACACTTCCACGATCTCACCGCCTTGCACCTCTCCATCCACTTTTTCCACTTCATTGTTAAATATCCAGGGGTGGCCGTTAACGACACGGGGGGTGATCTTTCTTTTCAGGTAAACATTGACCATAAGTCTACGAAGATAAAGCGCAAAGTCCGGAAGGCAGTAAAGCAAGGGGTTGAGTCCGGAAATTCGAACGAAGCTCAAAAGAGAGCAAATTATCTTGTCGGTTTCCTGACTTTCGGACTTTTTGTCCCAAATCCGCTGTTGGCAATATTCTTGACACCCTTACCTTTGCAATTAATTTGTAAAAAATGGCAGAAAAAGACCTTAAAGAGAACGCAAATAGCAGCCCCGAAAACAACGCTGATATAGACATTAATACGGATGAGAATCAGAACGGTATGACTCACCTGAACGAGCCAGTTGCTGAAGAATCGGCAATGGAGAAATTAAAAGCGGAGTTGGAAGAAGCTAAGGATAAATATGTGCGAAAAGTGGCCGAATTCGACAATTTCAAACGTCGCAGTGCAAAAGAAAGGATCGAGTTGATCCAAACAGCCGGACGGGATGTCATCAATGATATGCTGGAGGTACTGGATGATTGTGACCGTGCCCAAAAACAACTGGATGCCAGTAACGATGCAGGACCGCTTAAAGAAGGTGTTATGCTTGTTTTTACCAAGCTCCGTAATACATTACAATCAAAAGGCGTCAAAGCAATGGAAACGTTGCACCATGAATTCAACCCCGATCTGCATGAAGCAATTACAGAAATTCCCGCACCTGCAGAAGAGTTAAAAGGAAAGATCCTTGACGAAGTATTGAAAGGATATTACCTGAATGATAAGCTCATCCGTTATGCAAAAGTGGTGGTAGGAAAATAAGTATTCCTTTTAGCCATGAGCCGTTAGCTGTGAGCCGGTTCGTGGTGACGTTTGCTCACAGCTAAATGCTAAAAAGATAATGGCTAATAAAAGAGATTTTTACGAAATACTGGGAGTTGCCAAAACTGCATCAACGGATGAAATTAAAAAGGCTTATCGGAAGGTAGCTATGCAATTTCACCCCGACCGTAACCCGGGAGATAAGGCCGCAGAAGAAAAATTTAAAGAAGCCGCAGAAGCGTATGAAGTATTAAGCGATGCGGATAAGAAAGCCCAGTATGACCGCTATGGCCATGCCGGTGTAAGTGGCCAGGGACGCAGTAGTGGTCATCCCGGTGGTATGAACATGGATGATATCTTCAGCCAGTTCGGTGATATTTTCGGAGATGATCTTTTCGGAAATTTTTTTGGTGGTGGGCAAAGAGGTGGCCGCAGCCAACAACGCAGCCGGGGTGTAAGGGGCAGTAACCTGCGGGTAAAATTAAAATTGACTTACGAGGAAATTGCAAAAGGTGTTACCAAGAATATTAAAGTAAAAAAACATGTTGTTTGTGCCACTTGCGGCGGAAGTGGTGCAAAAGATAAAGGGAGTATCCAAACCTGTAGTGGCTGCGGCGGAAGCGGACAGGTAAGAAGGGTTCAAAATACTTTTTTAGGCCAAATGCAAACCGTTACTACCTGTCCAACCTGCAATGGAGAAGGGTCAACGGTGACAGCAAAATGCGGAAACTGCAAAGGAGAAGGAAGAGTATATGGCGAAGAAACTGTTAGTATAGATATTCCGGCTGGTGTTCAGGAAGGTATGCAAATGAATGTGAGCGGAAAAGGTAATGCCGGGGAAAGGGGTGGCATGGCCGGTGACCTGATTATTTTAATTGAAGAAGAACCACATAAAGAATTACACCGCGAAGGATTGAATGTTGCCTATGAATTACACATCTCCTTCAGCGATGCGGCTTTCGGTATACAAGTGGAAGTGCCCACGATCGATGGAAGAGCAAAGATCAAAATTCCGGCTGGTACACAAAGCGGTAAAATTTTCCGGTTAAAAGGAAAAGGATTTCCGGCAGTTAACTCCTATGAGAAGGGAGATCAGCTGATACAGGTAAATATCTGGACTCCTCAACACCTCAGCAGCGAGGAAAAAGCCATGCTGGAAAAGCTGGCCCATTCTCCCAACTTCAAACCACATCCTGATAAGAACGAGAAAAATTTCTTTGATAAGATTAAGGACATGTTCTCATAACATTCTCACCACTGTGCGGTGCCGCCTTTTTTCTTTTTCACTTTGAGGTAAAGGTCTTTGGCCTGATGTACCAATGCGATAAACTCTTTTTGCAAAAGATCGTCCTTACCGCAGGAAGCTTCTGCGAGGGCGATGATCTCATTCCAGCCAGTATTTTTAATAAAGGGAGAAGTGCGGAGCATTGATCCGAACATAGCGATAGCGGCGGAAAAATGAAAACTTTTGCCCAGCTCGGTGCCCGGTATGAATTTAAACCGGCAGGTGTTCTCAAAATTGCAGGTTTTTGTGGTATTAGGAAGCTGGTAGGTGAGTTTGATATCTGCAAAGGTGCCAGTGGTAAAATTATCTTTAATAGCTCCTTTGTTTATTTCGGTCGGTACGATCTCAAACAAAGCGATCATAGAATGGCCCGAACCGATCTCCCCTCCTTCAATCATAGATAAAGAATCCCGCAGGGCCCCTACTTTATTATCAAACCCGATCAGGCGGTAATCCTTTACATATTCCGGGTTAAAGTTCACGTTCATATACACATCATCGGCTACAGCATAGAGTGTTTGCGTAAATTCTTTCAGCAATACTTTTTCAGCTTCTTTGAAATTGTCGAGGTAAGCAAAATTCCCATTGCCCTTATTGGCGAGGGTTTGAATTTTCGAGTCCTTATAATTCCCCATTCCTACACCCAGGCAGGTAAGATAAATACCCGATTCCCGTTGCGAGGAAATCAACTCATCCAGCTCTCTCTCCGTTTTCAATCCTACATTAAAATCGCCGTCTGTTGCGAGTATCACCCTGTTATTACCATCTTTGATAAAATGATTGCGGGCTACACTATAGGCCAGCTTGATCCCCGACTCACCGGGAGTAGAGCCTCCGGGTTCAAGCTCATCAATAATTTTTAATATTTTTTCTTTTTCCCCACCACTGGTGGTATTCAGCATTACTCCTGTTACTCCACCATAGACAACGATGGCTACTGAATCTTTATCCCGAAGATTATTAACGAGCAGGCGGAAAGCAGATTTCAATAGTGGCAGGCGGTTCGTCATATCCATTGACCCTGATACATCAATTAAAAAAACCAAATGGCTTGGAGGAAGTGTATCAAGGTTTAGTTTCTGCGAAGAGAAATTGATATAGAATAACTGATTGTCAGGGTTCCAGGGACAGGAACTCAAGGTTGTTTGAATATCAAATAGCTGGTTGGGTGGTGGTTTATTATAACTGAGATTGAAATAGTTAAGCATCTCTTCGATCCGTACCGCATCCGGTGGTACCATGGTTTTTAAAGTAATAAAGCGCCGGATATTGCTATAAGAAGCCCGGTCTACATTTAACGACATACCGGTCACCGGGAACCGTTTTGCATTAACAAAGTGATTTTCCAATATACTGGCATAGGTTTCGTCACCGGTAAGCCAGCTTTTTTGTTCCTCCTTGGCGAGGTCCTTTGTTTGGGAGGACAACTTATCACGCCGGGTATTGGCCGCAGAGCCCGTGAGTCGTTTCATTTTTACGCTCAGGTATTTCTCTGCATCCACCAACATTTTTTCCTTCTGATAGCCATCCATGTAGAAGCTGAATGTATCCAATTGCTGGTTGGCAACAATACCAAAAGTGCCGGAAGAACCGCTACGGAAAACATAGCCGGTCTTGTGTTGAAGGATGGTGACATTTTGCAAAATATTACCCGATTCGTCCTTTACCTCGCCGCGGGCATAATATTGCTGGGCAAATAAGGACGAACATAATAAGAGAAAGATTGCGATATGACAAGCGGCCTTCAACTGGATATTTTGGAGCGATATTAAAACGCTTACGAAAATGATTTACTTCTTAGTGACAGCCCGGGGACAAACACTACATAGCAAAGAGTAAAGTACAAAAAAAAACGCAGAGCTTCATCGATTTTATACCAGCTGGTATATCTCTTTCAGGTTGCGTCCAAGTCCGTCATAATCAAGACCGTAACCTACTACAAACTTATTGGGAATATCAAATCCGACATAGTCAAGTTGCAGGGGATACTCTGTAGCTTCAGACTTGTGCAACAGGGTGACTATCTTCAGCGACTTCGGCTGCTGATGCTCCAGTTTCGGCAGGAAATTATGCAAGGTCTTGCCCGTATCAACAATATCTTCAACAATGATCACTTCTTTACCAAAAAGATCATCATCCAGGCCAATAGATGTAACCACGTTGCCCGATGATTTCATCCCCTTATACGAAGCCAGCTTGATAAAACAGATCTCAGCCTCTACGGATAGATATTTGAAAAGGTCAGCCGCAAACATAAAAGAACCATTGAGGATAGCGATAAAAAGCGGTCGTTTACCCTGGTAGTCGGTACTAATACCAGCAGCTAATTCTTTGATCCGTTCTAAAATGACCGCTTCAGAAAGATAGGTCTCAAATGTTTTGTCATGCACTTTAATGACTGACATAAGCAGTTACGTGTGTTTAGTTATGGCCCTGGTTCTTAGTAACAGGAACCAATGAATAATTTTCTTTGACTGTCAGCCTTGGCATAGACAGCGATTTTGATTTCAGACTCAATTTTTCCCCGATTGCCGGCTTGTCTTCCTTTTTCAACCAGTTCAATTCCCGGAGGCTTTCGAGGCGAATGGCCTGCTGCTGTGCAATATCATGCAATGTTTCTCCCGACTGCACCCAATGAAATTCATTACTGCCGGTTTTTCTTTTTCGTTGCAGGTAAACCAGTTGATCACTGTCTGCTATTTCAGCTCGGGCTATCTCGTTGAATTCAAAAATTTTTGACAGATCAATATCATACTGCTTTGCAATGGAAAGAAAGGAAGTTCCCTTCCTTATAAAGGTCACTTTAGTTTCATTGATAATAAATTCTCCGGCAGGGTAGCTGTCTGCTTTGTTTTTTTCTACAGGCATAACTGTTGGAATTTTCTCGTGCTCATTAGCTACAATTATCTTCTCTGTTGGCCCATTATCCACTGAAGCAATCGCTGAACCTGGTTCTTCGTCAGGTATTTTACCCATGGCGATAAAAGTATACTGCTGCAGGCCATAGTCTTCGATCAGTTTTATCAGCACCTGTGGATATTTTGGATTAGTTGCATAACCGGCTCGCTTTAAGCCATTGGCCCAGCCGGCATAATCGTCTTGCTCAAGTTCAAATAAGAAAGCATAGCGCTGACCGTTTTTTAAAAAATCAGAATGGTCCTTATACGAATCGGCAGAAGCAGGATACTTACGAAAACATTCGCCCCTGGCATCATCGTCATGTTTTACTGATTCACCGGACCAGTTGGATTTACACTTGATACCAAAATGATTATTAGATTCCAGCACCAGTTTGCTGTTACCAGCTCCTGATTCATGTATACCCTGGGCCAGTGTAATAGCCGCCGGAACCCCGGTTCTTTTCATTTCGGCAATGGCCAGTTCTTTATACGTAGCGATATAGGAATTGACGACTTCCTTTTTTTGGGCGAACGAAGCGGAAGCCAGGAGCAGGAACAAAATAATATTGCTAAGCCTGATTTTTTGCATGGATACTTAATTACAATTTCCGGATCAGGTAAAGCCCGTCACGGATGGTTAACACACATTTTTCAATATCTTTTCTTTCGTTGATCAGGCCGTTGAAGGCCTGAATAGCTTTGGCACTTTTGCCTTTTACATCGGCTTCCAGCACCTGGCCATGAAAGAAAATATTATCAGCTAAAATAAACCCGTTTTTCCGCAACCTGGGCAAAACGAGGTTAAAATATTCAATATAGGCGGGTTTATCCGCATCGATAAATACCAGGTCCCAGGTTTCATCCAGTTCCGGGATGATATCTAACGCATTTCCGGTATGTAGAATTATTTTATCAGCAAAAGAAGACCGGGAAAAATAAGATTTGGCCCTGGCGGCATCCGTTTCCCGCAGTTCAATGGTATGCAACTGGCCGTCGCTGGTAAGTCCTTTGGCCAGGCAAAGGCCACTATACCCGGTAAAAGTGCCGATCTCCAGGATCCGGCGGGGCTGTATCATACAACTGATCATCTCCAGCAACTTGCCCTGTAAATGACCACTCAGCATGACCGATTCCGGGTGGTTTTGCATCGTATAGTCATTCACTTCTTTAAGCAATGCATCTTCCGGGGAAGAGTATTTTTCTGCATACTGCTGAACGGATGGATGAATGAGGTCCAAACAAAAGAATTTTGGGCAAAGATAATCTTCTTACACTGCCTGGAGCTGGCTTAAACTGCCAGTTGATCTTTTCGAAATAACCCACAAACCGGTAAACGTGAGAATACCATTGATAAGTATGAGCTCATTCCCTATTTTATACCCACTAAAAATGGAGTTGGAGAGGCTTTGCAGCCCGATACTGATATGCAGCTTGGATTCATACCAGGCCGGGTTACTGACCATATCAATTCCCAATGCAAGCAAGGGTGCAATGATACAGACCATCCATATCAATTTCTCATTGAGTTTGCGTTTGGTGAGTATCCCGAACCCAAACAATCCCAGTAACGGACCATACGTGATACCGGCAAATTTGAGGATGAAATCAATAATCAGTTTATCGTTGATAGCCTTGAACAGTAATACCATCATAAAGAAAATAAAGGCAAATGTGAAATGCACTTTTAACCGTGTACGTTTCTTTTCTTTTTCCGTTCCTTCTTTTTTGTTGATCCCCAGTATGTCGATACAAAAACAGGAAGTAAGGGAAGTAATGGCCCCATCCACACTTGGAAACAAGGCTGATATAAGGGCGATAATAAAAATGATACCGATCGTTCCGCTAAAAGCATCACTTAGTGCGATTGTGGGAAACAGGTCATCCGATGGTACCGTGATACCTTTTGTATTAGCATATAAATACAGTACCCCACCCAGTATAAGGAAGAGAAAATTCACGACCATCAGTACCGTAGTGAAGGTCATCATATTCTTTTGCGAATCTTTCAGGTTCTTAACGCTGATATTCTTCTGCATCATTTCCTGGTCGAGACCCGTCATCGCAATGGCGATAAACATACCACCAATGATATGTTTCCAGGCATAAGAGCTGGCTTTAACATCCCAGTTGAATACCTGGGTATATCCTTTGTCAGCCATCATAGTCCAGGCTCCGCCGAAATCAGTTCCCAATGCTTTTACGATAACGATGATACAAACCACCAGGCCTACCAGCATACCGGTTGTTTGCAGGGTGTCAGTATAAATAATTGTTTTTACACCTCCTTCAAAGGTGTAGAGTAAGATCAATAAGAGGATAACGAGAGCTGTAGCTTCAAAGGGAATACCCAGTTTATTGAAAATAAAAAGCTGGAGTACACTGATTACGAGATAGAGCCGGGCCGTAGCACCCACCGTACGGGAAAGAATAAAAAAGAAAGCACCTGCTTTATGCGCATTGATACCAAATCTTTTTTCAAGATAGGTGTAGATACTGGTCAGGTTCATCCGGTAATACAGGGGCAGCAATACAAAAGCAATGACTATATAGCCGAGTAAGTAACCCAGTACGATCTGGAAATAATAAAAATTGCCGCTGCCAACCCCACCGGGTACACTGACAAAAGTAACCCCTGATAAAGAAGTACCGATCATTCCAAACGCCACCAGCATCCAGTTGCTGTTACGGTTACCGATAAAGAAAGATTCGTTATTGGAGTTCCGGGATGTGAACCAGGCCACAGCAAGTAATAGAACAAAATATCCGATGACGAAAGAAAATAGAACAACTGGTGACATACAATTAGGTTTCTTTTAATAAAAACTTCCCTCAAACACACTAAACACGCAAGGGAAACACTAAGGTCAGTTTTGTTTTGCCAAAGGCTTTATCGGAAAAATATCTTAGTGTCCTTTGTGCCTTTGTGGGAAAAAATAAGAATAATGAATTTTGAAGATAAAGAAATTTACTTTCCCTTTGCCTCAATTTAACAGGGACAATGTTAATACAATCACTTGCCGTTTTCTGCGGCTCAAAGAAAGGAACCAATCCTTTATATACAGTGCAGGCTTCCCAATTAGGAAAACTGATGGCAGAGAAAGGCATCCGCCTGATCTACGGTGGTGGCAGTGCCGGCATTATGGGTACGATTGCCGACTCTGTGATGCAATTCGGTGGACAGGTGACCGGTATTATTCCCAAAGTACTCGTGGAATGGGAGGTGCAACACAAACACATTACGGAACTGATCGTGTCGGATGATATGCACATCCGGAAAAAAACATTGTATAGCCTCAGCGATGCGGCTATTATCCTTCCGGGTGGTTTTGGCACTTTGGATGAATTATTTGAGATCGTCACTTGGAACCAGCTTTCGATACATGACAAGCCAGTGTTCATTCTCAACAGCGGAGGATTTTATGATCATCTTATCCTCCATATAAAAAAAATGAGGGAAGAAGATTTCTTGTATGAACAGACAGAAAAAAAGGTCACCATTTTAGATGACCCGTCGGAGCTTCTTGCTTATTTAAAATAAGATTACCGTTCTCTCCTGCCAGAACCCTGGAATAAAGGCACCTGCAAACCAGCCCGGATAATAGGAATAGAACGTCCGTAAGCATCAGTATAAGGAGAGTTCTCATCTCCTGAAACATCAAACAATACGGCCAGGTAATAAAAAGGGGAACCCCCTTTTCCCTCGCGGCCGGTGGTATAACCTCCACCAACCAGGAAGCTGTTGGCATTTACACCCGGGTATTTAGTAGTAGCGCCACCACCTGGTAGAATATATTTTTGCCTGATCGTATTATACTCGACCTGAGCCTGTGCAAACAGGAAACGAACGGGATATATCTTTGTAAACAGGCCGGCGCCATATTGTGTCTGGCGTAATTTATCATCAAATGCATTCACGTCCCTGTATGAAGTATAATTATAATTAACAACGATACCCGCATCGATCCAGTTAGTCAAACTATAACCCAGCACCGGACTGGCACCGATCAAAAAAGTGTTGCTGTAAAAAGCCAGGGATACACTACCGCCGGTAAATAGGTTTTCCTTAAACGGCGTTTTTACTTTTTCCTCATCGTCTCCTTCCTCACGGGGTGTACGCTGGCCCTGTGATGTAAAGCTGATAACAACGACGGACAAAAGCACTAGTATTCTTTTCATATTACGGTTATTAAATCGTATAATCTGATACCGGTTATAAATCAAATATTTTCCCGGCATTCAATATATTATTTGGATCAAAGGCTTTCTTGATCTCCCGCATCAACCGGAGATTGGCTTCCCTGAATACAATATTCATATAAGGTTTTTGTATAAGCCCGATACCATGCTCTCCGCTAATGGTACCACCGATACTTTTTACGAGGATGAATAATTCTTTGAGAATGGCATTCATTTCCTCGTTTCCATGACTGTTTGGTATCCCTTCCTTGCGGATTCGGATATGCAGGTTGCCATCACCCGCATGCCCATAACAGACTACTTCAAAATCATGTTTGCGGCCCAGCTCTTTTGCACCCCGGATCAATACTGGCAATTCAGCTCTTGGCACTACGGTATCTTCCTCAATAGTATATCCTATCAGCTTAACGGCTTCAGCTACCCTTCTCCTCAGCTTCCACAATTCCGCCTTCTGATTTGCATCGTCTGCAAAATAAATCTCGCCGATATCATATTGTGTTAAGAGGTTGCCAATTGCTTCCATCTCGCTCATCAATACATCAATATTATTGCCATCCACTTCAATGATGAGGTGGGCTGCTGTATCCTCCGTAACAGCGATGGCTGTACTGTCAACAAATTTGCTGACGATCTTTAATGAATCGATTTCCATCAGTTCCATGGCGCTGGGTACAAAACCCGCCCGGAAAATTGCACTCACCGCTTCTCCGGCCTGTTCCAGGTTTCGGAATGGTACGAGCATCAGTACATCGTAGGCGGGCAAGGGAATTAACCGCAATACAATTTTCGTAACGATACCCAGTGTGCCTTCACTGCCTACCAGTAATTGTGTCAGGTTATAGCCGGTAGAATTTTTTAAAACATTAGAACCTGTCCAGATAATTTCACCCGAGGGTAATACCACTTCAAGGTTCAGCACATAATCCTTGACCACGCCATATTTTACGGCTTTGGGACCACCACTGTTTTCGGCAATATTGCCCCCAATAAAACAGGAGCCACGGCTGCTGGGGTCAGGCGGGTAGAATAATTTTTTTTCTTTGACTGCATTCTGCAACACCTCGGTGATGACACCCGGTTCGGTAATAACCTGCAAATTCCTTTCATCAATTTCCAAGATGGTATTCATTCTTTCTGTTGAAAGTACTACACCACCCAAATGGGGTAATGCGCCACCGCTGAGGCCGGTACCGGCGCCCCGGGGTGTAACAGGAATCTTTTCTTTATTACAAATTTTAAGGATAGCGCTGATCTCTTCCGCAGTGCGGGGTTTGAGCACCACTTCCGGGGGGAAAAAAAGGTTTTCTGTTTCATCATGGGCATAGGTATCCAATGACTCTTCATCGACGAAAACAAATGCGTCACCCAGGATTTTTTTGAAGGCATCAATATGTACTGCGGTCAGTAAGGGAGTAGCCAGAATGTTCATGGTTTTATTTTTACAAAAAATAAGGCTGTAAAAATCGGAATAATCAGGAATATCCCGAAATAGAATGATTAATACGTTTTAAAAGAAGGGCACATCGACTCCCGGTTATTACCCCGGTAGCGATCCACCACTCCTTGTTTCATCAGGGAGAATTCAAAAGCACCGCGGCCATTGTTATAAGTTTTCAGGGTCGACATGGTCGCATCATAAGAGAAGGTAAACGTATAATCTTTTAGCCCCAAACCAACCATCGGGATTACCGCATCTTTATAGCGGTAATAGGCACCGGCGATCAGGATCTTTTCGCCATCCCCGGTTAAATTATAATGAGCATTCAGACCACCTACAATCTCGTAAGACTTGGCCTGTAAGGAGCCATAAATATTGGGGTTGATGATCACCCGGTCATTCAGCATAAAACTACCGTTCAAAAAAGCCGTATAACGAACAGAAATTCGATTATCTACCCCGGCCTGGTCATCAAAAAAGGATTCTCTCGGCTTATTGACATGCATGGCAGAGAAGCCCGCATTGAGGTAAACTCTATCGGTAGGGAAATACGCATAGTTGGCCCCTACCTGTATATCCAGGTAGTTGATATTATTCTTCACTAACTGGGGCGCAACAGACGTATTATGTACATCAAAGAATCTGCCATTCCACTGGCTGGGAAAAGTAAGATTGGAGGTATTGATATTTTTATTGGCCCAGCCTACATTAAAACCCAGGCTCACCAGGCTGCCCGCATTCACCATCTGGTGATAAGCCACCGAACCATAGACCTTGGTGGAAGTGAGTGCGCCAGTTCCGGCCACATCTCTTAATAATACGCCACCCAAACCTACCCAACCGGTATTATCACTGTTCTGCATGGTCTGCACATCGCCGTATACACTCATTGTTTTATAGGGAAAGGCTGTTACACTAGCCCATTGGTTACGATAATTAGCGCCCAACCGATAATCCCCGTCTGGTATAAATCCAGTATTGGCCGGGTTATTCAGCAAAGGTGAATTCATGAATTGGGAAAAATGAAGATCCTGGGCGTAAATACGAGGTACGAAGTACGAAGCACTTACAGCAAGTAAAAACATTATTTTAACTTCTCTTCTCATACTACTCATTTATCTGCTACCTGATTTAAACTATATCCGAATGGAGGCACTTCGTACTTCTAACTTACTACCTGGTACCTATCTAATTAACGTTATATCGCCCTTCTTAGTTGTTTTGGTCCCATCTGAAAACTCAATATTTAACGTATACACATATACATCCATCGGCTGCACAGCCCCTTTCACCCTTCCATCCCATCCCTGGAAACGGTTATTGGTCTCAAATACTTTTTGTCCCCAGCGGTTCCATATAATGAATTGCATTTTTGCAATACCAAATCCCCTGACTAAGATCACACTATTTACATCACCGCTTTGTGGCGTAAATGCATTGGGCACATCCACTACTGGTACAATCAGGGCCTGGACTGGTTTACAAATAACACTATCACAACCAATAAAATTATAGGCCGTCAGGCAGGCAATAAAGGTGCCCGTTGCATTATACTGGTGCTGTAGGGGTGCCCTGGAAGTGGTAAGCAATGTATCACCATCTCCAAAATCCCATTTGAAACGAACGGCATCGGGTGATGACAGGTTGGTGAAAGTGGTCGCTGTATTTTCCTGCGCCGGAACCGGTGCAAAACTGAAATCAGGAATAGGTGAATCGAATACCGAGACCGTAAATGTGGTATCGTGAAATATATTACAAGTGCCCGGGTTTGTTGCGGTCAGCCTTACGATGTAAGTTCCGACAGCTGTATATAAATGGGTTGGATTCTCGAGATTGGACGTGTTGTTGGGAGAAGATGGATCACCAAAATCCCAGGCAAACGTAACCCCGTTCAATGAATTACTTTTAAAGACCGCATTGTATTGAAGACAACCGCTGGCAGGTGTGCTGATGATCGCTTTTACAATATCAGCAATACTAATAGTGAATGTGCTGTCATCCGGGTTATTACAATAAGCAGTATCTTTTAAAATAAGTTTGGGCAAATAAGTACCGAGTGCGGGATAGGTATGTGTAACCGCATTAATAGCTCCTATTTTTGCGGGCACTCTCGGGCTTCCATCACCAAAATCCCACAAAAAAGAAGTGTCCTGGAAAGGGCGGGAAATATCGGTCACCGAATTATTAATAAACTGGTAAGTAAACTTGGGACAACCCGGGCCAACTGGTTGCCAGGCCGGCCGGAGATCGGCCCGCAGGTCACCCACACGGATATTGATAAAAGAAGAATCACGTTGATTACAGGTATTAAGATCCACCGCTACCAGTAATACCCTGTAAACACCAACCGCGGTATACGTAAACGAAGCGGTGGGTGCAGTAGTGATTTGATTGGGAGGATTTCCGGGAACATAATTAAAATGCCATTCATAGGTCTGTGCATTACCAATACTGTCTGTAAATATAACAGGCAGGGGAAGACAACCTGCTGTATCTCTCGTTCCATCAATGGCAGACTGAACACCACCGGCAACTCCCGCAAGATTCATGGATATCTTGACCATGGTCAGGTTACAGTTGGGTGAGTTATTAGTGGTTGACCATGACCCGGAAGTTACGAGGCCAGGTATAGGATTGATGGGTGGCGCATTCAGTTTGCAGTTGCCACAGATCGCCTGGTAGATCACCCCGTTCGCATCAAAGCGACTGGTACCACCATCCACATGGTCGCATCCGCCATTAGTGGCATTGTTCTCCCCATAGAAACTACCAAATAACTGCTGCGTGGCATCTTTTTTCAGTACAAAGAAGTATAGGTCTTTGCCATCAGTTGTGCTTTTAATTGCATCAGCAGTAACGGACAGTCCGTTTGTTCCGGAACTTCCATAACCATTTTGAGTGCCAAAAAAACCGCCCCACCCGGAGATATAAACATTTTCGCAACGATCAACGAGAAAAGCTATCGGAGAAATATTGGGGGTTGATGAACCCGTGCCAAAAGCTGTTGAATAAACAAAGGCGGATAGATCGGGTTGCAATTTTGCTATGAATTGTTTACCACCCGCATTGCTGAATGTAGCGTTAAAGATCGGCCAGTTGCCGGTCGTCTGCCCCATCACATAGGGGAAACCAAGCTGGTCAAATTGAACACCAAATACCTGGTCAATAGCAGTGGTACCAATATATGTTGTGCGGATAACGGATGTTCCATTATTGCTGATCACGGAAACAAATCCATCGATATTACCGTGATTGGCCGTTCCTACCGTACCGGCTGTACTACCGGGCAAATTGCCACTTTCTGTTCCACCCGCCACATAAATACTTCCATTAGGTGCCAATGAAAGTACGTAAGCCGCATCATTAGCAGATCCACCTAAATAGCTGGCAAAACTGACTGCATTCAGGGAAGGCGTCAATTTTATCAAAACGCCGTCTTGCATACCGCCGCCAAAGCTGCTCTGGAACGGAGAACCGGAAACGGGAAAATTGGACGACTGGGTGCAGGCAGCCACATATACATTACCTCCTCCATCCAGGATAACTTCACTACGGCCATCATCACCATAATTTCTTTGCAGGGAGTTGAGACTTCTCGACTCACTTATATTAACCCCATCATTACTGCTTCCGCCGATTTTTTTAGACCCGATTAAAGCAGTTCCTGCAGCATTTAATTTGGTGACCACAATATCAAAACCTCCGCCAACACCCACTTGCCCCCCGGGATTGATAACCGGGTAATTGCCAGAGTTGGTACGGCCTGCGATCACTAAGTTACCCAGGTTGTCAACGATCAAACTATGAGGCTGGTCATCTCCCCCACCACCAATATAAGTAGCATAGATCCTGGTTGTACCATTAGGAGATAGCTTGATGATGCCCATATCAAAATTCCCTCCCCCGGCACCATAGGTTGTTTGAAAAGCACCTGTGGAAACCGGGAAACCGGTATCAAATACAATACCACCGCCAAACATACTTCCGTCAGGACCGTAGGTGGCGGTAAAGCCCCAGTTATCTGCAGTACTTCCGGAAAAAGAGCCAAAAATCACGATCGGGTCGATTACTAAAGTGCTGGTCGGGTCATAGTTTTTTACTTCGAACCTCAGCACATTGTCCTTGATCACATATTTACAACCGATCTCGTTTTTCCCGGTTGAGGTTGATTGGTAAGTATAAGGAGAAGATTCTTTCATTTCGCCAACAGAAGTTGAAATGGCGAGCTCTTTATTCTTTACCTGCAATTTATCAACGCCATCGTACCGCAGTGCAATTTTTGAAACATCACCACCAGGCTTTACAATGATGTCGTATTTGAGGAAATTATTATCGGTATAATAACGGACATCAATATTGGGATATACATCTTTTAATGTGATGGCTTGATAAATCTTACAATTACTGCCCCATTTGGATTGGTCGTTGCCAACAAAATAGTTGTTGTAAGTAGGAATCACTTTATCGGCAACTGTTTTGATACTCGTTGAAGCGCCTATAAAATCAACGTTCCAGGCATGTGAGCGGAGTACAAATTTATCTTCAGGTCGGACAGGACGACCGCCGGGCCCCTGACCATGGAGAAAACTTGACAGTCCTGCAAAGTCAGCAGGTTCATGCTGCAACACGGTAAAACCCCCGGAGCGAATAAAGAAAGACCCGTTGCTGACATTGCCTTTGTATTGCACCCGGCTATCCCACTGGCCTTTATTCTCGATGAATTCTATATTATTATAACTCTGTGCAGTGGCGGCTATACCAGCAATAAGGAGGGCGGCAAAAATAAAGAATGGTTTCAGGGTAAAATTATTTGTATTAAAGTAACTAAATTTTGGGAGAATTAGTTTGAAAACTTGTGTTAAGAATTGTCCTCTCATAGTCAATTTTTATTTTAAACCGGCCTTACTACCACTTTGAAACGCAAAACCCGGGTTTGTATTACGAAATCTTACTCCACAACACCGGTCCTTTTTGCTGATTCAGGAAATTCTTTAGCAGCAAATTTTCAGCCGAAATGAGATCAGGATCAGTTTCCAGCAAATTAGCCGCCATATTCCTGGCCAATTCTAAAAGTGGTCGGTCTTGGACTATACTGGCCAGCTTAAAGTTTAACTCACCGCTTTGTTTTGTACCCTGGATATCTCCCGGTCCTCTCAGTTCCAGGTCCTTTTCTGCTATTTCAAACCCGCTATTAGTGCTGGTCATGGTCTTGATGCGCTGGCGGGCATCATTACCCAATTTCGACCCCGATAAAAGGATGCAATAGCTTTTTTCTGCTCCCCGGCCTACCCTGCCACGTAGCTGATGCAACTGTGAGAGGCCAAATTTTTCGGTACTCTCGATCACCATAACAGATGCATTGGGTACATCCACCCCTACTTCAATAACTGTAGTGGAAACCATGATCTGCGTATCATGATCAACAAATCTCTTCATATTTAGTTCTTTCTGCCCTGCCGGTTGCCGCCCATGCACCATACTGATCCAGTACTTCGGTTCAGGGAAATAGCCCCTGATATTTTCATAGCCATGCATCAGGTTCTCGTAATCCAGTTTAGCGCTTTCCTCTATTAAAGGGAAAATGATATAGGCTTGTCTGCCTTTATCGATCTCAGCCCGAATAAAGTCCATTACGTTCGTTCGCTGTGTTTCATAACGGTGAACCGTTGTTATGGGTTGCCGTCCCGGTGGCAGTTCGTCAATTACACTATAATCCAGGTCGCCATAGGCGGTCATCGCCAGGGTACGCGGAATAGGAGTGGCTGTCATGACCAGTACATGCGGGGGGATACTTGCTTTTTGCCACAGCTTTGCCCTTTGTGCCACACCAAAACGATGTTGCTCATCAATGATTACAATGCCAAGGTTCCTGAATTGTACCACATCTTCAATTACAGCATGCGTGCCCACCAGTATCTTCAATGTGCCTTCTTCCAGCTCTTTTAATAATTTTCTTCGTTCTGCTGCTTTAGTAGAACCAGTCAACAATTTTACCGGTACATTTATTTCCGCCAATAATTTATGAATGGTCTTAAAATGCTGTTGCGCTAATATTTCAGTAGGCGCCATCAGGCAGGCCTGGTAATTATTATCTACGGCCAGTAACATTACCAATATAGCAACAATCGTTTTACCACTGCCTACATCCCCCTGCAACAGGCGGTTCATTTGTTTACCGGTGGCGGTATCATTTCGTATTTCCCGAATCACTCTTTTTTGGGCACCTGTCAATTCAAAAGGAAGGTGATGTTTAAAAAAATCATTGAAGAGATCACCAACCTTATCAAATACCACTCCTTTGGAAAATCGGTGCCGGTGGCTACGCAATAAATTCATCCGCAGTTGTGCGAAAAACAATTCTTCGAATTTGATCCGTTTTACGGCCTCTTCATACTCTTCCATGGTTTGCGGAAAATGTATATAGCGGCATGATTGAAAGCGACTGATCAATTTCAATGGCTGTACGATGGTTGCTGGTAAATTCTCCGGAAGATCTTTTTGCTGTATCATTCCAAGCAGCTGTTGGGTCAATTTTCCCAGTTGCCGGCCACCGAGTCCTCTTGCTTTTAATTTTTCTGTAGTGGAATAAACGGGTTCCAGGTAACTCTTCCCCAATGGCTGATCGGGTACCAGTTGTTCCAGTTCGGGATGAACGAGCTGGGGCTGACCGTTATAAAAAGTCACTCTTCCATATACCAGGTAAGACTGTCCTGCCTGTAATAATTTCTCTACCCAGCTCAATCCCTGGAACCAGGTGAGTTCGAGAATACCGGTTTTATCTTTTAGCTGCGCAACAATTCTTCTCCCCGATTTTTGCCCTACCAACTCAAAGCTCAGTAACACACCGGCTATTTGTGTATATTCTGTATTGGGTGTCAGTTCAGAAATAAGATTGATGGTTGTCCTGTCCACATGCCGGAAAGGATAATGCTGTAACAAATCACCAAAGGTGAAAATACCCAGCTCCTTTTTGAGTAACTCGCCGCGTTGCGGGCCTACTCCTTTCAGGTATTCAATGGGGCTGGATAATATGTGGGAGGAGGAGGAAATCGCTTTTTTTATTTACAGCAAAAATAGGCTACAGAATAGTTGGTTAGCCACAGATTACACGGATTAACTCAGATTAATACACATAAATTTAAGCAGCCGCGAAATCACACCAAAACACACGAATAAATACAACTACCTTTTCGTAAAAATTGCTGTGGCTTCTACGCCGACAGGCTACGGGCATGCTATTGCTAAAAAAGCTCCAGAGCAGTAATTTTGTACTAATACGTGTAATCTATGGCTGTATTCACTCCATTGCCTGCCGGTGTGATTTTTCCCATAGTACCGATTGGTGGCCCTTTATAAATTTGAAAAAGCCTTTTACCAGGCAATAATTCATAAAAACAAAATAGAAGGGGATCGTCAGCAACCCCGCTCTCTTACCCGATCGAACGATCAACCAGCCGGCTACTGCTATTAAATAAAAAAAGATTTGGGCAGCCAGGAACACACTGTAAAAACTCATGCTGTTTTGTTCACTGGCAAGTAAAATATTTGACAGGAAGAGAATCACCAGCATGAGCGGGCAAAATATCCAGCGCAATAAACGCCGGGAAATATATTGAAAGCTCAATAGCGGGTGTTTGAATATATTCAGGCATTCTTTTAAATAGCCCACAGACTGGTAGGCTCCTGCAGATATACGTACTTTTCTTTTTTCTTCTTCAGCCAGGGAAAGAGAAGGCAGTTCTGTTGCGTACGCTTCGGGTTCATAGGCGATCTTATATCCTTGCAAACAGATCTGCATTGAAATGACGAAATCATCCAGTATCAACTCATCATCCAGTTCTTCAAACAGGGCTGTGCGGATAGAAAATAGTTCACCGGCGGCGCCAGTCACGGTATTCAGGCGGGCATCGAGTTTTTTCATATAAGACTCATACTTCCAGTACCATCCCTCTGCTTCCCCAACGGCAGAGATATCCTTGCTGCGTATAATTTTTTTCTCCCCAGCCACCCCCCCGGTTTTTTCGCTGGCGTAATGCCGGGCTATCTTTTTTATACAATCTTTGTTTAGCATTGTATTCGCATCGCTAAAGACAACAACCGGTGTTTGCACCTGCTGCATGGCCCTTTTAATAGCGGCATACTTTCCCATTCGCTCCGGCTGGTGCATACATTGTATGGAGGGAAATTTCTGTAAGAGTTTTTCTGAATCGTCTGCAGAGCCATCTGTGATGAAAAGCAATTGAAGTTGATCAGCCGGGTAATCAATAGCAAGGGAGTTCTGGATCTTCTGCGGTAATATTATTCCTTCATTATACGCTGTTACAACTAAGGTGACCGGCAAGAAACCCGGCTCCTCTTTTTTTTCATTTTTGGCAACCACCAACTTTTTTAAACCTGTTACGATAAAGACAAGTATCCCGTACCCGATATAGCAGTAAAACAACAGCCACAGGCTTATCCAAAAGAATATGGTTAGTAATATCATCATCCGGTGAGTGTGAAAAATACGGTACCCTCAGCGCAAATATCCCAAGATGCAGCTTAAAAACTGCAACTTGTCAAAGGGAAATCCTTTTTTTATAGGGATTCAATAAAAAAAGCTTGCAAATTATGTTTTCGCCCTCTATTTTGGTAGCAAGAACCAATTATCCTAATAACCCTGATACCAAAACAGGATCAATGAAAAACCACCCTTACCTCCTACAGCTGGATCTGTATTTCGGCGATTACAAGTTTGCACTACTATGCTTTATCACTGCATTTGTTGTAACACTGATTACTATTCCACCGCTTATTAGCCTGATCAAAAAGTATAACTTTTATGACAAGCCCAATGCACGCAAGGAGCATGCATCCCCTATTCCAACGATGGGTGGGATTGCTGTAATTGCCGGTATGATGATAGCCCTGTTCCTCTGGTTCCCCTTTAGTAACCAGATGGCACAGATCGGTTTTTTCTTTTCTATTGCCGCATTATTTGGGTTGGGTGTCATGGACGATTTAAAAGATCTTTCAGCAAAATATAAATTCATTGTACAGGCTTGCCTTGCTGCTATCATTGCATTATGTGGCATCCGTATCACTTCACTGGAGGGATTGTTTGGTATCTATGAGCTGCCGTTGATAGCACAATACAGTCTTACTTTTTTAACCATTGTAGGCATTACCAATGCGTTCAACCTGATCGATGGTATTGATGGCCTGGCTGGTGGGTTGGGCTTTATGAGCCTTTCTATATTAGGATTATTCCTTACGATGAGTGGTGATATAAATACCGCATTGATCGCATTCGCCCTTGCGGGCGGTTTACTGGCGTTCATGTATTTCAATCTAAACCCTGCCCGGATTTTTATGGGTGATACAGGCTCATTAGTACTGGGATTTGTAGTAGCAGTTTTATGTATTCGGCTTATGCAGGTCAATGTGTTTAACGTAAACCCTGTACTGATCCATGTGCCGGTATTTGTATTAGCTGTTGTACTCATTCCTGTTTTTGATACGCTTCGGGTATTTGCCACCCGGCTATGGAAAGGCAATTCTCCTTTTGTAGCGGACAAAACGCATATCCATCATTTGCTCACCAACCAGGGTTTTAGTCATGGTTTTGCCGCCAAACTGATCTGTTTCCTACATGGTTTTATCCTGATGGAAGTTTACTGGCTCAGGGATTTAAAACAGGAATTCATCCTGGTGATACTGGTGGCCTTTATGTTGCTGACAACGGTGTTGTTGAAAAATCTTGGACTGCTGGTCTGGAGGAAAAGGCTTTTCCATGCAAATGACCCGGCCATTAAAGCTGATTGAGATATCTCCAGGTTGTTACTCATTTTTCCCGGGTAGTCCTTATAAATTAATATAACTGGTTACGAGTGGCGGATTTTGAGCCAGGTGACTAAGAGTAAGCGGCTGTTTTTTTCAAATTAACAGGCGTTAAGCAATATAGAAGAGTAAACTCTATTTACCCAGCATCTTTCTTAATGCAGTAAAATCCACTGCTTTTTTTATAGCCTTCATATTTTGTTCAAATGCGGCATCGCCTTTTGAAATTTTATAAACTACAGTAAAAAACTGGGGTGATGATTTGGGTAATTTCTTTCTATAGTAATCCAGGTTGGGTTTTACAGCAATAAAAGAACCGGGAGTACCTTCCATAACAAAGCCGGTAAATCGTTGTTCATCATTCCACGGGCAAATGGCTGGGCTGGTTAATGCAGCATCTGGCTGCTTTAAAAGCTCATTGATATTATTCAGAAATTTATTATAGAAGTCGCTTGCACCTTCTTCCTTAATAGTTTGCTCCATACGCTTTTTCTGTACTAGTAAATATTCTTTTTGGCTTACATAATTAAAGGGAAGTGTATCATTGTAAGTTATCAGCCAGCAAGCTTCTTTTATTTCGCTGGCAGTGCCACGATCACCCACAATTTCTTCTCCTATAAACCAGGCCCCGTCTTTTTTCTGGGGTCGTTGTTTCAATTTTAAATAACCCCTGAAATCATCCGTAGAAGTATTTGCTGCAAATAAATTGTTTAAGGAAAAAATTACATTGGCAGTAATGTTTACGGTTGTTGGAGTAGCTGCGTCCACATAAAATTTTGACTTGTCCGCACTGTTTTTATCACACAAATACCGGAGGATATACATGGCGTAATGATAAGGGTCTGCAATAAATGTTTGTCCCTGATCGGGGTATTTACCAAACACAGTGCTGTACGATACCTGGCAACCCATTGGGCTGTAGTTGGTACTTACCATTTTATGAATAGTAGCCAGTATCGTTTTTTCTTTTGCTAAATCTGTTGCAGCTATATTTTTTATTGAACCCTGTGGGCCTGCTTTCCAGGTGCCGGTTTTTTGCAGCAGGGATTCGGCTGTACAATTTTGTGCTGGTGCCGAGATGGAGATAAACGCAATGTAGATTAGTAGTAAAATTTTCATAGTTTTCTTCATTGATATGTAAATATAGTTTTTACTTGCTCACGGCTTATCCCCTAAAAACAGGATGGGAATTGTTTAAATCGCACAAGATAGTGGGGCTGGTAAAACTGGCCATTCCCTGTAGCATGATCCAAAGGATCCAGGTAAACATCGAACTGTTTTACGGGGAGTAAAATGCATTTTTGAATGAAGACTTTTGAATCCTGCACACAAAATGGTTTCCGTAGTATCCCCTCTCACGTGTCTCTCTTACCGAAAAAATCAGTAGCGCCGGGGCGTATTTATCATACATCGCCGGTAAGCTATAATACCAGGCGAAAGCGGCAAGGACGGTTTTTGTGGTCATTTTTTCCTTGCAGAAAAAAAAATACCCAGTGCAAAAAAGCCCGGTCGGTTGAACGAAAATCTGGAAATTATGCAGGCATTAATCAGTATTATACAATAACCCGTGGCAGAACTACAACGAATTTGCCTAGACATTGCTGTACGATTCGCGGCTCGGTTTTCATTTCATAGGGTTTGTAGGTAATATCCAGTTCAGACCGGGACATACCGTTTTAGAAATACCCCAGGATAAACAATTTTAAGTTTCCCCTATTGCACAACAATTTTTTTTCTAAAATATACCTGCCCACTCTTATCATTGATCTGTACCATATAAATCCCCTTGGCAGTTATAGCAGGAAGGGTAATAGAAACAATATTATTCTTTCCCGCGTTTACCTGCCTGGATACAATTACCTCACCCCTCGTATCGAATACTTTAATTGTGAAAGACGCTGATTGAATATTCAGGAACTGCACCTGGAAAAGGTTTGAAGTAACGGGGTTAGGGAATAACTGAATATTTGTTTGTTGTTCGTTCTCACTGCTGACGATCATTTCCGGAAACTTGTGTTGATCGTCTTTCTTGCTCTTCAGCAGATTACTGCCGCCAAGATCAGCTGTATGCCAGGTATTGCCTGCAGTAAGACGCTCTGCTTCGAGTGACTGAATGGAAACAGAATAAACACCAGTGGCATCAACTGAACTTACAAGAATTAGTTTGTTTCCCTGCTGATTCACCGCCACACCATTCGACGTAAAATTGACTGGAAGTCCAGATACCGTACCCAGGTAATTAGCGACACGTGTCTGCAATTTGATCCTGAAAAGATGGTTACGAATTGTAAGAAGGTACAGATGACCATCATTGTCCGCTATTATATCTCCTCCATAACTACTGCAGGATTCATGTACGGATACCAGGTTTCCTACTGCATCCTGGAGAGGTCCAAGACTAGTAATGGCGGGATTATTTCCAACAGAAAAACGATACAGCGCTTTACCATCATTGGTCAATGCGTATCCATTATCATCATCTCCAATCACCATCCGGGTGATAACATTACTCTGGTTCGGATTTTTGGGCATAAGACCTGTAAAATTATTAGAAACAGTATGTATCGATAATGTACGCAGGTCAACATAACTCAACCGATCGATAAGCATCGGGGTGAAATATACCCGCTTGTTTTTTCTATCATGCGCAATCGCTGCAATACCATTTGGTAAATTATTTACCGGGAGTGTATCGCTGCCATTTAAAAGTCGAATAATAGCATTACCAAATTCTCCTGATCGCAGATCGATGGTACGGAGAAAATTCCATTTAAAACCCAGTCGCTGGGAATCCGTAACAGCATACCCCATATGCGGGGATTGCGCATTGCTTGCGATATTGGTGAGAAGTATTAAAACGATCCCAATTGTAAAGTGTAGCATGTATTTCATATACAAAATATAAAGTGAAGAAAAAAAAGCAAAAGCAAGATACCAATGTTTGATACATTCCGAGATGAACTTATTATGAAAATAAAATGTCCTAAAGATTGCTATGTAGGTTAGATTTTTTCGATTGGAAAACATACGGTCCAGAACTGCAGGGTAGTGAAAGCTTTGTAAAAAAAACGGTCACCTCTTTCGAGATGACCGTTCTCAGTTAACTAAGGACTATGATTAATCTGCTTTTATCAATCGCACAACTTTGCGCAGCTCACCTTGCGTGACCTCGGCAAAGTAAATACCGCAGACCATCTTGTTTCTCCAACTTTCAGGCTGGTGTTTATTCCTGGTTGATGTATAGAAAGTACTCTTCCATTAACATCCAGTATTCTTACAGATACAGGAGTTGAAAGGTCATTTCCTTTTACAATCAACGTGAAATAATCATGGCTTGGGTTGGGGTATGCTTTAATCTCAATTTCAACCTTAAGCGATTTAGCAACTACTATTGGCTGTTCGATCGTTTTTACAAGAGACGGACATCCTCCTTCACTAACAACCCAAGTCTGACTCCTGTTGCTATTTACCACAACCACATCTGCGCCTTTGTCTTTGCTGTTACTCTTAACAGATAAGGTTAGACCATAGAACTTATTCGTGAAGATAAGAGCTGTACCTGATACTGTGATACTCCATTTCTGCCAATCTGCACCAAAATAAGCAGTTTGAATTGCCTTCAGGCTACCTCCCGAAATAGCTCCGTTATCACCTGAAAGCACCAAATTGCTGTTCAGGTTTGTAATGGTGTAGTAATCCACCCCTGATATCGTTTCAACTTTGGTAAATCTCCAGCGTTCGCTTAATCTTTGTGCATCGAAGGACCATTGTACCGCCTTTGCATTGATATTTATTGAACTGGAGGAAATATCAAGGTATAAACTACTGTTTACATTCCTCACATAATAGCACTTGTTAGGATCAACTGGGCCACAATTTGTGGGTTGTATAACCACTACATTGGCTGATGAAGCTGAGGTGCATCCTGCAGCATTCCTTACAGTAAATGTGTAGGTTCCTGCTGCAAGCCCACTGATGGTGGTACTTGTTCCAGTTCCTGTTGTTATTACTGCACCCGGGCTGCGTGTAATTGTCCATGATCCTGATGCAGGAAGACCACTTAACACTACTGATCCTGTTGGAAGAGTGCAGGTAGGTTGAGTGATAATTCCCACTACAGGTGCTGTTGGTGCAGCAGGTACAGCATTGACTAACACACTAGCTGAAGCTGATGAAGTACATCCTAAAATGGCTACAGTAAATGTATAGGTTCCTGGTGCAAGTCCACTGATGGTGGTGCTTGTTCCGCTTCCTGTTGTTGCTACTGCACCCGGGCTTCGTGTAATTGTCCATGTTCCTGATGCAGGAAGACCATTTAACGCTACTGATCCTGTTGGAAGAGTGCAGGTAGGTTGAGTGATAATTCCTACTACAGGTGCTGATGGTGCAGCAGGCTGTGCATTCACGGTTATATTAGTAACGGCAGAGATACATCCACTTGCATTTTGTGCTCTGAGTGTATGAGGTCCTGCTGCTACAACATATCCACTTGCAGGGTACGCTGCATAAGCTACCCCGTCAAGACTGAATGTTAATCCCGCTGTAGCTGAATTGATCGTGATCGTACCGGTTGCAACCGCACATGTTGGTTGTACAACATTTACAGTTGGTGCTGTCGGTGTTGCTGGCTGTGCATTCACCGTTATATTAGTGATAGCAGAAATACATCCATTTGCATTTTGTGCTGTCAGTGTATGCGATCCTGCTGAAACAACATAACCTGCTGCCGGATACGCTGCATAAGTACCACCATCCAGGCTGAATGTTAATCCCGCTGTAGATGAGGTGATCGTGATCGTACCAGTTGCAACCGCACATGTTGGTTGTACAACATTTACAGTTGGTGCTGCCGGTGTTGCTGGCTGTGCATTCACCGTTATATTAGTGATAGCAGAGATACATCCACTTGCATTTTGTGCTGTCAGTGTAT
>Ga0163149_10000709_pt1 | contig 43877 bp, 28 predicted proteins | sample OliLakLV19MP5G1_FD_148604 | JGI IMG/M metagenome (GOLD analysis project Ga0163149, IMG submission 148604) | Freshwater microbial mat bacterial communities from Lake Vanda, McMurdo Dry Valleys, Antarctica - Oligotrophic Lake LV.19.MP5.G1 | ecosystem: Environmental > Aquatic > Freshwater > Lake >...
CTATTGGAAAACCGAACACCAGATGAAACTCTTCTAACAAACCGCCGTGTACCGAACGGTACGCACGGTGGTGTGAGGGGACAGGTAGCCAATTAATGGCTACCTTCCTACTCGATTGGTACCTGCCTGCAATGGCGTTAAATCGTAGAATAGTTTACCGCAGTGATGCAGAGGCGCAGGTTTATTCAACAGCTTCCAGGGTTAATAATTTTATCTTGCTCGCAAAGACCCAAAGATGCTACGAATGCATTACGACTTAGCGTCTTGGCGTGCAATTTGGTATTTGCTTTCGCTATTCCCCCTGTGGTTAAGGCTATAATTTTCTGGCGGGAGGGCTTTACGCTGCCAGGACTTACCGTATCATAAGACCGGCCGGATCCTTTACAAATAAATAAGAATCACTCTCCACAAAATCGTTGGCCTGTACCTCTACAGCTACCGGCATTCCATCCTTAAAGGAAAACTTGGCCGGGTAAATACCATAACCTATGTTGGAGTAAGTCATCCGGAACTCGTTGTTATCCATGTATTCCATATAACCGATCAGGTCTGGATGCTGTTGAAAACGGCAAATGAGCATAGTACTGCTTTTGCTGATCGTTATCCTGCCATATACCGTATTAAAATAATCACCGGTAAAATCTTCTAACTTATTGCCGGGCATATTTTTTTTATCTGTTCTTGCTTTTAACGATGCAACCTGCTCGTCCACTTCTTTTTTACCCTGTGTATATAAGCCCCATTGAAATCTGCCTCTGTCGGTGTATGGCACACCGAGATAAGCATCCAGCAACTGGTAGCGCAATGCTTCAAAGAAATTTTGATTGTCATTATTGGTGAGAATAGTAATGCCTAGCTTTTCTTCCGGCACAAAACAAACATTGGTCACCTGGCCGAAGGCGCCACCGGTATGCCAATAAACCTGTTTACCATTATAGTCAGTAGCATAAATACCTAACCCATACCCACGAAAATGCGTAGGATAAACGGTTGACTTCCGGCTCCCGGTCAGTATATTGATATCCCTTGTTTTTTGGAGTACTTCCCACGGTAAGACGCGGTTGCCCTCATACCGGCCACTGTCTAGTTGCAGGATGAGCCAGTGGGTAAGATCCTTTACATTACTCACCATACTGGTAGCAGGACCGAGGTTATCAACGTTGTCAAATGGTAGTTTGGTCAATGGGCTGTACAGGTTGTTGTGCGGTACAGCAACATTTATCCGTTCAGCTATCCCTGCCGTGTTCATGTAAGTATTACGCATACCCAGCGGGTTTAGTATGTTTTCCTGTACATAGGCTTCCCAGGTCTGGCCCGTCACTTTTTCTAACACTTGCCCGGCAACCAGGAAGGCTGAATTACAATAGCCATAGTCCTGCCTGAACTGTCCCGTGGGTTTCAGGTACCGCATTTTCCAGACAATGGAGTCTTTAGCCAGGTTAGAATCCCAGAAAGTAAAATCACCCTGAAAAGTTTTTGTGCCCAACCGATGACAAAGCATATCTTTTACAGTAGCCAGCCGGGTAGCGTTGCTGTCATAGAGCTTAAACCAGGGGATGTATTGTGTTACCTTATCATTCAGCGATAATTTTTTTTCATGATCAAGTTTGGCAAGGGATGTACCGGTAAACAATTTTGAATTGGAAGCGATAATAAATAAAGTATTCTCGTCCACTTTATCTTCCTTTCCAAGTTGCCGTACACCATAACCTTTCTGTAATATTACTTTCCCGTCTTTTACAATGGCAATGGCTAGGCCTGGTATCTGCCACTGTTTCATTCCTCTCTCTATATAACTGTCCAGGCTATCAGTAATAAAAGTATTGATGCCGACAGGAGTTGATTCTTTGGCGGGTACATTTTTCACCGGCTTGACGGGGGCAATTACTGGCGTGGTGGGAGAAACTTTAATCGACTTTTCTTTTTCTTTCTTTTCCTCCAGTAGTTTTTCTTCTTGTTCTTTTTTATAGGCAATTTCTTTTTCTGTTTGTGAAAAAGCCGGAACTGCGCAAGCCATAAAAAATATAACAATTAACCAGTTGACTGATCGCATATAGATTGTTTTAAAGGATAAAAGTAGGAATAAAAAAATAAAATGAGTAATAGCCCGGAAGGTTAAGGTATTGTAGTCTATTGGTTTGCGAAAGAGAGAATTGGCAGAAGGAGGGAATTTAGTTTATCATTCTTTAGCGTTCAATAACTCCAATAACGTTCTTTTGGACGGAGCATCCCTGAACGATAAGAGGAAGGGAATAGAAAATAATAACGGGTAAACTTTTTTGCGGAGGGTGGCAGGCAGCATAAAAATTAATTAGATACTGAAAGTAGGAAAAATAGGAAGACGGTTTCGTTAAAACTGAGATCAGGCGAAAACCGGCACCTGTTTAACTGCCAGCACGGTACTATTATTTATACTCTCCAAAAATCTCTCTCATGGTATCAGCAATTTCGCCCAGGGTACATTTGTTTTCTACAGCCTCTACAACTACGGGCATGATGTTCTCTCCACTACTGGCTTTATCGTTTAACAATTGGAGTAACTGATCTACTTTGGCCCGGTCCCTGTTATTCCGTAATATTCTCAGCTTTTCGGTTTGCACCTGCCGGATAGAATCGTCTATTTTAAAACCGGGGATGGGCGCTTCCTTATCCACTTCAAATTTATTCACCCCTACAATTATTTTTTCCCGTGTCTCAATATTGCGTTGGTACTCGTACGCACTTTTGGCAATTTCGTTTTGTATAAACCCTTGTTCAATAGCAGACACACTGCCACCCATGGCATCGATCTTTTCCATTAGCTTCCATGCAGCTTCTTCTACTTCATGTGTCAGGGATTCAACAAAATAAGAACCGGCCAACGGATCAGCGGTATCAGGGGCACCACTTTCAAAAGCAATGATCTGTTGTGTGCGTAAGGCAATTCTTGCCGCTTCTTCGGTGGGCAGGCTCAATGCTTCGTCGTAGCCATTGGTATGTAAGGATTGTGTTCCTCCCAATACCGCCGCCAGTGATTGTATAGTAACCCTCGAAATATTATTCAACGGTTGCTGTGCTGTCAATGTACTGCCGCCTGTTTGTGTATGAAAACGGAGCATCATAGCTTTGGGATCTGTAGCACCCAGGTCTTTCATGATCCGGGCCCACATTTTCCGGGCCGCCCTGAACTTGGCGATTTCTTCAAATAAATTGTTATGGGCATTGAAGAAAAAGGAGAGACGTTTACCAAATACATTTATATCTAATCCTTTTTGTAAGGCTGCTTCCACATAAGCTTTCCCATTACTGAGGGTAAAAGCAATTTCCTGTACGGCCGTACTGCCTGCTTCCCGGATATGATAACCCGAGATCGAGATAGTATTCCATTTGGGTATCTCCTGGCTGCACCACTCGAAAATATCAGTGATGATACGCATCGAAGGTTTGGGTGGATAGATATAGGTACCGCGGGCAGCATATTCTTTTAGTATATCGTTCTGGATGGTACCTGTTAATTTTTTTAAATCGGCTCCCTGTTGCTTTGCAATTGCCACATAAAAAGAAAGCAGGATGAAACCAGTGGCATTGATCGTCATAGAAGTGCTTACTTCTTCCAATTTAATGCCATTGAATAATGTTTGGATGTCTTCGATCGAATCAATGGCCACGCCTACTTTTCCTACTTCACCTTCAGCCAGGGCATGGTCGCTATCGTATCCTATTTGTGTAGGAAGATCGAAAGCCACACTTAAACCGTTTACACCCTGTGATAATAAATAATGGTATCGCTTATTACTTTCTTCCGCGGTAGAAAACCCCGCATACTGCCGCATGGTCCATAGTTTCCCCCGGTACATATCTGCCTGCACACCCCTGGTGAAAGGGAAGGAGCCGGGTAGTTCGTTACTGCCAGCGGGCAAGTCTTCCCCGGTATAGATTTTCTTTACCTCAATACCTGAATCTGTATACTTCTTTTCTTCAGACATATAATGGCTTTAGCATTTATCGGTAATTTATACAATCTATTCAGCAAGCCCGGGACCACGTATAACTATTACTTCATTATCTTCTTTGCTTCAAAATTCAAGGCCTGGGCTACTAACTCATGCAAAGCCCCGGTAGGCTGAGACATCAGTACTTCCAGTATTTTTTTATTCAAATCTGCAGCAGAGGCCGTTAGTGGCAGGCTGGAGGAGACCTGGTTAACGACCATAATGTTTTGCTCTTTGAGGTTACGGACAGCATCCCAGCTGACGGGACTCACATATAATTGTTGGGTACTGTTATATTCGAATTCATGCTTGATATTTTCTGTCAGAATCAGTTTCATTTCATACGCAGAAATGCCCGGTTGGTTCAACCGGCTTATCAAGTTGGGAAGGGCAATTCTTTCTGTCAGTAATACCAGCCTTTCATAGGCCTGTAGTTGCATGGGAATGCTCTCAAACTTAACTCCTGCGGCGGGTTGTTCTGCCGGCTGTGGTTTTCTCAAAATGGCATAGATGGCTATCAAAATGGCGAGACCTGATAAAATAATACTTACAATGGTTAAATCCATGGATGCTGTGATTTGGTATTGGCAGCAAAAATAGGGAAGGGCGGCGGGAATCAGCTATGAATCAGCAGAAATCAGGCTGGCTGTTCCCCACCCGGATTTTAACCGGAATCGTTAAATTTTCCTTTATCGGAAATGCCACATTCGTTTCACAGTAAAAGAATATTTATTTTTACAGTATGGAAGCAACAACAATAACACCGGTTACCTTAACTGCAGGAGCTATTACGGCTATAAGGAAACTAATGGCGGCCGAAGATTTTGATACAACACAACGCTTACGAGTAGGAGTGAAGGGAGGTGGTTGTTCCGGTATGACTTATGTACTCGGTTTTGATCAGCCTAAAGAAAATGACAGCCATTTTGAAATAGAAGGTATTGCCTGCATCATGGAAAAAGCCCATGAGATGTACCTTTATGGCATGCAGGTGGACTGGCAGGATGGATTGAACAACCGCGGCTTTACATTTAAAAATCCTAATGCAAGTACCACCTGTGGTTGCGGAACTTCATTTGCTGTATAAGTGTCAATTCAAACCCCATGGCTTTTATAAACCGCAGCCAGTATTTCTTTGTTATTAACCAGCAATAATAATTTATCACCTTCGTCCAGTACAGGCGAACCGTTAGGCTGAATATTTTTCCCGTGCCTCAATAGTAAAACATCCTGCCAGCATACCAATTCCTGTGAAAAGCATCAGCGATCCCTAATTTAAACGTGGTCTTACTTGCCAGAATGCTGGCAATAAGCAGCAGGGATCTCACGAGAATGATATGTTCTGCGGAGAAGGAACCCATTTTTTTTGGAAGTACTTAGAGTTACCGATTGGCTGTCGTTAATTCCTCGGGTTCTATTCAAAAAAAAGCTTCTGACATATTGCCAGAAGCTCTCCGCTAATTGTATTTGTTTAAGTACTTATTAACTTTTTGTTGTCATACCAGGTTTTATTTTTTCTACTACGGCTTTCTTGCCTAATCCTCTTTTACCACCCAGGTCAACCAGGATAGGAGCGGCCACAAAGATAGAAGAGTAAACCCCGGTGATAACACCGACCAGCATTGCAAAGGCAAATCCTCTCGTTACTTCACCACCCACAATAAAGAGAATCAGCAGGGTCAGGAATACGGTAACAGATGTCATGATGGTACGGCTCAAAGTCTCGTTAATGGCCCGGTTGATGATCTCTCCTCTTGGAGCATTCGGAGTCAGATGACTGTTTTCACGGATCCGGTCAAATACAACCACTGTATCGTTCATAGAGAAACCAATCACCGTTAGTATCGCCGCAATAAAGTGCTGATCGATCTCCAGCGGGAAAGGAACAATACTTCTTGCGAATGAGAATACGATCAATGTTACAAGCACGTCGTGCAACAAGGCAACGATGGTACCCAATGAATATCTCCAGTCGCGGAAACGGATGAAAATGTAAAGGAAGATGACGATCATCGCAAAAAGCGTTGCTTTAATAGCGCCCTTTTTAAGGTCATCAGAAATGGTCGGTAACACTTTTTGTGATCCCTGTTTATATTCCGTATCGAATTTGGCAAAGCTCAAATTAGGGGGCAGATGATTTTTCAACCCGGTCAGCAACCTGCTTTCTACAATTGAGTCAGCAGTTATTTCGCTATTGTTGATCAGGTAAGAAGTAGTGATATCGAGGGTAGAATTATCACCTATGGTTTTGATCACCGGACTTTCATCGTCAAATACGGTTCGCAGATCAGCTCTTACCTGTTCTACATCCACCGGTTTGTCAAACTGTATTTTATAACTGCGTCCGCCTTTGAATTCTACTCCCTGGTCAAATCCATTAAAATAGGAGGCGATACCCAGGCCGAGTACTACAAAAGAAATGATGTAAGCGACCTTACGGTATTCGATGAATTTGAATTTGGCATTTTTGAAAATCCGCTTGGATACACCAGTAAAATATTCCAGGTGCTTTTTCTTATTTGTAAACCATTCCGTTACCCAGCGGCTCACCAGGATACCACAGAACAGGGATAAGAGGATACCAATGATCTGTGTGGTAGCAAAACCTTTTACCGGTCCTAATCCGAAATAGAACAGGATGATGGCGGTTAGAAGGGTTGTAACGTGTCCATCCAATACCGGGGGCAAAGACTTTCTATAACCTTCATTGATGGAAGGGATATAGCCTTTCCCTTTCAACAATTCTTCCTTAATACGTTCATAGATGATTACGTTGGTGTCCACCGCCATACCAATGGTCAGTACCAGGCCGGCAATTCCAGGGGCCGTTAACGTGGCACCAAAACCAGCCAGGATACCGACCGTAAACAGCAGGTTCAGGATCAGGGCAATATTGGCAACCCAGCCACTCGTGTTATAATAAACCAACATCAATAAGAAGATCACGACAAAAGAGATCAGGAAAGCCATGGTGCCACCTTTAATGGCAGCTTTTCCCAGTGTTGGTCCCACTTGTTGTTCCTGTACAATTTTTGCAGGGGCAGGTAGTTTACCTATTTTTAATATACGGGCCAGGTCAGCCGCATCTTGTTGGGTATAGGATCCGGAAATGGAAGAAGTTCCATCAGGAATGGCGCTGATCACATTCGGAGCAGACTGCACCACATTATCCAGCACGATAGCAATTGGCTTGCCCACATTTTCTTCTGTCATTTTCTTCCAGGCATTGGCACCGGCCTTATTCATCTCCATCCGGATCTCTACTTTACCAAACTGGTCAAATTCCTGACGGGCATCGGTCACTGCATCACCTTCTAATTTTGCTGTAGCACGGCCAAATGTCTTTAATGCATATACAGGCACTCTTGATCCCGCTTTGCCGTTTTTATCTTTTGGTGCGATACCGTAAGCAAACACAGCATCACCGGGGAAAAAGCTTTTATACTCATCCAGGTATTTCCTGAATTCCGCTGTATCTTTTATTGCAACAGAACCTACCGCTGAAGGATACACGACTTTTCCTTTTTCATCCTGATAAGGTTGAAAACCCGAGGGGTCTAAAAATTTATCCATCGTATTACCGGTGGCAGTTATTGCTGTTTTCCCGGTAGTGTCCGTATCAGTATTACCAATTTTATCGGATAAGATATCTTTCTTTTTACCGGTATCTATTTTAGCAACTCCCTGGTTTTTTCCGGCTGTATCTTTTGCAGCAGCTGTGTCTTTAGTGATAATGCTGTCTTTTTTGGCCGCTGTATCTTTTACACCGCCATATTTGATATTATAGGCTTCTACGGTTTTACCCCAACCAACGGAATAGTTCTGGTCTGCCAGCGTATACAATTCCCAGAACTGGAGATTCGCAGTGCTTTGTAAATAGGTTCTTACTCTTTCCTTATCCTTTACTCCGGGCAATTCCACATTGATGGTGCCCTTGGAAGGATTTGCATTGATATTGGGCTGGGCTACACCAAACTGGTCAATACGGTTTTGCAACCTGTCATAGGTTGTTTCAAAAGCGGTTTCCGATTCTGCCCTTATATAACTTTCAACCTGGCTATCGGTTGATTTGATATTGATCTTATCAGCACTGGCCGATGTAAACAATGACGCCAATGGTCTCGTGGGCTCTAATTTCCTGTACTCGTCAATAAAGAGCGTAATAAAATTAGCATCACTGTTCGCTTTGCGCTTATTGGCATTTTTAATAGCGGCTAAAAAATTAGGGTCTTTTGAATTATTGGACAAAGATTTCAGCAATCCAGACATCTCCACTTCAAGGGTTACGTTCATACCACCTTGCAGATCGAGTCCGAGATTCAGCTCTTCCCCTTTTGCTTTTTGGTAACTAACGGCACCGTTGATACCGTAGGTAACGGTCACCTCTTTGGTGCTGTCCAGTAAACGTTTTAACCTGTCCAGGTAAACCTTGTCTATAGTTTCCTGGTAGATAGCCTGTGAATCTTTGTTATTCGGATATTTCTCAGCGGCGCTTTTGTAATTATTCGTTACATAAGTCCGGGCCTTTCCCTCCATCTTCTTTTCATGTTGTCTTACGAAAAAAGTAAAAGACAGTTGATAGAGAGAATAAACAATCAGGAGAATAGTAAAAAAGCGAACCAAACCTTTCAGTTGCATACAATGATCGTTTTACATTTTTAATGCCTCTTCACCAGGTAAGCAGTCGTGGAAAGGCTTTTGGGATTTTTTAAAGAGGGGCAAAGATAGGGGTTTCGGGCATAATTTTGGCGGTCATTTCCAGCCCTTTTTGGCTCCCCAAAAGGACAGTATTTCTGATGGATTTCAGTGGGTTATGTTTGATTTTTTTACAGCCAGGGCGTAAACAGCTTCAGCTTGCTGGCTTGGTACCTCAATACTTCTGGTTCTTCGATATTTCTTGCTAATTTGAGCAGATGAAAATATCCGGGGTATGTTTTGTTTCTTTTACCGTCTTCCTGGCGGCTGGTAGTTATGGCAATTCTGGAAAAAGTGACCTCCCAATTTATAATCCAACACTGGTGAACTTTACCCATAACAACCTGCAGCAGTTACCTGATACATTTATCAACAACCTGCTCGCCTCCAATACAGAATTATTCGGTCCCCTGCTGGCGCAAAAAGACCTATTGGGGATACAAGTGATCTATACCGCTATTGATAGGGGTAAAAAAAAGAAGGATAAGATCAAATTCACCGACCACACATGGAACCTAAATCCCGATAATTATTTTTATCCGGCTTCCACGGTGAAATTGCCTGTCGCCATTCTGGCTCTGCAAAAACTCAATGAATTAAAGATCCCGGGACTGGATATGAACAGTACCATGATAACAGGGAAGGAAGGAACGGAGCAGACCGATGTGACCAAAGATCCTTCTGCATCCGATGACCGGCCCACGATCGCTCACTATATCAAAAAAATCTTATTGGTCAGTGATAACGATGCATTCAACCGGCTCTATGAATTCTTGGGACAGGAATACATTAATAAGAGCCTTCACCAAATGGGATATAAAGATATACAGATCATTCATCGCCTCAGTGTTTCGCTAACAGAAGAGCAGAACAGGCATACCAATCCGGTCAGTTTTTTTGATAGGGAGGGAAAGCTCTTGTATGCGAAACCCGCAGAGAAAAGTAGACTCAATTACAGGGCAAGAAATATAAAATTGGGCAAGGGATACTTGCAAGGTGGACAGCTTGTGAATGAGCCGTTTGATTTTTCGGTCAAGAACCTTTTACCGCTTATGGACCTGCATCAAATTGTCAGGAGCATTATTTTCCCGGAAGATATTCCCAAAGAACAGCAGTTCGATCTCAGCAGGGAAAATTATAATTTTTTGCGTTTATATATGTCCATGTACCCTGCTGAATCGGCTTCCCCAGTGTATGATTCTGCAACCTACTGGGATAATTATGTAAAGATGTTATTCTATGGGACGGAGAAAACAAAACCGGAACCCGGTATCCGCATTTTCAATAAGATCGGTACGGCCTATGGTTTTTTAATTGATGCAGCTTATTTTTTAGATCGGGAAAATAGCATTGAGTTTATGCTGAGTGCTGTTATCTATTGCAACAGCGATGGGATTTTCAATGACGATCAGTATGATTATGCTTCCATTGGTTACCCGTTTCTGAAAAACCTCGGCCGGGTCATCTACGAATATGAACGAACAAGAGTTAGGAAAACCAAAACTAAAGTTGCTCCCAATTTCTTCAACTATACTTATTGAATCCGTTATTTTTTTATCTTCGGTCGCTTTTACAGACTGCTTGCTTACCATCTTTATTAACCTGTTAAAAAAAATCAACTGACATGCAGTTATCATCTTTTTTGGAGCGATTCAACGAACCGGAAACATTGAAAATGGCTAAACTCGGCCGTGAACTGAGAGCTAAAGGCGTTGACGTGATAGACCTGAGTTTGGGAGAGCCTGATTTTGATACACCTGATCATATTAAGGAAGCTGCCATTAAAGCCATACATGATAACTGGAGCCATTATACACCAGTACCGGGTTTCCTGGATCTGAGAGAAGCGATATGTACTAAACTGAAAAGAGATAATAACCTGGACTATAAGCCGGAAAACATCGTGGCTTCTACCGGTGCAAAACAAAGTCTGGCCAATGTGATGCTGGCATTGGTAGATGATGGAGATGAAGTTATAATACCCACACCTTTCTGGGTTACCTATAGCGAACTGGTAAAGATCACCCGGGGAAAAGTGGTACAGGTGCAGAGTACTTCCGAACGGGGCTTTAAAATAACGCCACAACAGTTAGAAGCAGCCATTACATCAAAGACAAAATTGTTTTTATTTTCTTCTCCCTGTAATCCAAGCGGGGCAGTGTATAGTAAAGAAGAATTGGCAGCCTTTGTTGCCGTGTTGAAAAAATACCCGGATGTGTATATTATGTCCGATGAGATATATGAGTACATCAACTTTGTAGGTGCGCACGAAAGTATTGCTCAGTTTTCGGCAATAAAAGACAGGGTGATCATTGTAAATGGTTTAAGTAAAGGCTTTGCGATGACCGGCTGGCGATTAGGTTATATAGCTGCGAATACTGAAGTAGCTAAAGCTTGTGAGAAAGTCCAGGGACAATTTACAAGCGGCCCGAATTCAATTGCACAGAAAGCTGCCGTTACTGCTTTGACAACTGATCTTCGTCCTTCTATGGAAATGGCCAAAGAGTTTAAAAGAAGAAGGGCCCGCGTCCTGGAGATCGTAAAAGATATTCCGGGTGTTATCTGTAGTCAGCCCGAAGGAGCATTTTATATTTTCCCGGATGTAAGTGCCTATTATGGTAAGACTGATGGGGAGACCGTGGTCACCAATGCGAATGATCTTTGTATGTACCTTCTGAACAAAGCCCATGTTTCTTCCGTGATGGGAGATGCATTTGGTGAGCCGAAATGTGTTCGCTTTTCGTTTGCAAATAGCATGGAAAAAATTGAGGAAGGATGGAAAAGAATAAAAGAAGCACTGGCGAAATTGAAATAGCAATTGCTATTCATTTATTCTTTTAAAAATCATTGAGCCTTCTTTTTTAATTACTATTAATTTATCGTTGATGATTTCGGCTGTAATTTTTTCTTCTGCGTGACCTTCTTCAGAAATTTTCAGCTCCTTATTTTTATCATCGTACGTGTAATTGACTGTTTGTTTATGATTTTTAGAATGGGATATGAGTTTGCCACAGCTATAAATTCTATACTTCCCTGTCCAATCAGTTCTTTTTTTTCTTCTTCAGTCAGTTCTTTGTTGACCACTTCAGACACTGTCCATTTTCCTACTATTGATTTGTTGGTTTCCCCCTCACCAGGGGGTATATCTTTTTCTGCTGTTGTGGTAGTTGTAGTTGTACCTGTTTTATCCTGATCTGTTACAGTTTTTCGCTTTTACAAGATGCCAATACCCATACAGCGACAGGAATTAATAAAATTCTCATTTCAATAAGTTTAGGTAACTAAATATAATAATTTTCCAGTAAAGAGAACGCGGGGGAGGCTAACTACTTGCTTTCTTCTGAAAACCTTTTGTGCAATTCTAACACTTGTGGTATTACCAGTTGCTGGTCGTTATTTGTAATAACAAAATCGCAGCGTTTCATTTTCATTTCTTCATCCATCTGGCGGCTGATGCGTTTCATGATCTCTTCTACCGGGAGCTGATCCCGCTGCATCACTCTTTTGATGCGGATATCCTGAGGTGCGTATACACCGATGATATGATCCAATTGCTCTGCCGCACCGCTTTCAAACAGGAGAGCTGCTTCTTTTATGGTATAAAGACTTATTTGCCGGCTCATCCATTCTTCCGCATCGCGGATCGTAGCAGGGTGGGTGAGGGAGTTAAGCAATGCTAATTTCTCTTTATTATTAAAAACAATGCTTGCCAGGAATTTGCGATCCAGTTCCTCATTCTTATACGCCTCCTTGCCAAAATGTTCCATCACCAGCGCTTTTAGTGAAGGATCGGTATTCATCAGGTGTTTTGCTCTGTCATCTGCATAAAAAACCGGGATACCCAGTGTTTCAAAAACTTTGGCGACTGTTGTTTTACCACTACCAATTCCACCAGTAAGACCGATTTTTATCATGCTAGTACAATATTGTTAACGGGGTTAACGAAAACAAAAATCCCAAATTCCATTTGTAAACATACAAATGGAATTTGGGATAACGTAGTTGTAATTTATTTTTTATCAGTAGCAGCCGGCCTGTTTAATGCAGCGGTCCAATCCATACTGATCGCACTTTTTTCGATCTTCAGGTAACTGCCAGGGCTTACTTCAATGTTCAGCGTTCCGTCTTCATTCACTTTGTTGATGGTACCATGGATACCAGCAATGGTAACAATCTTATCACCTTTACCCATATTCTCAATAAATAATTTCTGGGTTTTTGCTTTTTTTGCCTGCGGCCGGATGAAGAACATCCAAAACACTAATATCATCATGCCCAGGAAAATAAACTGGATCGAGCCACCCATGCCACCGGAACTTGCTTTACCGTCGGCACCGGCAGGCTGAGTACAGGCCGAGAAAAATACCAGGACTAAACTGGCCGTGATATAGCTGATCGTTGATTTCTTCATAATTTTTTTGTATTGTCTTATTTTAATAAATCGCTGTTGATTTTATTTTACTAACTGAGCCCGAAAGGTCAATGTATCAGCTCCATCGGGTTGGATATTGGCTTTTACATACACCTGTTTGCGGGTCTCATCATGACCGGCACCATTGAATTTTGCTTTGATGACGCCTTCTTCTCCCGGTGCAAATGCATTTTCCGGTTTTTCAGGGATCGTACAACCGCACTGGGCGGTTACACTTTCTATGACCAAGTTTTTACTGCCAGTATTTTTAAACCGGAAGCTGATTTCAATCTCTTTTCCTTCTTTTTGTTTGCCCAGGTCAACGTAAGTAGAGTCCAGCCATTGAATGCTGGTATAATTAGCTGGATCAGCATTGGTGTTGGGCGTGGCAGTAGACGCTGCTTCATCAATCAGTTTTTGCTTGGCAAGACCAAGACTGTCTTTTGTTGACCGGTTTCCATCTGCTTTTTTATCGACGCTTTTACAGGCTGCAAGGCTGGCAGCGGCAACAAGAAGTCCAAACACGTATTTCATGCTTTTTATTTTTTAAGGGTTCAATTTATTCAGAGCGGTTGCAAATGTACAGGAAAAGAAGCGATTGCCTTTAGCCGCCCCTGATTTTAAGCTTTCCGGTAATCCACTTTCAACATTTTTCCCTGCTCTACCAGCTCTTTGTGGATATTATCCAGGATCCCGTTCACAAACTGCCCGCTTTGAGAAGTACTGTAATCTTTGGCCAGGTCGATGTATTCATTGATGGTGACTTTGGGCGGGATGGTTTCAAAATAAAGGAATTCAGCAACCCCCATTTTCATCATGACCATATCCAGCAGGGCAATTCTTTCCGGGTCCCAGTTTTTTAATTTGGGGACGATCAGGCTCTGGAGGTATTCACTTTTATCCGTCACTGTTTGCAGCAGCCCTTTCGCAAATTGTTCCTTATCCGCACTCATCAGTTGCTTGAAATTATAGATTCCTGGTTTTTGAATATAACCAACCAGCAATTGCACCAGCATATCACCATCATCATCCCAGTTGGAAAATGTTTCCTCAATATGTGCCACAAAATCTTCGTTGGCCAGTAAGAGATCGTTCAGGATGAATTCAAGGATCTTTTTTTCCTCTGTTTTCTCACGGCCGTCCTTAGTGGCATAGGCTTTATATTCCGGTTTGATAACGAGTTGCAGGTAGATTTTCCGAAGCAGGTCTTTGTCCGTGGTCAGCTCCGGTTTTAGTTTGTTGAATTGTTCTTTCAGTGCGGGGTCTTCCAGCATTTTCCATAACAATTCATTACCGGCGATCTTGGTATTGACATTAAGGTCGGTAGCGCTTGGTAAATGTTTGGAGGCTTTTTTGTGGGCATCCGTTTCAGCGTAGCGGCTTACTTCGGTCAGGAACCAGATGAGATAGACCAATAAGGCACGGGTCTGGTCAAAATGCTGTTGCAGGATTTTCTGAGGCTCACCGGGCTTCACTGTTGTTTCCAGCGTAGTAATAGTGTAAAGAGTCTGCATCACTTTCACCCGAATATTTCTTCTGCTGATCATGCTATAAGAACTTTGTGGGTGCGAAGATAAGGCTTTCCGGCTTGGCTGTTCCGGGGCATTTGGCCCGCTCAAATGTTCGAAGATGTTTGGTGAGCGGTTTAGTCAGCTGGGTCTGGTAAAGTGAAAATTTGTCACCCGGGTTGCTGAAATAATTTCTGCTTTCTTTCTAAATGACAGAATTAGTAGCCAAAACATGAAGATTTTACCGGTTCTTTCCCTCAGGCATGGTATTTCCTGTACCTTTGCAGTCCCAAATCCTGAACATGGATCCAGGCTGGACAATCATTTCAATAAACACAAAATCAATACAATTATGGCTAAGAAAGTCAATGTTACCCCACTTCACGACAGGGTAATTGTAAAAGCAGATGCTGCTGAAGAAAAAACATCCGGTGGCATTATCATCCCCGACACCGCTAAAGAAAAACCACAACGTGGTATTGTGATCGCTGCTGGCCCCGGTAAAAAAGATGAGCCGGTAACCGTTAAAGCCGGTAACACGGTATTATATGGTAAGTATGCCGGAACAGAGATCCAGATCGAAGGCGTGGATTATCTGATCATGAGAGAGTCCGATATTTTAGCAATCGTTTAATTTGATCCCCCGACGGCGGGAGAAGATGCGCTGATTGGAAAATAATCAGGTACTTCAAACTTTCAAATTAAATAATTTTCAAATTAAATAATTTTCAAATCAAACATTATGGCAAAACAAATCTTCTTCGATATTGAAGCAAGAAACAGGATGAAAAAAGGTGTTGACACATTAGCCAACGCCGTGAAAGTAACTCTGGGCCCCAAAGGCCGCAACGTAGTGATCGAAAGAAAGTTCGGCGCTCCGACCGTTACAAAAGATGGTGTAACGGTAGCAAAAGAAATTGAACTGGAAGACCCTATTGAAAATATGGGTGCGCAAATGGTAAAAGAAGTAGCTTCCAAAACAGCCGATATTGCTGGTGATGGTACGACTACTGCCACCGTACTGGCCCAGTCTATCATCAGTGAAGGATTGAAAATGGTAGCCGCTGGTGCAAACCCTATGGATCTGAAAAGAGGTATCGATAAAGCAGTGAGCTTAGTTATAGAAAACCTGAAAGTACAAAGCCAGACTGTTGGCAACGACAGCAAAAAAATTCAGCAGGTAGCAACTATCTCCGCTAATAATGATGAAACAATTGGTAAACTGATCGCTGAAGCATTTGCCAAAGTGGGTAAAGAAGGTGTGATCACGGTGGAAGAAGCAAAAGGCACGGATACTACTGTTGATATTGTAGAAGGTATGCAGTTTGATCGGGGTTATATCTCTCCTTATTTCGTTACAAACAGCGAAAAAATGCAAGTAGAGTTGCAGAACCCTTACATATTAATATATGATAAGAAGATATCTGCGATGAAAGACATTCTTCATATCCTGGAGAAAGTAGCGCAAAGTGGTCGTCCTTTACTGATCATTGCAGAAGACCTGGAAGGGGAAGCATTAGCTACCCTGGTAGTAAATAAATTGCGGGGTACTATTAAAGTGGCGGCAGTAAAAGCTCCGGGTTTTGGCGATAGGAGAAAAGAAATGCTGACTGATATAGCGATCCTGACTGGTGGAATTGTTGTTAGTGAAGAACTGGGTCACAAATTAGAAGGTGCTGACCTGACTACTTTAGGTTCTGCTTCTTCAGTAACAATTGACAAAGACAATACAACCATCGTTGGTGGTAAAGGCAAGAAAGCCGATATCACTGCACGGGTGAACCAGATCAAAGCACAGGTAGAGAATACTACTTCTGATTATGATAAAGAAAAATTACAGGAACGCCTGGCGAAATTAGCCGGTGGTGTAGCGGTATTATATATAGGTGCTGCGACAGAAATGGAAATGAAGGAAAAGAAGGATCGTGTTGACGATGCCTTACACGCTACAAGAGCTGCGGTGGAAGAAGGAATTGTTCCCGGTGGTGGTGTAGCATATATCCGTGCTATCGAAAGCCTGGAAGCTAAAGTAAGAGGACAGATCGCTGATGAGCAAACCGGTATGGCTATTGTTCGCCGTGCCCTGGAAGAGCCCATCCGCATTCTCACTGCCAATGCAGGTATCGATGGTTCTATTGTTGTTCAGAAAATAAAAGAAGGCAAAGGTGATTATGGTTTTAATGCCCGCACGGAAGTGTATGAAAATCTTTTCAAGGCCGGTGTTATCGATCCCACTAAAGTGGCTCGTGTTGCATTGGAAAATGCAGCGTCTATCGCTGGTATGTTGCTAACGACTGAAGCTGTAGTAGTTGACAAGCCAAAGAAAGAAGAGGCACATTCACATGGCGCACCTGATATGGGTGGCATGGGTGGTTACTAATATTTATACTATAAAGCAACGTATATTAACGAGATCCCGTTTCTGCAAAGAGGCGGGATTTTTGTTTTACTTGCTAAATAAGACGGAGGATGTCCCATTTAGCATTAGATTTGCATGCATTTTTAAAGTAAATCCTGCTTTGAAAAATCATTCATTAAAAATAATTATATATGAGGAAATTGTACAAATTCTTACTTACTTTTTATGTGGTTGGAAGTATACCTTTTATAGCTTCTGCACAGCAAGACAAATACTGGTCGGCAACTGACGCCGGCAGTGTTGCTGTTAAACACAAAGCAGCAGCAAGACAAGCGTTCCCAAAAGACTTTCGTGTATTTAACCTGCATGCTGATGCGTTGAAACAGCAGTTGTTCCAGATTGTTGATAAGCCGGGAATATCGACAAGAATTTCATTGCCAAATGCGGCAGGTACGATCGAAGTTTTTGAAATTTTTGAAGCCTCGAATTTTGTACCGGAATTACAAGCCCGTTTTCCACAGATCAGGGCATTCTCAGGCAGAGGCATCACTGATAAAGGCGCTACCCTGAAATTAAGTTATGCTCCCAACTGGGTACAAACAATGGTTTTCCGTGCCAACGGTGAAGCCAATGAGTACATCGAACCATATTCGCAGGATGGAAAGGCTGTTGCCGTTTTTAAGTCACAAAGATCTAAAGGAGGTTTGCCATGGGTATGTTCTACCCCTGATGCGAACCTGGCCCAGAGCCTGAATAACCGTGTCTATACAAACGGTATCGAAAGCAATACCGGTCAATTAAAAACCATGCGTCTGGCTCAGTCTTGTAATGGTGAGTATTCCAACTTCTTTGGTGCATTCAATGCATCACAGGTGGCACTTGTTCTCGCAGGTTACAACGCGACACTGACCCGTTGCAATGGTTGTTACGAAAGAGACCTTGCCATTCACCTGAACCTGATCGCAAACACCGACCTGGTTATTTTCTATGATCCCGCAACGGATCCATATACAACAATGGGATTATGGAACAACCAGTTACAAGCTACATTGACAAGTATCATTGGTGAAGCAAACTATGACATTGGTCATATGTTCGGTGCTTCCGGTGGTGGCGGTAATGCCGGTTGTATCGGTTGTGTATGCGTAGACAACCAAAAGGGCAGAGGTATCACTTCACCTGCGGATGCTATTCCACAGGGTGATAATTTCGATATCGACTATGTGGCGCATGAAGTAGGTCACCAAATGGGTGGAAACCATACGTTCTCTATGTCAAATGAAGGTGTAGGTGTAAATAAAGAAGTTGGTTCCGGTATCACCATCATGGGATATGCCGGTATCACCAACCAGGATGTAGCTCCGCACTCGATCGATATCTTCCATGAAGCATCGATCCAGCAGATCCAGGTAAATATGGCAACAAAATCCTGTCCAATCACTATTTCACAAACAGGAATCAATGCAACACCGGTAGTAGCCGCGGTTGCTAACTATACTATACCTAAAACAACTCCTTTTGCATTGACCGGTTCGGCAACAGATGCTAATCCTGGTGATGTACTGACCTATTGCTGGGAACAAGACCAGGATGGTGCTGGCCAAACAGGAAATAATAGTGTGGCCCGTGAGAATAAACCAACAGGTCCAAACTGGTTGACATGGCCGGCGACTACCAATCCGACCAGATTGTTCCCCAGACTTTCGACGATCCTTACTGGTGCTTCTGTTACAGGCCCGTTACCCGGTGGGGATGCGATCGCTAATACTGAAGCCTTGAGCTCTGTCGCAAGACCCCTGAACTACCGGCTTACCGTAAGAGATAACAGACCTTATAATGGTACCGCTGTTGGTCAAACACAATTTATTGATATGGTAGTGACCGTTGACGATGTAACAGGTCCTTTCCTGATCACTACACAAAACAGTGCGGTAAGTTATTTCCAGGGCGATAATCAAACCATATCCTGGTCTGTAAACGGTACCACCGGTGCACCGATCAACTGCGCGAACGTAAAAATTTCTTTCTCGACAGATAACGGAGCAATCTTTACAACGCTGATCGCCAGTACTCCGAATGATGGTTCTGAAGTGATCACGATCCCAGGCGTAACAACTACACAGGGACGTTTCAAAGTAGAAGCGATTGGAAATATCTTCTTTGATATAAACAATGCACAGATCACTGTAGCACCTCCACCAAACGGCTTTTCGTTCAACAGCCCGGCGCCTGTTACGGCTGCATGCCCCGCGCCTAACTTAATGACTTCAACGAATCTGACAGCTACATATCTTGGGTCGTTCGCAGGAAATATCAACCTGACAGGTGCTGTAATACCTAATTTAGCAACGGTGTCTTTCAGTAATCCTGCCTTAACAACAGGGTCTCCTTCAACGACGGTTTCATTAACGGGAATGGCAACTTTAAATCCGGGTAACTACACTGTGACGGTTACTGGTGTGGGTGTTGGCGGACCAACTATTACCAGGGATATTGTATTCACGATCAACCCGGGTTCAGGTCCGGTAATTACAACACAACCCACTAACCAGGCTGCTTGCACTGGTGCTAATGCCATCTTTAATTCCGCTGCGACAGGTGCTACCTTCCAATGGCAGGTGAGTACTCCAGCCATTCCGGCATTCACCAATATCCCAGTTGCAATTTCCCCATCTTATACTGTAACGGGAGCAACCATTGGACAAAACGGTAACCAATATCGTGTGATTGCTACCGGCCAGTGCGGAAGCACTACATCGAATGTGGCTACCCTGACAGTGAACGTGGGTCCTGCTGTAACGACCAACCCAACATCACAAAGTGTATGTTCCGGTAGCGCTGTTAGCTTTGTTGCTGCCGCTTCGGGAACACCTGCTCCCGGTTATCAATGGCAGGTGAGTACGATTGCGGTTCCGGCGTTTACGAACATTCTCGGTGCTACTTCACCTACGTATACTATTCCAAGTACAACTGTAGCGATGAATGGCGATCAATATCGTGCGGTGATCACTAATACCTGTGGGTCTGTGAATACAACAACGGCCACATTACTGGTGTCATCCTCTGTAACCATTTCTGCAAACCCAACTAACCAAACTGTGTGTGAAGCAACGAATACCAGCTTCACTGTTTCAGCCGCCGGTTCCGGTCTTACCTACCAGTGGCAGTTAAGCACAGATGGCGGGGGTTCTTATAATAACGTACCAGCTGCTGCACCTTATTCAGGTTCAACGACTCCAACGTTAACGATCACAAACGTGCCTCCATCCTTGAATGGATATCGTTACAGAGCTATCGTGTCAAGTGGTGTTTGTACACCTGGTACTTCATCCGCTGCGATACTTACTGTTAATACATTTCCTGTTATTACCGCACAACCTGTTGCAGTAACAATCTGTGAAGGAGCATCTGCTTCCGTAAGCGTAACAGCTACCACCGGTGTAGGCGTATTAACTTATCAATGGCAATTTAGTACCGATGCAGGCGCTACCTGGAACAATATTGCTGGTGCTACAGCTAATACATTTGCCCAGCCTTTAGTTTCGGTAGGCCAGAACGGATATCGTTTCAGGGTAATAGTCACAGCAGGTTGCGGTTCCGTAACATCGAATGCGGTAGCATTCACCGTAAATACTTTCCCGGTTATTTCATTCTCACCGGTAACGGTGGTTTGTGTATCCGACCCGGCATTCACTTTAAGTGCAACACCTGTGGGTGGTGTATTCAGCGGTAGCGGTATTTCAGGAACTACATTCAATCCTTCGATAGCAGGTGTTGGTCCGAAAGCGATCACCTATACAATCAGCAATGCAGGTTGCCAGTCTGTTCAAACAAGAACAATACTGGTGAATGAATGTGCTGAACGTCACCTGAGATTGCAGGACTTCCCGGCGACTATTATTTATCCAAATCCTAACATAGGCGATTTCAATATCAGGCTAAACACTGACTTGTACACGACGATTGACGTGAAGCTGTTCAACAGCCTCGGTAAACTGGTTAAACAACAGGTGGCAACCGGTCTTAGCTATGGTAGCGTTATTGCTGTAAACACGAATAACCTGCCAAACGGTATTTATCATTTGTACCTGACAAACGGCAGCGATAAAAAATCACAGAGCATCCTGATCCAGAAGTTTTAAACTTCGTGGATTCACATAACAATATCCCGTCTTACCTTTTGGTGAGACGGGATTGTTTTTTACTTACTGATTATTTTTATTTCTACCCGGCGGTTTTGAATTCTTTCGTCTTCTGTTTTTTCCGGCCAGGGAAAGAGGGGAGTGGAATGACCAAAACCTTTATACGAGACTCTGTTGGCCGCAATATTATTTTCAACGAGGTAATCAGTTACCGCTCTGGCCCTGGCGGCTGATAAATTATACTGGCCGGTCTCCCCATCTAATCCATCATCATCAGCTTGTTCGCAGCAAATATGTCCTTCCACCCGGATGATCAATTTAGGATAGGCCCTCATGGCTTCCAGTAATTCTTCCAGCATCGGTGTTGATTCGGGGAGAAAGCGACGCATACCACCAAAAAAATTTATATTCCGTAAAACGATATTGGTTCCGGCCTTCGTGGCAGAGTCGGCGATCTTATCTTTCAGTGATATCGTTCCGGTGGGTTGGCTGGGCCCGAACTTGCTGAAGCTGATCTGTACCCGGCGATTGGCCAGTCGTTCTTCTTCCGTTGTATTTTCATTGAGCTGTATTTTTTCACCATGACCTGTTTCGCTGGCGATACTTGCTGGCTGAATACCCTGGCTAAGCAGGTAATTCTTTACCGTGCTCACCCTTTTTTTCGAAAGCCTGTTGTTGTAATCATCCGAACCGGAGGGATCACAATAACCGTTCAAATGGATGGTCAGCGAATCCCTATTATCTTTTTGTACCGTTAAAAAACTGTCTAGTTGGAGCCGGGCCACCGTGGTTAACTGATCTTTATTAAAATCAAAATGAACACTGAAAAGCTGCTGGGAATACCCGCCACAGGCGAAAAACAGGGCCAGGCTGATACAAATTGTCTTCATGAATTTGTTGATTATGCAGAGCGGTGAAAGTTTGCCTTTTGAGGTAGAGGCATTTATAAAACGACGAAATGCAAGATTTCTTATGCCGGCCCCCACCGGGACGCTGTTTTAACGTACCTTTGCCGCCTTAAAATAAGCATTCATGATCAGTGTAAAGGACCTGAAACTCGCCTACGGCAAAAGGGTATTGTTTGAAGAAGTGAACCTCAATTTTCTGAAAGGGAATTGCTATGGGGTGATCGGTGCCAATGGTGCAGGTAAAAGTACCTTCCTCAAGATACTGAGTGGTGAGATCGAACCGAACAAAGGAACAGTTGAAATAACGCCAGGGGAAAGAATGGCCATCTTGAAACAGAACCAGTTTGAGTTTGACGGTGAAACCGTATTAAATACCGTAATGATGGGCCATACCAAGTTATGGGCCATTGCCAAAGAAAGAGAAACCATTTATGCCCTCGCTGATTTTACGGAAGAAGATGGTATGCGTGCTGGCGAACTGGAAGGTGAGTTCGGTGAAATGGGTGGTTATACCGCTGACAGCGATGCGGCTACTTTATTAAGTGAGCTGGGAGTAGAAGAAGAATTCCACCAGTCGCTGATGAAAGATATTCCTTCAAATTTTAAAGTACGGGTATTGCTGGCACAGGCCATATTTGGTAACCCGGATATTTTATTATTGGATGAGCCGACCAACGGTTTGGATATTGAGACCATCGGCTGGCTGGAAAATTTCCTGGCCGATTATGAAAATATTGTATTGGTAGTGAGCCATGACCGTCACTTCCTCGATGCGGTTTGTACACACGTAGCCGATGTGGACCGCCAGAAAGTAAAGATCTTTACCGGTAACTATAGCTTCTGGTATGAATCTTCCCAGCTGATGGCCCGCCAGGTAAATGATAAGAACAAGAAAACAGAAGAGAAAAGACAGGCATTGATCGACTTTATTGCCCGCTTTAGTGCGAATGCTTCGAAAAGTAAACAGGCTACATCGAGAAAAAAGGCGTTGGAGAAATTGTCGATTGAAGAGATTGAACCGAGTTATAGAAAATATCCCGGTATTATTTTTCAACCATTGCGGGAAGTAGGTAACCAGATATTGAATATTGAAAAGCTGACCAAGTCGGTGGATGGCCGCGTCCTCTTTAAAGATGTAACGTTCACGGTTAATAAAGGAGATAAGATCGCTTTACTCAGCCGCGACCCGTTAGCCGTTACTAGCTTTTTCAATATTGTGACGGCAGAAACTATTGCTGATAGTGGTTCCTACGAATGGGGTACCACTGTTACCCATGCCTACCTGCCACAGGAAAATAACCTGTTTTTCAATGGCAAGGATAACCTGATGGACTGGTTACGCCAATACGTACCGGACCATGTAAAAGATGTGGATGAACCTTTTCTCCGTGGATTTCTCGGGAAAATGTTATTCAGTGGTGATGATGTTTTAAAGACCACCAATGTATTGAGTGGGGGAGAGAAAGTGCGTTGTATGCTGAGCAAGATGATGCTGCAAAGCCCGAATGTGATCTTACTGGATCAGCCAACGAACCACCTTGACCTGGAAAGTATTCAAAGTTTCAACGAACAGTGTACGGAATATAAAGGCATCGTTTTATTAACGAGCCATGACCATACTTTTATGCAAACCGTGGCCAACCGGATCATCGAGTTAACACCGAGAGGGATCATTGACAGGTTGATGACCTTTGATGAATACCTGGTGGATGAGCGGGTGAAGACGTTGAAGGAAGAGTTGTATAAATAGGGGGGGGCTAGTGGCTAGTGGGGTTTGGCGAGTGGGGGTAAGATAAATTTATAGTTCCCGTTTGTGTTTTGGCTTTGCTGAGCAGAAACGGGATTTTTTTACCCGGGGCTTGACAGGAAGAAAACTTCTCTCTATATTGGACTTCCTAACGATTAGCCACAACCTATTCAACAAATCCATTCCTACCGTACCTGTTAGTCCCTCCGGGAAAAATTTATATCCGGCCGAAAGTTATGTCATTCCGCCCCGGGCGAAACGGGATTCGGGTTGAAGCCAACTGCAGCATGAAGTAAAGAGTTTGCCCTCCCTGCCAAACAGGAAGCGGCTTTTTTATTACCAGCCTCCAACCGTCATCCAGAGCAAAGCGAAGGAAAGTTCCATCTTTCTTCCTTATCTTCCTTTTCCAATGACATCCACCACCACCCTCGCTAAAAAAATTGGTTTCTGGTCTGCCACTGCGATCATCGTAGGCAGTATCATCGGCTCCGGTGTGTTTATGAAACCGGCCAGCATGGCGGGGCAATTAGGCTCTCCTGTCTGGCTAACAGTAGTATGGATCATTGCCGGACTGTTTTCTCTTTTTGGTGCACTGGTCTATGCCGAGTTGGGAGCCATGATGCCGGAAACCGGTGGCATCTATGTGTACTTCAGAAAAATGTTTGGTGGCTTTACAGCTTACCTCTACGGATGGGCCGCATTTTCCGTGATGAATACAGCCGCCATAGCCGCCATTGCTTTTGTTTGTGCCCAGTACGCTGATTATTTTTTGCATCTGCCAAGGTTCAGTGAAGCAACGGAACTTTCGGTTATCTGGCATTTACCTTTTGTCGGCGATTTATTTCCACTGAAAAACTTTGGTGTCAAATCGCTGGCTATATCGTTGGTAGCAGGACTTACCTGGCTCAATTACCGAAGTGTAAAAGCAGGAAGTTCTTTCCAGTTGATTTCTACGATTGTCAAGATCGGCGTAATTGCAGCACTTATTATTGGCATTTTCTTTTTTGGTAACGGATCAGTGGAGAATTTTTTCCGGTCGGAAAATCCGAAACAGGGCGATGCCTTGCTCAGCGGCATTATTGCGGCGCTCACGGGGGCTTTCTTTGCCTATGATGGCTGGATCAATATAACTTTTATTGCAGGTGAGATAAAACAACCGCAACGGAATATTCCCCGCAGTTTATTCACCGGTGTTATTGCCTGTATTATTGTTTATGTATTAGTGAACCAGGCCTATCTCTATGTATTACCTATAGAAACAATTGCTGGTTCTTCTTTAGTTGCTTCAGACGCAATTAGTGTTGCCATCGGCAATACAGGAGGGGCATTGGTGGCTGCCATGATCGTCATCTGTACCTTGGGTGCCATTAACGGAAATATTATGGCCACCACCAGAGTTACATATGCGATGGGAAAAGATAAAGCTTTTTTACCCTGGGCGGGTAAAGAGCATCCAAGGTATCAAACACCGGGCAACGCCTTATGGCTGCATAGCATCTGGATAGCTGTCCTGATCATTTCCGGTTCCTTTGATATGCTGGCAGATATGATGGTCTTTATCAGCTGGATCGCCTATGGTATGGGCGCAGTAGGTATATTTATGCTGCGAAAGAAAATGCCGGAAGCTAAACGGCCGTATAAGATATGGTTACACCCATTTGTAACTTTATTATTTATTGGGTTTACCGCTTTGTTTCTTGTCATCACGGTCTACAACGATATCACCAACTATATCAACGACCGGCAACCGGTTGTCAATTCTCTGCTCGGTATCATTATCGTAGCATTGGGTATACCGTTTTTCTTTTATTTCCGGGAAAAAAAGAAATGATTAATGCATCATTTTTTTGATCATCTTTCCAAGCAACATCAATCCATAATCGGTATCCTCGTCCCAGGGGCGGGCAAAACTTATACGGATACAATTATTATAATTACAACTGGCAGAGAATATTTTCCCGGGTACAATGGATATATTTTGTTTCATCGCTTCCACCCGTAGTTTGAAGGTGTTTACCTTTTTATTCAGTTGCACCCACAAAATAAAACCACCATGCGGCCGGGATACTTTTGTGTCCACCGGGAAATGATCAATGATCGCCTGCAGGTAACGGAGGCATTGCGTATGCAGGGCTTTGCGCATTTGCTTTAAATGGTATTCATAGCGTCCATGCTGCAGGTAATGTGCAATAGCAGCCTGAGTAAGGGTAGGAGAGCTGATATTATGGATCCGCTTGATCTGCTTAACGGGCTCTAAAAATTTACCCGGCATTACCCAGCCAATACGATAACCGGGGGATAAGGATTTACTCAGTGAAGAACAATGCATCACCAGTCCCCTCGTATCGTAATATTTGCAGGTACGCGGCCGGTTCTTCCCAAAATAGAGTTCACCATATATATCATCCTCGATCAGGGGGATATTTTTTTTCGTAATGATCTCTACCAGTCTTTTCTTGTTCTCATCCGGCATACAACCACCGAGCGGGTTATTAAAATTGGGGATGACCACACAGGCTTTGATGGTAAATTTTATGATCGCTTCTTCCAAACTATCCAGGTCAAGACCGGTTATGGGAGAAGAAGATATCTCAACCACTTTTAAGCCCATGCTTTCCAGCGACTGAAAGATGCCGAAGTAGTTGGGAGATTCAACGGCGACCGTATCACCCGGTTGTGTAACCGCTTTAATGCACAGCGTGATGGCTTCAAGGCAACCACCGGTGACGACGATCTCATCCGGTTTTATTTTCCCGCCCCAATTAAAGGACAGCTTTGCAATTTGTTTTCGCAATTCCACATTGCCCTGTGTATGTTCATAGCTGATACAGGAATCCTTGCTTTCCCGCAGGGCCTGTACAACCGATTTGTTGATCTTGGCTGTAGGTAATAAAGAAGCATCTGGTGCGGCAATAGCAAAATTGATCACTTTGTCATTGTTCGAAGCAATATCTGAATAAATAGAAGCGATCATTTCTTTTACACTTACTTCATGCGATAATGGATCAGGCTGTATTGTTTTGGGTAACTCCGGGAAACGTTTCTGGTTAAAGCGAACGTAGTAACCCGACTTGGGTCTTGATTCGATCAATCCCTTTCCTTCCAAATGATAGTAGGCCTGGAAAGCCGTACCCATGCTGATACCATATTCATCACTCAGTACTCGAACAGAAGGCAGCTTATCACCGATCTTCAATACATCTTCTCCAATCATCTTTTCTAATCCATCTGCTACCTGCATGTAGAGATGGTCTTCAGTGGTGAAACTGTGTTTACGCATAATTCTAAGTTTGAAATAAGAGGTTAGAAGTTCGGGGATATCTTTGAAGTAAGGATTCGCACTTCTTACTTCATAGTTCGTACTTGATCTGATCTAGTCAAAAATACAAAAACTGAATCTGTTTTTTATAAAAAAAGAGTAAAATATTTGCACTATTATTTTATAACGGGTTTGTTTGAGAGATGAAACAATGGTATGATGAAAAAGGAAACCAGGTATGCGTTCATACTGTAAACCGTGAATCAAAAAAACTAAAATATGAATGAAATAACCATTGTGGAGTACCAGCCGGAGTAGCAGCGGTATTTCGAAAAATTTAACCGGCAGTGGATCGAAGAACTGTTTGAAATGGAACCGGTGGATGAATGGGTAGTCACAAACCCTGATAAAGCGATCATCGAACCCGGTGGAGCCATATTGATGGCGCTATACAATGGCGTGCCGGCCGGAACCGCAGGCCTGAGAAAATTTGATAATGGTATCTATGAATTTACCAAGATGGCAGTGGATCCTCCATTCCGGAGAAAAGGAATTGCAGAAGCGATCAGCTATGCCAGTTTTAAAAAAGCAAAAGAACTGGGTACTGCCAAAATGATCCTCTATTCCAATAAGCTCAATGCGGGAGCCGTGAAGCTTTACGAGAAGATCGGGTTCCGGCATGTGGAAGTGGAGAACGGGGTCTATAAAAGAGCCAATGTAAAAATGGATATATCTATTGATACAGCCATGCAACGGGCTCACGAATATGAACAAATGCTATTGCTAACCAATTAAACTCAATAACATGGAATTGCTAGCCGGAATTGATGTACGAAAAACAACGAATTCGAAACTGAAGGAAGTAGATTTTACCACGCTTGAATTTGGAAAATATGTGGCCGATCATATGCTCATCTGCGATTATGCAGCCGGAGACCAGATGGCTATCGGATGGCAACAGCCATTGATTGTTCCCTTTGCTAATTTATCGATGAACCCTGCCACTTTAGCCCTGCATTATGGACAAACGGTATTTGAAGGAATGAAAGCGTTCCGGATGCAGGATGGCGCTATCAATATTTTCCGGATTGAAAAACATTACGACCGCTTTGTCCGTTCGCTTGACAGAATGTGCATGGCCGCACCACCACGAGAGCTATTTATCGAAGGCCTGAAGCAGCTGGTAACACTTGACCGGGACTGGGTACCGGGCCAACCAGGCGCTGCCTTATACCTCCGCCCCTTTGTGTATGCCAGTGAAGCAAGATTTGGGGTCAAAATATCAGATCAATACCGTTTTATTATTTTCAGCGGGCCGGTGCCTGAACTCTATGCAAAACCGATCAGGGTAAAAGTAGAAACCAATTATGTGCGGGCGGCAAAAGGCGGGACAGGTGCAGCCAAATGCGGTGGCAATTATGGCGGTGCGTACTATCCAACCAAACTCGCAAGGGAGCAGGGCTATGAACAGGTACTCTGGACGGATGCGAAGGAAAATAAATTCATTGAAGAATCCGGTATGATGAATGCAATGTTTGTGATCAATGATGTGCTGGTCACACCCCCTTTATCCGATTCTATACTCGATGGAGTTACCCGTGATTCCATACTCACGCTTGCCAGTGAACTCGGCTATCCAACAGAAGAACGCCCGGTAGCGGTAACAGAATTGGAAAAAGCTTTTCACCAAAAAACAATTACTGAAGCTTTTGGTGCAGGTACTGCTGCAGTGGTAGCGCCCATTCAAACTATTCATATCAACGGGGTAGATTATCATCTTCCACCTTATACGGCCTATAATGTATTGAACAAAATAAAAAATAAGCTGGAAAGGATTAGGGTAGGGCTGGACGAAGATGTGCATGGATGGAATTGTATCGTTTGATTTTTTGTCCCGATAGCTATGGGGATTGGGTTAGTAAAAGGAGGCTGTCTCCTAAGTCGTTAAACGTCATTGCGAGGGAGGAGCGACCGAAGTAATCTGTTGAACATCAAATTGATGAATTCTCTCAGATTGCTTCATTTCATTCGCAATGACGACTTATGACAGCCTCTTTTTTATTTCGTATTTTACTGCCTCAACCTAAAAGCGACAAAAATGAAAACAGCGATCGTAACCGGTGCATCCGGTAACCTGGGACAAGCCGTTATTAAAAAATTCCTGGATGAAGATTTTTATGTTACCGGTACGATCATCCCCGATGATTCAGTGACAATCGACATCCGGGGCAAACATTTTGAAACCGCCATAGTGGATATGATGCAGGAAGAAGCAGCGCAGCAGTTTGTTGACCTGATGGTGGCCAAGCATAATAGTCTTGATGTAGCTGTATTGACTGTCGGTGGTTTTGCTATGGGGAATATTATCACCACGAAAACAGCAGATATTACCAAACAATACAAACTGAATTTTGAAACAGCCTATAATGTGGCGAGGCCTGTCTTTACACAAATGATGAAACAGGGGAGTGGTCGTATCTTTTTGATCGGTTCCCGCCCGGGTAACGATATGAAAAATAGTAAAGGCATGGTAGGATATGGGCTGGCCAAATCACTGATCTTCCGCCTGGCTGAATTAATGAATGAGGAGTCAGGAGGTAAAAATATTGTAACGTCTGTTGTGGTTCCTTCTACCATTGATACCCCCCAAAACAGGAAGAGCATGCCCACCGCTGATTTCAGCAAATGGGTAACACCCGAAGCCATTGCCGGTACCATTTATTTTTATTGCAGCCCCGAAGGAGCGATACTGCGGGAACCTGTGATCAAGGTTTACGGCAATTCTTAAAACTACTTCAACACCGATCTGTACCATGGGCCGGTAAGGAGAGAAGACGGTAAGTACTGAATTTAAAGAAAGTTTTTTTTTCGGCTTACCGCCATCCCGTCAATGAGTAAGCTTTGGGATAGACACCGGCGGGTCATTTTCTGACAGTTTGATTACCAACCTTCAGCATCTTTGGCAAGGCTTTTGTAAAAAAGTGGTAAATCTACAAGTTCAAACATGAAAACGACCATTGTTGCCATTTCCGCCTTTTTGCTCAGTATTATAGCCTCCCAATCCCAGACCCTTAAAGTCGGTGTGAACTTTGCCAATTTAAGTATAACCAATGATGGAGATATTGATGAAGCCAAAATCCTCACCAGTTTCCAGGTAGGATTTAGCGGTGATTTGAAAATTGCGCCCTTTCTTTCATTTCAACCCGGTATTTTATTTACTGGTAAAGGTTCTAAAACACAATCCGGTGAAACCACCGATGCTACTTATTATCGGGCAACCAGTAATCCTTATTATGTAGAGATTCCGGCAAATTTTGTTTTTAAAACACCAACCGGTCCCATTAAATTTTTTGCGGGTGCTGGTCCATATATCGCGGTGGGGGTAGCAGGTAAGAATAAAGTGGAGGGGAAATTTTTAGGAACTTCTTTCAGCAGTGAAAAAGCGATTGAATGGTCCAATGATGATCCTTCTACATTTGATTATGAAGAAGGTTCAGGCTATGGCATTCTGAAACGTTTCGATTATGGATTTAACGGCCTTGCCGGTATCGAAACCACTAATATTGTTTTATCTTTCAACTATGGTTTGGGCCTGGCTAAATTACAAAGCGGCAGAAACAGCAGTGCTGATGATAAAAATAAGCACCGGGTACTGAGTCTGACACTGGGCATTAAATTATAAACGTATTTTTCAATACATCCCTGAGAACCGCCGTCGCACTTCGTTGTGTGACGGCTTTTTTTTTCTGTACAACTCCTAAAACGAATCGAAGTTAGATCACAAAGTAATTTTCCAGGAAAAAAAGAGTGAAACCCCTTGCCAATTATTTTTTGCCGGCCAGTAATTGTTGCTCCCTCATTCATAACCAGCTTTTTAATTTCAGTTACACACAAGTAAACTTACGATAGCAGCTTAAGCATTTCTCCATGAAATACCCATAAACAGACATCATCTCACCTCTTTTGGAGTCTAAATTCTTTTAAGTGTTTATTCTTAATTATTTTTAAGTTTCGAATATCTTTTTAAGAGAAAACCACTAGTCCAATTTATATGAAACCACCTATTTATATCCGCCCAGGGGGTAGAACCTTTGCTGACTGCAGCCCTGTCTTGCCAATCAATACAGGAAGGATCGCCCTTTTTATTATTCCCTTTTTCCGGTATGCTATGATACTGGTAATCGCCATAATATGTCTTTTCTTTATGGTCTCCACTGCCAATGCGGCGATCAAAACATCAGGAGGATCTGGTAATTGGGTTGCTGCCGGTTCCTGGTCTCCGACGGGTGTACCGGCCAACGGTGATATAGTAATTATTGCCAGCGGACATACTATTACAGTCAATACCAATACGAATAATTTATTAAGCCTTACGATCAATGGTACTCTCGTGATCGGGAATAATAATGCTGACCGGACCGTTGCAGTTAGTGGGACGATTACGATTGCCAGTGGCGGAATTTTCAGAACAGCAGGCAATGGTGGTAATGAATTGGAGATGGGGGGACAACTTATTAATAACGGTACATTCGATATGTCCATCAGCGGGTCCACTGCTGAAGTGACCCTGAACGGTTCAGCCAATCAATCGATCAGTGGCAGTGGGGCCACTATGGATTTTGACCGGCTTATTATTAACAACAACGGTGCAGCGAATAATAATATAGCAGAAATACTCAGCACCAATTTTACTGCAGCGGCTGGTTTTCTTACACTCACCCGCGGTATTTTAAAAATGTCAGGAAGTTTTAACTTCTCCAATACTTTTTTTAATTCGGCTTCACCTGTCATTCATTCCGATGAAGGATTATGGCTGAACAATGCGAATGCAACTATTACTGGTCAGAACGGGGATACCCAGTTAGATGGTTTGCTACGATTATCTGACGGGACTTATATCGCAGGTAATACATCCGAGCGGGGGCTTCTCTATAACAGCGGGGCCAATTTCATGATGGAAGGAGGGGCCTTGAATATTGCTGGTGCATTTGCCGGAGCAACCAGTTCTTCTACCATTAACTTTAACCAAAGCGGGGGAACGATCACAGTCAATACCATCGGCAATAACAATAGCGTAGGATCATTTGATATCCGGGCTGCCGGTTCCGTTTTTGCTATGAGCGGAGGCACTATAGTATTGCAAAAAGCAGCTACTGCTTATACCGATTATATTAATTTTGCGTCCAGTTCCTCGGTTACCGGAGGGAAGATACAGGCAGGCAATGCAGCCACACCTTTCGGTACTGTTTTCTGGGCAAATAGTATTCCGGTGGTGTATGACCTGGAAGTAAAAGCGACCAATGCGCCTGTTTTCCAGTTACGTTCCAGTATTACTGTACTGAATGATGTTATTATTTCGGGCGTTCTGGATGCAGCAACACAAAATGTGCATATCAGTGTAGGACGCAACTGGATCAATAACGGGATCTTTTTACCCGGTACTTCCACCAATATTACGTTCAATGGTACTTTAGGCCAGTCAATTGGCGGGATCACCTCAACAGTCTTCAATCATTTGACGGTGAATAATACCGGCGGCAATGTAACATTAAATACAACCGCAACGATAAGCGGCTCTGCCAGTTTTACTGCCGGTATTCTTACATCAACAGCTATTACCCCGCTGATCTTCCTAGATAATGCCACGACCAGCGGTGCTAATAATAATTCCATCAATCCATCCTATGTAGACGGGCCGGTTCAGAAAACCGGGGATGATGCTTTCACTTTCCCGATAGGAAAAACCGGTAGCGGCTATCATCCATGCGGAATCTCTGCACCTTTGCTGGTTACGGATGTGTTTACAGCTGCATATATGCGGTCCAGTGCGATTGCCCTCGGTGGTATTACCGCGCCGGGACTCTACCGGGTAAGCACATGCGATTATTGGAATATTGACCGCACCATCGGCGTATCACCCGTGGATGTGACCCTTTCCTGGAATAGTTACAGTAATTGTAATGCCGCTACCTATGTCAACAACCTGGGCACACTCACCATTGCACATTTTAATGGCACCCAATGGGATACTCATAGCGCCAGCAGTGTAACCGGAACTGTTTCCAGCGGCACCATTACCCGCAATGCTGTTGCTACTTTCAGTCCCTTCAGCCTCGGTAGCACCACTGCAGGCACCAATCCTTTGCCCGTTAAATTTTCAGCGATCAAAGCCTCGGCAGCGGGAAATGAAAATAAGATCGAATGGACCAACCTCACTGAAGAAAGGCTGCTAAAATATGAACTCGAACGATCGGCGGATGGAAGGACTTTTACCCGCCTCCTGGAAACAACACCCCGGATGAATACGGGTGGAGCGGTCAGTTATGTTGAAATGGACCGGGCCGTGAATAACAACATGGTATTTTACCGGGTCAAAGCCATTGATCAGGGCAGTGAGATTAATTATAGCGCTATCGTCAGTGTGAACAGAACGAATAATGGAGATCCAAAGATGCTGCTGTACCCAAACCCGGTACCCGGCAAACAATTCACCATTCAACTGTATAGTGTAGGCCGGTCGGATTATAGTGTAGAACTCCTGAACAGCATTGGGCAGGTAGTGACAAAGACGCTTTGGTTACATGCCGGTGGTGCAGCTTCGCGGACCATTGAGCTGCCGGCAACAGCTAATCCGGGGATCTATATTGTGCAAGTAAGCGGTGATGGAAAACAAAGGCAATCAAAGATCCTTGTTCAATAGATGAGACGGTCGCCACTAACCCAGTCCATTTCAGTTAACTTGCGGTCAATTCCGAAAGCTATCGGGAAAAACTTCTACTTATGCGCTACATGAAATGGATTGGCCTTGCAGCAGCTCTGTTATTGGTAGGGGCCTGTTTTATGCCCTGGGTATTTATTGAATCAAAGAATTTAACGGTGACCGGTGTACAAACCACGGGTACCAATTTTGGTAAGCCCGGATATTTTCATTTTATACTCGTGGCTGTATTTTTTGTATGTACCCTGTTGCCAAGAGTGGGGGCCAAGCGGTTGAACCTTCTTGTCACGGGATTGAATGTTGGCTGGGCCCTCCGCAATTTTTTTGTACTGGGTATGTGTTCCGGTGGAGAATGCCCGGCAAGAGAGGCAGGTATGTGGCTGATGATGCTGGCTTCGGTGCTGATGCTGGTATCGGCCCTCTTTCCAGATATGAAAGTACCGCAGGAGAAAAAGTAGCCTCACCTCAACCCTCTCCATTATCTGGAGAGAGGGAAGCCTCACCCCAACCCACTCCACTCCGTGGAGAGGGAGTAATACAGTACTCCGAAAGAGCAAGATTCTCTACAACCGGAATAACCCTGACGAAGCCATTTTATAATAAACAGTAATGTTGTTATCTGCAAAGTTTAATTGCGGAGAAAGTCTCCTTCTCCGCAATGCGGAGAGGGTCGGGCAGAGGTGGTATTCACAACGCACCTTCAATCTTTCCAGCACCCCTTCCAGGTCATCCGCTATTTCTTCATTTTTAATCCGCAGGATTTTCATTCCCATTTCAGTTAGTACATAATCTCTTGCCTTATCATATTCTGTCTGGTCGCCAAATTCGTGGTGTTTACCATCCAGTTCGATCACTAATTTGCGGGAAGCACAATAAAAATCAGCGACATAAAAATATTTTTTCCATCCTTTTAATTTATAAACGATGGGGTGCTGCCGTCTTACTTTTTTTCCTTTGATACCGCTGTTACGAAGCACTTGCCAAAGAAGATATTCTTCGGGTGTCATCTTTTGACGAAGTTCCCTGGCAATACGAATAGGGGAGGGCATTTTTTTTAGTTTGAATGTAAAAAAAATCAGAAAACAGCAAAGCCTCACCCCGGCCCTCTCCACATTATGTAGATGAAGGAATACAGTACTTCGAAACAATAAGAATTTCTACAACCGAAATAATCCCGACGAAGCAACTTTATAATAAACAGGAATATTTTTAACTGCAAAGTTTAATTGCGGAGAAAGTTTCCCTCTCCGCTCTGCGGAGAGAGTCGTGGTGAGGTGGCATTTTTTCGGAGAAAGACCCCTCTCCGCAGCCCAGAGAGGGCGTGAGTTTCCCCCCGAAAATGAGGATAAATAGTTGATTAACTGTTTTCCTCACAATTTCATAATGCCATAGATTCGCCTAAGTATTTATTTTTTTATCCTTTCCTCAACCCTGCGAAAGTCAGCCCCTGTATCCTGCAGAATGACTTTTATTGCTACATCCAAAATGAGAACTATGCGGAAGGTTTACTTGATTCTTTCAACGATATTCTTTTATAGTGGCGTCTCGGCACAAACTCTTTTCGATTCTTTTACGGATGGTGATTTTACAACAAGCCCGGTTTGGATTGGTAGCACAACTTCTTGGGGTATAGTTGTTAATAGTGATGTTGCTGCCGGCGCAACCGGATCCAACACCATAAGATTAAGTGCCCCCGCTGTAAATCAAACTGATTACTTAACCAGCCAAATTGCTATATGGGGTACAAGCCAGGAATGGGGCTTTTTTTTAGGTAGAAGAGCGCAGGCGGCAACCGCAGCAAACCAATCTTATTTTTGGTTATATGCAAATGAAGCAAATCTAACTTTGCTAACTGTTGATGGGTATAGAATTGCGTTCGGGGATGATAGTGGTGGGGATGATATCCGGTTGGAATATATTGTAAACGGAGTTGTAAGCTCAACTGTAATAACATCTACAGGTTCCACTCCAAATACAATAACAGATTTTGGAATTCTTATTCGTGTTACCCGGTCATTATTAGGTACGTGGGAAATTTTTACTTCAATACTTCCTGTTGCGAGTGGTAGCGGTGCTATCGCTACCGATATTCCAAATGCAGCAAATGCAAATATCAGCCAGGGAACTGGAACAAATAATTCACTGGCTCCAGCTACTAACAATTATATTGGTATAGCTGCCTTCCATAGTACTGGTCCTGACGCTATCATAGGTGTAGAATTTGATCAAATTTATTTTACTCCTAGTGTTACTACTAATACTATAACTCTTACTTCTGTTTCAAGTTTAGTATTCAATTTGACAGATTGTAATGATACCGAAACCGGAACGATTGATTTTACTTCTACTGGCACTTTCTTAGCTGGTAATACATATAACTTGGAACTTTCCGATGCACTTGGATCGTTTGCCAGCCCGCTAATAATAGGCAGTGAATTAAGTACCGCAAATACGGAAAGTGTTCCGTTCACGATACCTGCAGGAACTTTAAATGGAACACAATACAAAATAAGAGTAGTTAGTGATAACCCTTCTGCGACCAGCGATTTAACTGCTGATATTACAATTAACCAGGCAGGTTCATGTCTTTCAGCCGCCACCGATTATTTCAGATCAAGAAATACGGGTAACTGGGCTTCAACTGCTACCTGGGATTCTTCACCGGATAATATTTCATGGCATCCGGCAACATTAGTTCCTACCAGCTCAGCAAATACGATCACAATAAGAAACTTGCATACCGTTACTGTTTTCATTGATGCTAATATGGATCAGGTAACAATAGAAAACGGGGGGATATTGACTCATACTGCTGGAATTTTGACGATTAATGATGATGCGTCGGGTGATGATTTTATTATTCAAAGCGGGGGACGATTTACCTTAAATTTTGCTGGTAATGCTCCTGTTTTTTCGCCATCAACAGCTAGTGCGAATATTAATACAGGAGGTGCTCTGAGAGTAACTGCTGGCGGAATGACTGGAGCGGGAGCTGGAGTAAACTCAGTAAATTATATTTACCAGGACGCCTCAGTAGTAGAAGTTACAATCGCTTTTTCTACTAGCGGTGTTACTTATTTCCCAAATGTGAATGCAACAACAATTCCCATCTTTCGGGTTCTTACAAATCTTATTGTAGGGGGCGGGACACCGACAATATTTAATGGGGTATTCGAAACAGATTTTCCCATTTCATTCCAAAATGCAGGGAATAAAACATTTAGAAATGGAATCCGGGGAACTGGGGATGTTACCGCCTTAGCTACTTCCGGTACCTTTTACATTAATGGAATCACTGCTGAATTAGGTGGAACAGGAATCATTACTACACCTCCTACCAGGTTGGAAATCGGATCAGCCTCTGGAACTACAGTTTCTGTAACAGCCAGTAAAACGGTTGTTGGTAATATTTCACTACTACCAACCAATACATTTGTTGATCTCGGCAATTTTATTTTAACGGTATCAGGAATAATTACAGGTGGAGGAGCCAACTCCTTTATACGTACAAATGCCACCGGCTTTCTTACCTTGAACACCGTAACAAACAAAACCTTTCCAATCGGTGTAGGCAGTTCTTATAACCCTCTGGTAATTGCCAACGGTGGCGGTCTGCCCAATTATTCTGCAAGGGTAGCTGTGGGGATCAACCCGGTTATTGCTTTTCCAACCTATGGTATCAACCGCACCTGGAATCTTTTTGCTTCCAGTGCTATGTCTGGAGTAACAGTTGTTTTTCAGTACGCAACAGCTGACGCTAATGCAGGAGCTCTCCCACAGCCACAGACGATGGAGATTTTACAAAATGATGGAATATCCTGGAGTATCATACCGGGCAATATGAATATTAACCCAGTTGGGGCTGACCCTGCTTTTACAATAACTTCTGTAACAGGTCTTGGTATTGGTATGGTATCTACTCCTTATGCATTGGGTATTACCGGTACCCAGATTTTACCCTTGAATTGCATCATCGCCGCCCAATCTAAAAAAATAAACAATACAGGTCTCATCAGTTGGGAGGTGAGTAGCTGCAGCGAAGTCCTGAATTTTGAAATACAGCGTTTGGTGAATGGAAGTGCTTTTCTAACCATAGGAAGGGTGACACCCGGTTCCGCACTGGCACATAGTTATACAGATGCAGCGCTGGCCGGAGGCACCAATCTGTACCGGATCAAAATAAATGGAATCAATGGCGCCTTTAAATATTCCAACACAGTCGCCATTATCAATGATACCAAAGGTTTATTGATCACAGCCCTGTCGCCGAACCCGGTTGCTGACAAAGCCGCACTAATCATCAATGCGGCTAAGCCGGAGATTGTCAACTTTATTATTTACAGTATTTCGGGTCAACCAGTCAAACAATGGCAGGCCATGGTGACCGAAGGAAGTAATACTATTGCTGTTAATACAACCGGACTCGCGGCCGGTATCTATCACCTGGCTGCAACCAGTGCCGATGCAAAAACTGTGATGCGATTTGTTAAACAATAACCGATAAAGTTTATACAGGCACAAGCATCTTTTGACCGGGATGCTTTTTTGCTAAACAATAGTTTTCCACAGCCTGCTGAAAAAGCATTTTATAATCATGTATCTTCTTAATTTTATAAAACCTACTCTATATCTGAATTCTCTTCCTGTTGCGATATTAGCGCTCATGTACCGTTACTCCATCAACAAACAGGACTAATCAACTACATCAAACATTGAATTTAAGTCATCCTTCGGAAATTTATTTCCTCAGGATGACATTATAAAAATGCTGGCTGCTTAACGAGATGCCAGTAAATAAGATTGATAAACAGGAGAGCAGCTGTTCTTCATGTTATCATGATACCTGATACCGCTAGCATGGGTTACGGTCTCTTAGTTGTGTATTTCGGATCCCTCCCCCTTGAATGAACGGCAACCACCTGTTGCAACCCGATCCTTTGTTGGCATTTTATTTTTTAAAATCAAAAATTATTTTATGAAAAAATTTTACTTTTTTTTCGTGCTGGTATTGATGGTGTCTTTGAGTTGGGGACAGGCAAGTCTAACGAATGGAAGCCCCATTGCAACAATCGATTTTAGTAGTTCAACGTCTACAGGTGTCGGTTCCAATCCTTCAACGGCATATACTGGGGCAGGTTTTGAACCAGGTCCAACAACTGCGGGCAGGTTAAATTCAAATGCATGGGCTCTAACCGGTTGGTCGGATGGCGCCTTGGTTTTTGGAGGTACTCGTACAACGGCTTCTACAGATTACACAAGAGGGGCGTCAAACATAGCAGTTTCGACTGGTGGTATGTATGCTTTTACCGGAGCGCCCGGTAGCGTTTCTAATCCTTCCTTAATGTTTCAACCGGGAGGTAGTGATTGGGTTCCGGGAACTCTAACACTTCGTATTAAAAACGACGGGACCACCATCATAACTGAATTGGCTGTTACTTATAATCTATATGTAAGAAATGATCAGGGAAGAAGTAATTCATTCAATTTTTCACATTCAGTAGACGATGTCACTTACGCTCCTGTTGGTGCAGTAGATTATACTTCTACAGCTACACTTGATGCTTTAGGATGGGTCCTGGTTGGATTAGCTCCTTCGAGGAGTACAACCATCACAGGACTTAATATTGCCCCGGGCAGTTTTTATTTTATCCGTTGGTCTTGCGCAGATGTTGGTGGCGCTGGTTCAAGAGATGAATTTGGATTGGATGATATTAGCGTAACAGGAACTTTTGCGGGGAGCGGTGCACCTGATGTTGCTCTTTCATCTTCCAACCCTGCTGTAGCTGCTGGCAATATTTTACAAGGAAATACTACTATTCTCATTTACGAATTTGATTTGGCGGTGACCACTGCTTCTGTCTCATTAACCGGAGTAACAGTAACAACTGCCGGCACTTACGCGGTGTCCGATTTTTCATCGTTCAGATGTTGGTATTCAGCTGACAATATTTTTAATCCGGGATCAGATCAATTACTATCATCTGTTACACCGGCTACAACAGGTGACCAGGTATTTACACCATTTACCAGCCAGGTTATTGGTACCGGTACTACGGGATATATTTTTATTACTGCAAATGTGGCTTGTAACGCCGTGCCGGCGAATACGATTTCTGTAAATGCAATAACAACGGGGCAAATTTCTTTTGCCAGCGCTAATAAAACCGGAATTGCTTTTGAGGGTGGTTTACAAACCATTACAGCAGCAACACCGAATAATGCAACCGGCTTTGGTGCCACCAATGGAAATGCACAGTCATCCGTAAACTGGACAAATCCCACTGGTTGCTATAATGAGATAATGATCGTGGCGGCTACGACTAACAACACCGGTACACCTACCGGTGATGGCACGGCCTATAACGCCAATACTGCTTTTGGTGCGGGTACTGCCCTCGGTAATGGCTTTGTTGTGTATAAAGGGAATACATCACCGCAGGACGTTACTGCCTTAACTAACGGTACAACCTATTATTTTAAAATATTTACACGCTTTGGTACTACCTGGAGCAGCGGAGTCGAAGTAAGTGCAACTCCCACAGCTCCTGTTGTAACTACTTATACCTGGGTCGGGGGTAATGCTGCTTTTACGACAAGTTCAAACTGGTCGCCTGCAAGAACTACACCTGATGTAACAGATATACTTGAATTCAATAATGCTTCAACAGTAACTTTAACCGGAGTGCCAACCCAAACCATTGGGAAATTGCTGGTATCAAATAATACTACCGTTAATTTGCAGGCCGGGGCTGCCAACACTTTGACGATTGGTGGTGGTACTGGAATTGATCTTTCTGTGGCTGCCGGGTCATCATTAATTATAGCTGGTGGCAATGCATTAACTATTATCGTGGCAACAGGGGCCACCGGAACGGTAGCCGGCAATATGACATTCACGGCTGCTCCACATAAACTAGATGCAGTTGATGCAATCGGTATTACATTTAATAGCCCTGCTATATTTACACAAGGCACTGGTTGCACTGGTAACATATTCACCAATGCAGGAACTGCCAGTGCGATCGTATTTGCAACAGGTTCTGTCTTTGTACAAAATACCGGATCAAATCCCTTTGCATTAACATCTCCTTCTTCCAAAGTCATTTTTCAAACAGGAAGCTTATTTAAAGTTCAACAGAATGCACCGTTGAGCCTCGCGGGCAGAACCTATGCTAATCTTGAAATTAATTTCCCAACTTTCTCTCAATCGCAGACAGGAGTAACTGCGCTTACAGTATACAACCTGACAATAACAGACGGTACACTAAACCTAAACCTTACAACAGGAGGTACTAGTATTAAAGGGAATATATCGGTTGCTGCCGGCGAAACCCTGACCTTTACACCAGCCAGTGCAAGCAACATAACTTTTAATGGAACAGCAGTACAATCAATAAACAACAGCGGTACACTAAGTTTCGGAACAAATGCCAGCGTGACAGTAAATAACAACAACGGTGTTACTGTAAATACGGATATAGCATTGGGTTCTTCAGCAACACTAACATTAACAAACAGTATTGTTACATTAGGCAGTAATAATTTATCTGTAACAAATATTACAGGTGGTTCAGCTACTTCCTATATCAGGACCAACGGTACCGGCGCATTAACTGTTAACAATATTACTACCGGTAAAACTTTGCCAATCGGTAATGCCCAATACAATCCATTGATCATCGGCAACGGAAGCGGTCATAACTGGACTGGAAAAGTGGCGGATGGTATAATAGCCGATCCTGGTTTCAGTACCGCTAAAGCGGTATTAGTTACCTGGGATGTTACACCTTCTGTAAATCCTCCGGCAGGTGCAGCAGATATTACCTTCCAGTTTAATGAGACATCACAGGTAGGTGCTTCATTCAACACTGCAACATCGGTAAGAGCATGGAACAGGTCAACCGGTGTTTGGCTTCCTGCGGGTGCTACCGGCGCTGTTAATACAATAATTCCAACGGCGGCTACGGTAAAAATAATGGGTCTTAATACCTTTAGTCCTTATGGATTGGCCACTGTAGACGGACCGCTCCCTGTTAAATTCACTAACTTTATAGCTTATCCCCAGGGTAGTGGTATCAAAGTTGATTGGAGCAATCTGACCGAATCGATGGTTGCCAATTATAAAGTAGAACGTTCTGCTGATGGCCAGACCTTTGCGGCTATATCAACGATCAGCCCGGTACTGAACAATGGTGGCAAAGCTGATTATTCTTTCTTCGATGCCAATCCCGTCAACGGCATTAATTTTTACCGCATCCAATCGCTGGAAGTTGATGGTCAGAAATTGTATAGTGTGATCGTAAAAGTGGATATCCGGGGTGGCAAAACACTTGTTTCGATCTATCCGAATCCTGTTAGTGGCAATATCGTTTCCTTCCAGACAACGGCCCTCCTCAAAGGACAGTATACCGTTCGTGTGATCAATGCCGGCGGACAAACCGTATTCAGCAGATCATTCCAACATGCAGGTGGTGCATTGACGGAAGCCCTGCAATTACCAGCTAACATTATAGTGGGTATCTATAGCCTGCAGGTAAGCGATGGAACGATGAACACGGTGCGGAAATTTATTATCAGGTAATCCAAGAAAAACTAACAATAGCAAAGAGGGTCATGTTTTATGACCCTCTTTTTTTGGTGGTGCTTGTAAAAGGGACTTTTATATAGCCCCGCTTCTCTATTGAACCTCTCTAAGGTTATATTTTGCGGCCCGATGATTTAACGGGCATTGATTATGATTTTTTCGGTAGTCGCCAAACCAGTAGCCTGGTTCAAAGTACGAACGGAATACATACCGCTTGTAAGACTATTAATGGCCAATGAATTATTTTGGTAGGCTTTCCATTGTTTCAGTGTTCTGCCGGTCATATCGAGGAGGCTGATATCACGGGAAGCAGCATCGGCAAAAAGAACCGTTACATTACCATCGGTACTGGGTGTTGGGAATACGACTGTTCTGGCATCCTGCTTTTCACCCTGTACGGCCCTTATCTCACTGTATTTATAATTACCATCCAGGTCCGTTTGTTTGATACGGTATTGTGTAATGCCTTTGATATTGTTCAGGTCTGTGTACTGGTAGTTCAGCTTACTGTTGCTGTTACCTTCAGAGGCCTGTGAATTGACAAACACCACCGGTTCCCAGCTATTGCCATTGGTCATGCGTTCGAGGCTGAATCCCTTGTTATTAGTCTCTGTAACGGTGGCCCATTTCAACTGAACCGTATTTGCATTACTGCGGGATGCATCGAAAGAAGCAAAAAGAACCGGCAGGGGTGAACCGCCGATAGATTTGATCGGGGGTGCACAGGGGCCCAAACAGTCATTCCCGGTATAAGGGGTAATTGCTATTTCCAGTTCGCTGAGTGAACAGACAATAAACGGGGAGGAGGTATAGTTCCGCTGTATTCCTATCATGCCGGTAGCATCAATACAGGTGTTGATTACAGTAACCCCACTTACCGTTATGGTCAGGTTGATCCGCTTATTACCGCTTGTCGGGTTGATGAAATCAAAGCTCACCGTGCGAAGGCAGGGATTCACGCCACTCGTAATGATACGAAATGTTGTTTTAACTATTATGGGGCAGGCAGCTTGTGCTTTGAGAGAATTGTAAGTGCATGCAATGATTGCAAACAGGAGTATAATTCCTTTTTTCATGGTCGGTACGGTTTAGTTTTCAAAGTTCAGATTCCGGGTAAAATTACGGTATCGAATAAGCGATTCTCCGTGATTCGACCGTAAAACTAGCAGTGAAATTTCGTAGTTGCAAATTATTTACGAAGTATTTTTTCCAATATGTTACTTCGTAGAATTACGAGTTAGTTACAGTAGCTTGCTGTTGAGGCAGATAGAAAATCATAAGAGGCAAAATATTTTTTATCTCTTATGTAGGCTCATGAAGTAAGATGGTAAGAGCAGACAAAAAAAATAAGGAGGCTGTCTCAAAAGTAAGAGGCAGCCTTTTTTTATTTTCAGTTTTTTGGGGTGGGTTATTCACAAAATGGCTGTATAAATAGTGGGCTTTCTGGTTGAGTGCAGTATTGTTTTTGTTCACTAGCGTTTTGATGTTGTAAGTACAAGCTCTTTGAAAATCTTGTCTGTATTGAGTTTCAGGGACATTATGGCCTGCAACGATTTGAAATTATTGCAGATTTAG
>Ga0163149_10000711_pt1 | contig 43740 bp, 33 predicted proteins | sample OliLakLV19MP5G1_FD_148604 | JGI IMG/M metagenome (GOLD analysis project Ga0163149, IMG submission 148604) | Freshwater microbial mat bacterial communities from Lake Vanda, McMurdo Dry Valleys, Antarctica - Oligotrophic Lake LV.19.MP5.G1 | ecosystem: Environmental > Aquatic > Freshwater > Lake >...
AGTGCTAAGCCTTGAATCTCTTGTTTTGTGTCGTTAGAAATAATAGTTGTAGAATTCGCTTTATAATTTATTTCGCCTATATTTCCATCAACAGTAGCAAAAAAAACACTCGCGTTATTGCAAACCAATTTATGGATTTTTGAATTGATAGTTTGGTTGTTTTTAATTTCCCATAATTTGTAAGATAATTCTGGAATTCGCAAAAGCCCATCATGTAATGTGCTCAGCCAATGTGTATTTTCTGCATCACATATGCCAGATGAAAATGATTGATCTTCAAAAAACAATTCACTTTTATCTTGCTTGATATTATATATAATTACGCCGCTAAAAGTATATATCCATAAATTGTCAGAATTATCTTCTTCAACACGGGTTATTTTTTTATCAGCTAATAATGAATTTAAGTTTTTCGAATAAAACGAGCATATTATTCCGTTGATGAGTTTAAATATTTCGCCACCAACAGTGCTGAAAATAAATTTATTTTTACTGTTAAAAGCTAATTGGTATTCCCCTGAAACTTTGTTTTTATAACAATCAATTGGATAATGCTTCGTCTTTCCATTGTTAATTTGCATAAGTCCATTTGAAGTTAGGCACCAAAAAGAACGATCGTTGTCAATAAAACAAGAATGTGTATTGTTTAATTTGATATTTTTTGAATTCCCGTCATAATGCGTCCATTTATTTGTTTTTTGTGAAAGCATTTTAATACCACCGCTATAGCATACCCATAAATTGTTGTTGTAATCAACACATAAGTTTGAAATATTACCATTGTTCCAAGAGTTTACATATTGCAAAGAATCATTTTTGACATAAAAAATTTGACCATTAAAGTTAAAGCCATATATGTCGCCATTTGTATTTTGAACAAGGCCAGTTATAGAACGTGATTTTTGTTTTGAATTTTTATATTGATAATATCTTATGCCATCATATTTAAAAATGCCCACATCAGTTCCCAACCAAATGAAGCCTTTTTTGTCTTGTATAATGCTGTAAATAGTTTGATTTGGAAGACCTTCTTCGCTAGATATTTGAAACGCAACTGGATTTTGACTATAGATAGCCAAAGATTGTAGAAGCAGTAAATTAAAATATATCCAACTTTTTTTAAACACAGACGGGTTTTTACTATAAGTAAAAACCCTCTAAAATGTATTGATTCAGAGGGTTTTTATGTGGACCCGGAGAGATTCGAACTCTCGTCCAAATAAGGAAAAAATAAGCTTTCTACACGTTTAGAATTAACTTGATTTTCGATCGAAGCCAGGCGTTAGTTCAAGCCAAACTTCAACTTAGTTACTAATATTGTTTTAGCACATAACCCTACTAAAACAAACTACACATTTATGATGCATGATCCAAGGCGCAGAGCAGTTTAGCTCCTTGGGATGCAAAGGTCACTTAATCTTAGATTAAGCAGCCATAGCGTAAGAATTCTCTTCGCCGAATAAAAATTTGAAAGTTCAGTTTTAAGAGCTCGTCTTACAACGCTCTACATGCTTACTTACTTGATGCGCTCACTGTCAAAACCGGTCGGGCCCATTTGGAAGTTCGATATTAGAAGTACGAAGTTCGAATCAACAACGTAAAAATAAAATAACTTTCCTTCAAAGAACATCCCCTCTATAAAAACTCAGGGTACAAACAAAAGTACAAAATTTTAAGGGGGAATGCTAGTTTTTATTTATATTTAACTCACTAAAAACGCTCTATTATGAAGAACCTGATCACATCTTTAGCTCTTGTATTAACCTTTGCAGCACAGGCACAAACAGTAAAATCAAAAGAACTTAAATTAAAATATACCGCGCCTGAAGGATGGAACCCTTCTGAGTTTGGAGGTAAAACTTCTTGGGATGAAGCCGGAAATAATTTATGCAAATGCTCAGGTGTAATGTTCACCAAACAACATAAAGACGGAAAACTGATTGTATTGGTTTATCCAAGTACAATAAGCGGACTTGATTCGTTAAAACACGATATGGCAGGCAATTTGAAATTTGTTGACGTTGAGAAATTTGATAAAACCAAGAATAAGAATTTCTCTTTCGAAAAAAAGAAGTCATATTTTTCTGACATAAAAACAAATAAAAAGTCTTACGAAGCCATTAAATATAAAGCAAAAGTTGAGGATCATTATTACCTTATTTATACTTGGCAAGAAAGCATGAATATGATGAGTCCGAATACCGAAAAGAATCTGTTTGAGGTGGTGAATGCTTTAGAGCCGCTTTAAATTATTTTTTCCATAATAAAACAATGAAAAGCCTTCCGGTTAGTAACGAGAAGGACTTTTTGTTTTATTTTGAAGGATTGTGCATTGCTAATTCTTTCTGTTGTTACTGTAAGCGAAGAATTACAAGCGAAGCAGAAACTGGGTTTGCTCCGCCAGCTGAAGGCGTTATTGTTAGCGCTGTTGAATTCCCAGTTGGATTAACGATGCTTAAAACACTATTTGCAATTGTAGTTGTGATTAATCTCATGCCAACTATTTGAGTTGTTCCTGCCGCACGACCAACTACAGTAGCAGGAAGCTCAATACCATTAAGTCCTATAACAAGTTGTCCGGGTTCATTCACACTCACTTGCCAGTTCACCATATATATTCCTATTGCCGCTAATTTAAATTGTGTAAAAAGGGGGCCTCCGATTGCCGTTATTCCTGAACCGTTTGTTGATCCTGTTTGAGGAAATTGAATTGCAGCACTCACAGCAATTGTTGCTGCATTATCACCTGGCATAAGTGCAAAAAAATCCGCAAATGCCAATGCGCTTCCTGGTGCTCCAGTTAAACCAATTGGACCAGTTGCGCCTGTTGCACCATTTGTTCCATTAGTTCCGGCAAGCCCTGTTGCACCAGTTGCGCCATTCGTTCCGCTTGCGCCGGTTAAACCTATTGGTCCTATTGGACCCGTTGCACCTGTTGCACCATTTGTTCCGTTAGTTCCATTTGTTCCAGGTAAGCCAGTTGCACCAGTTGCGCCATTCGTTCCACTTGCACCGGTTAAACCTATTGGTCCTATAGCGCCTGTTGCACCATTTGTTCCATTAGTTCCGGCAAGCCCTGTTGCACCAGTTGCGCCATTCGTTCCGCTTGCGCCGGTTAAACCAATTGGTCCTATAGCACCTGTTGCACCATTTGTTCCGTTAGTTCCATTTGTTCCAGGTAAGCCAGTTGCACCAGTTGCGCCATTCGTTCCACTTGCACCGGTTAAACCAATTGGTCCTATAGCACCTGTTGCACCATTTGTTCCCGCGGGCCCTGTTAAACCAATAGGCCCTGTTGTTCCATTAGCAGAATACAATGCATAAGGAACGCTTAGTAATTCTGAAGTTCCCATATTTTGATAACCACTTCCGAAATCAACTTCTTGCTGAATATATTTTGATCCTGTTGACCATGGAATAGTTGTAAATAAACCAGTGACTATAGTTCCTTGTCCAATATTAATTGAAAACAAGCCAAGCATATTTGTTGTAACAGAAAAAGTTTCTTGATACAAAATTGTTCCTGTGGCTGAAATATCGCGAATACTTGCTCGTACATTAATAGCGGTGTTGATCAACTCATTGCCAACAGCGTTTCGTGCAACTGCTTGATATTTGAAAGCCTGCGGTGCTTGAGCAAATGATATAAACGTTAAAGTCAATATCATTAATGAAGTAATAACTATTTTTTTCATGTTTATTTTTTTAGGATTATTTTTCTGTATTTTATTCCAACTTATTGATTTTGTAAGATCGCTTTGTGTTGTTTTCCAAATTGGTAATTGTTGCTAAATACATTCCGTTAGTTAGATCTTTCAATTCAATTTCATTTTTACCCTCAGTTAATGTCCAAGTGCCGACTTTTTCTCCAAGAGTATTAAAAATTTGAAGTTGACTTTTCGATTCGTTCAATAGTATAGTTATGGAGTTTCTGAAAGGATTGGGATAGAGAAAAGAAACAGACCTTGTTTTTTCTATATGTCGAATTCCGGTTGCCAAAAAATTTGGTTGATGAAATCCCTGAGTTAAAATATCGTTTCCGGTAGTGTATGTTTCTCCCATTACTTCACCAAGGGTCCATGATAATGAGCCCCCAGAAGAAATAAAATAATCACCCTGAGTAGCCACAACCACGGGCGTAATTGACTGAGCATTCACAATTTTAAAAGGAATAATGAAAATAAAAATGTACCCTATTTTTTTCAAATATATCATATCACAAAGGAAGGAAATCATTATTTCCCGACCTTTATATTAATCATAACATTAGTTATATCAATCACAGATTTCCACAAACTCTGGATGCTATTTCGGGCAAATCGTTATCACGAACAAGTAATAAAAATTTTTCATTCGAAAAAGAGAATCGAATGTTACGATTAAAAGTGGATAAATAATTGTGAAAGTTATTGCAACGCAAAACAAAAGTGGAAGGCTATTTCTACTTAATTTATATGTGGCAAGAAAGTGTGAATGTAGTGACTCCTAAGGTCGAAAAAGATCTTTTCCAAGTAGTAAATGCCTTGAAACCGTTTTAGTTATTTCTTCTTTATCAACTCCATTACTTTTTCCATTTCAAGATCTTTCTTGTAAAAGATGTCTTTAAAAGTATAATTGGTCTCATGGTCTGGAATAATTCCATGACCTGTATTCCCCTTGGTGTAAACATCATGAAGTAATCTAAATGTTGGTACTCTTACTTTTGTTTTTGTGTTCGGTAATTTATAATACGCGGTTATTACAGCGTTACAGCCTTCAATGGTTCCGCCGGTTTCTCTTCCAATAAATGTAGCGCGATGTGTTTCTTTTAAATAGGCTCCTACCAAACAGCTCGCGCTAAAACTTCCTCCATTGGTTAGTACATACACTTTATTGTTGTAGTGATGTTTTTTCCCAGGCTTCACTTTCATGGTAAAGTAGGTGGTGTCGCCACTTCTCCTTTTTTTACTGTATAATTTAAAGTAAAGACGAGTAATTCTAAAAATAGCATTGCCCTTTGTGTATTTTTTAAATGGGTATTTTCTGATAGTCGTATACGATGTTTGCTTTACCGGCTCATCCAAAAGATATTTCAATAGTAGAGTGCTGTTAGATAAACTTCCACCACCATTGTAACGAAGATCGATTATCAAATTCTCGGTTTTGTTCTTTTGTAATTGCTTAAATATCTTTCGGTATGCTTTTGTATATTTTCTATGTGAAAACGCTTGTATATTTAAGTGCATGGTCTTTTTTTCGTTATCCGTATAACGATAGCGCATTTTTGCACGTTTATATTTTGTAAACAAGGTATCATCTTTTTTTCGCCACGAGAAATCAGGGATATTTATAGCATTAAACGAAGCGCTTTTTAAAACCTGCGTTTTTCCATTAAGCACATACTCATATTTTATCGTATCGGGATAATTAAGCAAAGTGAGGTAATAGGAGCTATAGCCCATCTGACCATACAATTTTTTACTTTCATTGATGTAACCGTCTATAGTGATCAAGCTTTGTGCAAACCTGTAAAACGAATCTGCTGGAACGCCATTTATTTTAGTGATCAAAGTGCCTGGTTTTAAAATGGTATCCTGTCTTCTATTGAGTCCACCAAGCACATACACTTTATCTTCTACTGGAACAAGGTAATATCTTGGAAAATTGAATTTGGTTTTCTTTAGCGTTTTTAAATAGTTTTTCGAATACATAATATCCGTATGGCCACAATGTAATCGTTCAACCACTCTTTTGGTTTTAATACGGAATTGTTTTTCGGTTAAACTGTCGTTTAGCGAATTGATATAGTCGTTAAAAAGTTTGTCGTAATAAGATCGCGATTCGTAAATGCCAACTACAGGATGAATTCGCATGATCGCGTCTCTCATAACAGTTGCATCTTGTTTTAACTGAGATGGACTGTATTTTTTAGTGAGTAAACTTTGAGTTTGCGCATTTATTAAATTAAAACCCAGCGCAATAACTAATAAGCCGGATTTTAAAAGATAAGACAACATAAATGCTATATTTGTATGATAGAATAAAGATATGCAAAAATTAAAGATCGGTGTTTTAAGAGAGGAAAAAAATCCACCCGATAAGCGTGTTCCGCTTACCCCACTTATTTGTTCGGAATTAACCAGAATATATACAAATATTGAAATTGTGGTGCAGCCCAGTAAGATACGTTGTTATAGCGATGATGAGTATACTGCTTTTGGAGTAACTCTGCAGGAAGATCTTTCGGATTGCGATGTGTTAATGGGTGTTAAAGAAGTTCCACCCGAGAAACTCATACCCAATAAGAAATACTTTTTCTTTTCTCATACTATCAAAAAACAGCTGCACAACAAAAAATTGATAATTGCTTTGATTGAGAAGAAAATTCAAATGATCGATTACGAAACGCTAACGGATAAAAATAATAATCGAATTATTGGCTTTGGCAGATATGCCGGAGTTGTTGGTGCATATAACGGAATTTTAGGCTATGGATTAAAATATGATCTGTTTCGTTTAAAGCCAGCACATTTGTGCCGCGATAGAGCAGAGATGGAGGAAGAACTAAAACGTGTAAAATTACCTAATATTAAGATCGCACTTACGGGTGGTGGGCGCGTTGCTAACGGAGTGATAGAAACATTAAGCGCTTTGCGTATTCGTAAAGTTACTGCGGATGAATTTTTAACTATGACATTCAGAGAGCCTGTATATTGTCAGTTAAATCCAAGAGATTATGTAGAAAGACCCAATGATCACAACTTCGATCTGAATGATTTTTTTAAGCACCCCGAGCATTTTGTTTCTAAATTTCCGGTTTTTACCAAAGTAACTGATCTTTTTATGTCGGCACATTACTGGGATCCGCGTTCTCCAAAAATGTTCGATGTAAATGATATGAAGCAGCCTGATTTTAGAATGAGCGTTATTGCTGATATTACATGCGATGTAGATGGCAGTGTTCCAACAACTATTAGAGCAAGCACAATTACGCAACCATTTTTTGGATACAATATCAAACAAGATAAAGAAGATCTTCCATTTAATAAGGATACCATCTGTATCATGGCCGTAGATAATTTGCCTTGCGAATTGCCACGCGATGCCAGTGATGATTTTGGAAAAGATCTTACCGAGCGCGTATTGCAATATCTTTTTGAAAAGGATGAAGATCGCGTTATCGAACGCGCTTCTATTTGCAAAGAGGGTAAGCTTACCGATCCTTTTAGTTATTTAAAAGATTATGCTAGCTAAAAACCAGAGGTAAGGTGGACGTAAAATCCGCTTTGGTTTTGTTTATTGAAACTGTATTCTAATCTTAGTACCATATCGTAATACGTGATCAGGTCAAGTCCCACACCGTAGCCATGCTGCCAAGAGTTTGCTAAAGTATTTGTTTGCTTGTAAAAATTTTCCTGTACGTAAGCCCCGTCGTAAAATATATTTAAATAAGCATAAAACGGAATGGTACTAAAGGGTTTCAGCTTCTTTAAAGCGCCTATTTCATGATATTTTGGTTTTATCAAACGAAAACGAAAACTATTTTTGAGTAAAAAATAATTTTGACCATCTATCACATTGTATTCGTAACCTCTAATGTAATTGGAGTAACCCAAAGCCTGATTAAATGCAAATGGCAATTGCTCCGCATTTAAATAGCGTGCTTTTATCTGATTTGCAAAATTGAAACGTTTCGAAATAGGGAAGTAGTTCTTTAACGTAAATAGTCCTTGTGCTGTATTTAATTTAGAATTGTCGCTAATATCAAAACCATCCTTTACAAATGTAACGTCAAACATTGTTCCTTGCAATGGATAGATCTTATTATCGCGATCATCGAAGGTAAATCGATAGAACATTCCGGCATAAGAAGTGTTCTTTGTGCCTTTGTGAAAATAATTGGGGTTGAGATCTGTTATCGAATCTGAAATGGAGATATTGTTGTAATAAATATCTACTGAATGTTGAATAAATAGTTTTGGTCGGTAAAATAGGCCTGCTTTTGCAGCCTGCTCAATACGTAAATGCGTATTTTCACTTGAGAAGAATAGCTGTTTGTTGTTTTGTGTGGTGTATTGTAGTTTATTACTTTCGGTATATAAGTACTGAATATAGGCACCAACCGTTTGCTTAGAATTTAAATAAGGTAGGCGATAATTAAAACCAAATTGATTGGCGTAACCCGTTTTTACCTGTAGTATCAATCTATCTTTTACACCTGTAAAGTTATCAAAACTTAAAGCCATGCCGTAATTCAAACGCTGCGGATCTTTTGTTTGCAGCCAAGCGTTAAGGTTCCTATCTAGAAAATCAACAAAAGGTATTGGCCAAAAATACCAACGCTCTTTTACTTTAATGGAATAATCAACGGTTTTTAAAGTATCATTAACTTTGTAATTGATCGAGTCATAAATAAAAAGATAAGTATTAAATATATTGAATTCACCACGGCGATTGATACGATCAATATTTCTAAGCGTAAGAGTATCGCCGCTTTTTTTTATCAGCTCCCGAATGATGATCTTATCTTTTGTTTTTTTATTTCCTGAAATGGTAATGCTGCTAACCTTATAACGCTGGCTGCTGTCAGTTTGTGCACTAACGGAAAAAGAAAATAAACTTAAAACGACAACCACTTTATAAAGTGTCTTCAAGAATACGTCAAGTTCAAGGCTTGCGAAGACTAATAAAATTAAGAGTTTACTTTGGTAAACAAGCCTAGCCGACAGGCAGATGACTAATTTTTTAGGCGAGCGTAAAGCAGAAATTGACGTTTTCTTGCAGACGCTAAATATTGAGGAAATGCAGAAATTCATTTAATTTATCCTTCAAGCCGGTTTCAAAATCGCCTTGATGGAAAGTGGCTTTAACAGTATAATTGTATCGGTTAAAAGTTTGCAAGATACGTGTCATATCTTCTTTGTTAACTTTTATCGTCACTTCTAATTTAACGCTATCCGGTACCGAGGAAACATGTAAGCTTAATATCTTAGCGTCATTTCCTTCAATAATATTACCAATTTGTGTAACTGAATAATCATTTTGATTCATTTCAAGTACAATAACACCACCCGGATTTTGAATGGCTGTCATGTTACTTAAATTTTGAACAATGCCTTTTAAAGTGATGCAACCTTTGTACATTTCTTTTTCGTCCAATACAGGAACTAAAGTAAGGTTAAGGCTGTTCATTAATTTCACTAGATCGTATGTGTGTTGATAGTGATGAATAATAGGCTTCATCAATGGAACTTTTATTTCTTTAATGGTTTGTTCAGGATGTTCATAATCCATCAGATCATTCTCGCTTACTATGCCTAATAGTTGTCTGTCTTGAACTACAGCCAAATGCGAAACTTTAAATTGTTCCATCCAATCTAAAGCAAGCTCTACCGTATCACTTGTTTTTAGTGGCGGTATTTCATCTGTTATTAATTCGGATACTAACATTATTCGCTCAAATTTACTAATAAATTTAGTAGTTTTACATCTAATTACAAGGCATGACCAAACTTAGTGTTAATATTAATAAAATAGCTACTTTACGCAATGCGCGAGGTGGTAATACGCCTAATCTTATGAAGTGTGCTTTAGATATTGAGCGCTTTGGAGCCCAAGGTATTACAGTGCATCCACGACCCGATGAACGCCACATTCGTTATGCCGATGTTAATGAACTTTCCAAGATCTTAAAAACCGAATTCAATATCGAAGGAAATCCTAAAGAACAAAAGTTTATGGATCTTGTTTTAAAAGTAAAACCTGCGCAAGTAACTTTAGTGCCTGATTCGGGTTTACAAATAACTTCTGATCACGGATGGGATACTATTGCAAATAAAGAGTATTTAAAAGAAGTAATTTCTGTATTCAAAAAAAGTAATATCCGCACATCTATTTTTGTGGATACTAATTTAAAAATGATAGAAGGCGCTAAAGAAACAGGAACAGACAGAATTGAATTATACACCGAAAGTTACGCCGTAGACTACTCAAAAAATAAGGAAAAAGCGCTAAAACCTTTTGTGCAAGCCGCAACTCTTGCCAATAAATTGCAATTGGGAATTAATGCGGGGCATGATTTGAGTTTGCAAAATCTACAATACTTTAAACAGAATATCCCCAATTTATTAGAAGTGTCTATTGGACATGCTTTGGTAAGTGATGCTCTGTATTTTGGTTTAGAGAATACGGTTCAAATGTATTTGCGACAATTAAAATGAAATTAGCGTTTAGAGAATACGGGGAGGGAACTCCACTCATCATACTTCACGGTTTATTTGGGCAAAGTGATAATTGGAACACATTAGCCAAACAATTTTCTGAAAAAGGCTATCACGTTTATACCTTAGATCTTCGAAATCATGGTTTGTCACCGCATAGTAAAGATTGGACCTATAGCTACATGGCGCAAGATGTAAAAGAATTTATTGACGAGCGTGAATTAAAGAATGTTGTTTTAATGGGACATAGCATGGGAGGAAAAGTGGTAATGTTCTTCGATAAAATGTTTCCTAACATGGCTTCAAAAGTAATTATTTGTGATATTGCCGCTAAAGAATATCCACCGCATCACAGCGAAGTATTACAAGCGCTCCATTCGGTTGATTTTACGATCGTAAAAAACAGAAAAGAAGCTGAAGCAGAAATGAACAAGCATATTACTGATTTTGGAACCAAACAATTTTTACTAAAAAACATTTACTGGAAAGACACTACCAATAACATAATGGATTGGCGTTTTAATTTGGAAGTGATCAGCGAAAAGTACGAGAGCATTCGAGAAGCAGTTCCGTTTTATCACAGTTCAGTGCCTTGTTTGTTAATTAGAGGCGGTAATTCAAATTATATAAACGCCGAAGATCAGTCTGATTTCAGCAAACGCTATTCTCATATACAATTTGAGAGCATCGAAGGGGCCGGACACTGGCTACACGCCGAGAAACCCAAGGAATTCTTTGAATCGGTGATGGGTTTTTTGGCCTGATGTTCGTCTAAAATTTAAGGCAATTCATAGAAAACTTTACGAATTAACATTTTATTTTTGCAACTTCAATCTCGTGCAAAAATTTATACTCGTAAAATTATCGCGCTACTCTTGGCTCAATTACAATGTAATTAGCGACCTTCCTTTAAAAGCCCTTTATATTTTTGTTCTAGGCTTTATTTATTTTATCTCTAAATAGTACGATTACCGCATTCCGCTCAATTATTATTACCTTTGCCGGGTGTATAGCAAAATTGTATTAAATAAGGACAAAGAGCATTCGCTTCAGCGTTTTCATCCTTGGGTGTTCTCAGGCGCTATTAAAGGTAAAGAAGCTAATTTAAAAGATGGCGCCTTGGTGGAGGTGTATTCTTCGGAAAATAAATTCTTAGGAATTGGTTATTACGCTAATGGAAGCATTGCAGTTCGTATTATTTCGTTCGAACAAGTAGCTATAGATGAAATTTTTTGGTTCCATAAGATCAGTAAAGCATACGAATACCGTAAACAAATTGGTGTCGTTAACGAAAACACAAATGTGTATCGCTTATTTTTTGGCGAAGGTGATGGCGTTCCGGCTTTGATTATTGATAATTATAACGGACATGTGGTTATCCAATCTCACAATATTGGTGTGCACTTACAGCGCCAGAATATTGTTGCTGCAATAAAAAAGGTTTTAGGTTCTGAACTTAAAACCATTTATGATAAAAGTTCTGAAACTATTTCGGGCAAAAGCAATCACAGCGATGTGAAGAATGAATTTATTTTTGGCGATTCAGAAAACACCATTGTAAAGGAAAATGGAATTCAGTTTATTGTGGATTGGACCAAAGGACAAAAGACAGGTTTTTTTATTGATCAGCGGGATAACCGAAAACTACTGAGTGATTATTGCAAAGGAAAAACAGTATTAAACACATTTTCATACACAGGAGGTTTTTCGGTTTACGCAGCTTTGGCAGGTGCTAAAGAAGTTCATTCAGTGGATGTAAGCGCTCCCGCAATTGAAATTGGAAATAAGAATATTGAATTAAATGGGTTAAAGTATCATACCTCATTTATAGAAGATACATTTGATTTTTTCAAAGATAAAAAAGATCTGTACGATGTGATCGTTTTGGACCCTCCTGCATTTGCCAAAAGTAGAGATGCCAAACATCAGGCCGTTAATGGTTACAAGCGGTTAAATGCTTTAGCCATGAAGCTTATCAAAAAGGGTGGTATCATTTTTACATTTAGTTGTAGTGGAGTAGTAGATAAATATCTTTTTTATAACACAATTACTGCTGCTGCCATCGAAAGCAAGCGAAATATTCGCGTATTACATTATTTAAATCAACCAGCCGATCATCCGGTAACTCCGTATTTCCCTGAGGGTGAATACTTAAAAGGTATGGTTTTGTGGGTAGAGTAAAGGTTTTGCTTACTCGCTTGTATTCATTAAATTTGTTTCAAATAGCCTTCATATGATAAAGGACTGGACTAAAGAAGAAATATTAGAAGTTTACAATACCCCTTTAATGGAGCTGATTTATCGCGCTTCAGAAGTGCACAAAAAGCATCATAAAGTTGGCGAAGTTCAGGTGAGCTCTCTTCTTTCTATCAAAACCGGTGGTTGTCCCGAAGATTGTTCGTATTGTCCGCAAGCTGCTCGATATCATACCGAAGTTAAGGTTCAAAAATTAATGAGTGTTGCCGAAATAAATGAGGCTGCCGATAATGCAAAAGCAGGTGGTGCTAGTCGCATGTGTTTAGGCGCAGCATGGAGAGAGGTTCGCGATAACCGCGATTTTGATAAAGTGTTGGATATGGTAAAAACCATTAACAGCAAAGGCATGGAAGTTTGCGCAACGCTTGGGATGGTTACCGAAGAGCAAGCAAAAAAACTAGCACAAGCAGGTTTGTATGCTTACAATCATAATTTAGATACGTCAGAAGAAAATTATAACAATATTATTTCTACACGCACTTACGATGATCGTTTAAATACATTAAAAAATGTTCGTAAAGCAGGATTAACTGTTTGTTCGGGCGGAATTATTGGAATGGGCGAAACTTCTGAGGATAGAGTAGGGATGCTTTACACGTTGAGTTTATTACGTCCTTTACCGGAGAGCGTTCCAATTAACGCATTGGTTGCTGTAGAAGGAACTCCCTTACAAGACCAACCGCCTGTTCCAATTTGGGATATGGTGCGAATGATAGCAACCACACGAATTGTAATTCCAACAACTGCGGTGCGTTTAAGTGCGGGTCGCATGAGCATGAGCATGGAAGGGCAAGCTTTATGTTTTATGGCCGGTGCTAATTCAATTTTTGCAGGCGATAAATTATTAACTACACCAAACCCACGTTATAATCAGGATATGCAAATGTTCGCGATCTTAGGATTGAAACCAAAAAAAGCATATGCAGATGTTAGAATTGAGGAATCGGTGAATCCGTAAAATGGGTACAGATCCTTCAAACATCCGGAATGCTTTAAAACAGAGGCAGGAAAATAACTTACTCCGCACACTTTCTAAACATTTTTCAGGAACAGATTTTATCAGCAACGACTATTTAGGATTTTCTAAACTAGGCCTTTTGGCTAAAAATAGTTCCAATGCATCAGGGTCCGGTGGTTCGCGTTTAATTAGTGGTAATTCAGATTTTATTGAGGAAACCGAAAAGAAGATCGCCACATTTCATAAGGCAGAGAGCGCTTTAGTATTTAATTCGGGTTACGATGCCAATGTGGGAATATTTTCTTGTGTTCCTCAAAAAAACGATGTTGTACTCATGGATGAATTGATCCACGCCTCTATTTATGATGGTGTTCGTTTGAGTTATGCCAAACATTATAAATTTAAGCATAATGATATGGTTGATCTAAAGGATCTTTTACATCGCCATCATAAAAGTTTTGATAACGTGTTTGTATCTGTAGAAAGCGTTTACTCTATGGATGGTGATGAAGCGCCTTTGAAAGAGCTGATCAAGTTAAAGGAACAATACAAAAATGTTTTTTTAATTGTGGATGAAGCACATGCCATTGGTGTGTTTGGAAAAGGTTTGAGCGGGGGAATGGAAGATAAATTTTTCGCAAGAATTTATACGTATGGAAAAGCTATGGGTTGCCACGGCGCTGCCATTGTAGGAAGCAACGAACTAAGAAATTATTTGATCAATTTTGCCAGATCATTTATTTATACCACGGCATTGCCCGATCATGCCATTGCAAATATTTCTATTGCGTATGATCTTTTAAAAGAGAATAAGCAGCAACTACTTCTTCGAGAAAATATTGATCACTTTCTCGAAAAAGTAAAAGATATCCCTTCGTTCATTAAAAGTAGAAGCGCTATTCAGTGCATGGTTTTAAATAGTAATGAAAATGCAACGGCCATTGAAGATAAATTAAAAAAGAAAAATATTCTTAGCAAAGCTGTAAAAAGCCCTACCGTAAAAGAAGGTAGAGAACGCATTCGTTTTTGCTTACATGCCTACAATACAATAAAAGAAATTGATACTTTAGTAAAGATCTTAAAAGGGTAATAAACTTACACATGAAACGTTATTTCATAACTGGAATTGATACCAATGTTGGTAAAACTGTTGTTTCGGCAATTTTAGCAGAGGCTTTGCAGGCTGATTATTGGAAGCCTATTCAGAGCGGTAATACCGATGGAAGTGATATGAGTGAAGTTGGCAAATTGATCTCTAATTCAAAAACAAAGTTACATCCCGAAGCCTATTCTTTTGCAGCGCCTGTTTCCCCACATTTGGCAGCCGCTATTGAAAGTAGAACAATTGACATAAAAACCATTGTACTTCCATTAACGTCAAATCACTTAATTATTGAAGGGGCAGGTGGTATTATGGTTCCATTAGCTAAGAACAATTATGTTATCCAGCTCGCTAGAGATTTAGATGCCGAAGTGATATTAGTTGTAAGAAATTACGTTGGATGTATCAATCATTCTCTTTTGTCGGTAGATTATTTACTACGCAATAAGTATAAAATAAAGGGTTTGATATTGAACGGAAATTTTGACCCTTTAGTTGAACAAGCAATTGTAACATATTCAGATATTCCTGTTTTAGCAAAATTTCCTGAGCAAGGTGCTGTTGATAAAAGCAAGATCAAGGAATTTGCCGCTTTCGTAAAAAAAGAATTGTTCATATGAGTTGGGCAGAGAAGGATAAAAAACATATTTGGCACCCATTTACACATTTAAAAACGGCTGCTGACCCTATTCTGATCACTAAAGCAGATGGCCTTTATTTATATGATGATAAAGGCAACAAGATCATAGATGCTATTTCAAGTTGGTGGGTTAATTTGCACGGACATTCGCATCCATACATTTCAAAAAAAGTAAGCGAACAGTTATTTTCATTCGAACATATTCCTTTTGCTGACTTCACGCATCAACCCGCTATTGAGTTAGCCGAGCGTTTGCTGCAACATTTGCCAAGTAACCAATCAAAGATATTTTATTCTGATAATGGATCAACAGCAGTTGAAGTGGCTTTAAAAATGACATTGCAATATTGGCACAACAAAGGCGAACCAAAAAACACGTTCATCGCTTTAGAAAATGCCTATCATGGAGATACATTTGGAGGAATGAGTGTTGGTGCTCGAAATGTTTTTACTAACGCGTTCGAGAATCAATTATTTAATGTGGCGCATATTCCAATTCCCACAAAGGAAAATTTAGAACAAATAAAGGAAGTAATAGGAACGTGGAAGGAAAATCATTCCATGGCGGGTTTTATTTTTGAACCATTAGTGCAAGGCGCTGCAGGTATGATGATGTACGAGGGCGATGCTTTGGAGGAATTGATTGAGTTTTGTAAACAAAATGAAATTATTACCATTGCCGATGAAGTAATGACAGGTTTTGGAAGAACCGGAAAATTCTTTGCGAGCGATCATTTAAATAGCAAGCCTGATATCATGTGTTTATCAAAAGGATTAACCGGTGGTTATTTGCCTTTGGGAGTTACCTCTTGCGCACAATTGATCTATGATGCGTATATAAGCGATGATAAAACAAAAACCTTTTTTCACGGACATAGCTACACAGCAAACGCTACAGCTTGCGTTGCTGCATTGGCAAGTTTGGATCTAATGGAGAAAAAGGAAACTTTGGAGCAGATCCAAATGATTGAAAAAGAGCACATGATTTTTTTAGCTGAGATAAAAACTCATAAGGCTTGCAAAGAAGTAAGGGTAACGGGAACTATTTTGGCCATTGAATTAAAAACAAATGAAGAAACACATTATTTAAATGCAGTTTCTGAGAAAATAAATTCATACTTCTTAAGTAAGGGAATTTTATTAAGGCCATTGGGAAATGTAGTCTATATTTTACCGCCGTATTGTATTACTAAAGAAGAATTGCAATACATCTACAAAAATATCAAGGAGTTTTTGAACCTCTGATCCATCTATCAATTTGCCAGGTAAGCAAACCGCTTCCAATGCCAATGATCATTCCTCCCAAAACATCACTCGGATAATGAACGCCTAATCGCATTCGCGAATAGCCAACAAGTCCTGCATAGGCATATGCCGGAACAGCAAACTGCCATTTTTTTGTACTTAAACTTAAAGCGGTTGCGGTTGCAAACGCTGCCGTTGTATGTCCGCTTGGAAACGAAAGGGGACCCACATGAGTTTTTTGAGTGATGTCATTTGGATGAGTTACAAATGGACGATCGCGTTTTACTGCTAATTTTATGCCGTAGGTCAAACAATTTGCAAATCCAATGGCAATAGCACCTTTGTAGCCATTGCGCATCATTTCTTGATCTTTATTAAAATAGCCATACGCCCAAATACCACCTACAGTTAATGGCATTGCAGGATAAACAGAAAAAGAAACACCTTCCATGGTTTTATCCCACATGGGCATACTGCCTGCGTTAAATGTTTTTAATAAACGTAGGTCGGCGTTTTGAGAAAACGAATTAAGTTGAATAAGAATTATGAAAAGAAAGCTAAGGTTTCTCATTAGGTTTTTTATTTCTCTTTAATTTTTGTAAGTAGCGCTCGTAAAGATCATTCCAAGTATTAAATTCTTCCCTAAAAAAGAACCCAAGCCCTTGTGTGTAAGGACCTCCGGAGGTCATTAATTGTGTGTTGTCATTAGTTCTATTAAAGCCCTTTAATTTGTAACGGCCGTCTTTACTCAATTTATATTCCACATTCACATCTCCAATAATATTTTTACTTGTTCCTGTACTTGATCCTGCGCCAAAATTTCCATCAACACTAAGTTTGTCGTCCAGAAAGTTTCTATTCACATTAATTAAAACCTCATCTGAATTATTTTGACTACCTGGTCTGTAGTTTACACCAACCTGTAGGTCTTTATCAAAATTTCCAACCAACCCGTCTAATACACCATTTACTCTGCTGCTTAACAACTCACTTCCGGTTGAAGCCGCCGCATTACCCGCCGTTACGCCACCGCCTGTGGTACCATAAATAACTGGAGGAATAAAACTTCTGAATAATAAGAAGGAAAATACTTGCCTGTTAAGTTCGGCCTCATCAGCTAAAACACTGCTTATTTGAGAACGCACATTATCAGAAATTGATGGAAATTCCAGCTCGAACGAAATATCAGGCTTCATTAACGTGTTTTTCATTATCAATTTACATGCCGCTGGTGTGCGCGATTTATGCTGTCCTGTAACATCGTTTATCAAAGGGGCAATAGAAGCGCGTTGCCTATAGCTTGCTGTAATATCAATATCGCCGTTATAAGGATTGCCACTCCAAACAATGCTACTTCCCGGATCAATATCAAATTTTTTACTGATCACATTTTGTAAGCTAAAATTATAGTCCCCACCGCTAATGATATAATCACCGTACATCTCAAATTTACCTAGTGTATTTATTTTCATTGTAATGTCTCCGTTTCCATAAACGTTGATTGCATCACCTGAGATCTTATCAAAAATGATCTGTGTTGTTGCATCGGGCGTTGCAATAATATTTAAGTCCAAGTTAAATCCGGTAAGCGTTTTTTTCTCTTCAACTTTTAAGGTATCCTTTTTTACAAATTTGATATAATCATTTTCGGCTATCTCAGTTGGACCATCCAAAGGCAAAATAAATTTAGAATTCTTTTTGGTTGTAGCTTTGACCTCCATATGTATGTCATTCATGAAACCGTACAATCCAACATTTCCGGTGCAATAAACACGACCATAAAAATTCTTGTTCTCACGCTCCGTAGTATTTAGTGCTAGCATATTCCTGAATGAGATATCGTAGTCGAGTTGCAATTTTTTGAAATTGCTGTGGAATAAGTTACCATTAATTGTTCCTTGGGGCACCGTTTTTTGTTTCATGTTCCGCATTTGATCATTGGGATCAATTTGATCCATTAGGATATCGCTAAATCGGATCTGATCGGGCATGATCTCAATTTTTCCGTTCATTTTATAAGTTACGTTTGTATAGTCAATTTTTATCTCGCTCTTAAATAAGTTGAGCTCTCCTTCAATAAGAATCTTGTCTGCAGTGCCGTGAATTTTCCCTCCGCCGTTTACAAATCCTTGTTTAACAGTTAAGATGCCTTCCATTAACGGGTTAATAAGTTTTAAATTAAGCGGACTAGCTTTGAAATCAATGTCAATAGATTCTTCTTTTTTAACGAGGTAATAATTCCCTTTAAAGGAAAGGTTTTTTACCATACCGCCAAATTCATTGGTTAAACCAAGTGAAGTGTAGCCATCTAGCTGCAAACGCTGTTCTTGAGTTATATAATCACTTTTTAAATGAAGCTCTCCAATTAAATTGTCATTGAATTTGAATTTAGTAAAGTCAAGCATACTGTTAAGCGTAATATGCTTATCAGTGTTTTGTAGTTTTATACGGCCATTCAATTCTCCATTTAGCTTTAGTTTGTAATTCTCGAGAAATGGATTGAATTGATCAAGCAGCAAATGAGTTGTGATAAAATTAAGCGAGTCGGTGTTTTTTTCAGAAAGGGTTCCGCTGATATAAATACTTTGGTCGATATTTTCAAATTTAAGGGGATTGATAGTGATATTTCCAGCACTATCAATTAAAGTTGGATTGCTTGTGGTAAGTTTCCATGTGCTATCTCTAACCTTCACGCTTAATTCGTTGTACTTAAATAGCGCTTTGTTATCTGCAAAAGAAACTGTGCCGTTAAATTTACCTGAGTTATTGGGTGTTTTTTTGTCATTCCACTCTAAATTATATTTTGTGTCAAGATCTTTTGATACAAAATACATGAAGTAATTATTCAAACGTAAACTATCTGCTAATTGAATATAAGCACCTTTAAATACAAGGTTGATCTTTTTGTTCTTTGAATAAGATTCAATAGCATTGTCCTTGAATTTTATTCCCGCAGCTTCAATTAAACTTGATTTCAAATTAAAATTAATAAGGTTATTACCTGCATCAAAATCGCCTGCAATTTGAGTTCCGGGACTTATCATAAGACTGGGCACAAATAATTCTTTGATCACATCAAACTTCTTTACAGTAATTTTATATTTAAAGGCGTCTTTGTATATCACTTTGCCTTTGTTAGCCTGTACAAAAGTTGGGTAATAATCGTGAAGTGTTTGTTTAAAGGCCATTGGCAGGTCGGTGAGATTAAATCTACCATCTACATCTACATTGAAATAGTTGGAAGTAAGTTTTATACTCTTGTCAATGGTCTCTTGTTTTAATAATAAATCAAAAGTACTGATCTTATAGGTTTTTAAGCTGTCTTTAAAAAGAGTATTGTCGAAGTTGATATCTCCGCTTAAATTATTTAAACCGTCACCTTTGAGGTTGATCAATATCTGGGTGGAAAATTCTGCAGGAGTTTTGCTGAAATTAAGCTTCTTTAGGTTTAATTTATTTACTGTTGAAATAAAATCCATTTCAGGAACTTTATTGGTAAAGCGAATATTTCCATTGAAATCGAAATCGGCGTTTGGATCGGTACTCACTAATACACCATTAAAACTTTTGTTAGTGAAAGTTCCATCCACCTTAATGTTATTGTATTCATAACCGTTAAAGTTCAATGTTTTTATGGAGCCTTGCATGGAAGAGTTTATTTTGGCAAGAGTAACACCACTTCCTTTTAGCTTAAGGTCTGAATTTAAATTATAAAGTCCTTTAACTCCTACTAGTGAGCCAATATTAAAGTTAATTGTTTTTATTTTTCCATGATAGGCTAAGTCATCTGGTTTTGTTCCAGTTTTAATTCCAACATCGGCAATAATGGATCCTAACGCTGTGCGAATATTTCCATAAACGTTAAAGTCATTTATCAATCCATCAAACTTACCATTGTAATTGATAACACCTAAACTTTTAAGTTGTATCGGTATCTCTAGTTTTCCTGACTTGCTGCCTGGCAGGTTATTTTCCTTAAATGGATAATTAGGTATTTGCACAAGGTCGGCGTATGAAGAGGATAATTTCTTCGTATCGAAATGCAAGTAGCTGTTATTAAAATCCGGTAAACCTACAATTGTAAGGTCGCCAATAAATTCGGTACTTGTTTTGAGTTTTAATTTAAAATCCATCAAGCTCAGGTCGGCAACAGTTCCTTTTACCTTACCCGAAAGTTTAACCGTATCATTTAGTCCTGCTAATTCTTCAGTAAATGATGCCACATCTTTTAAATGCACTTTCGATTTCGGCTTCAAAAGTACATCCATATCAACTTTATTTAAAAAATCGCTGTAAGCATCCCAATTATCATGTTTAAATCGTACATAACCTCTTATCACTGTTCCGGGTGTTACAATATCCAAGTGTTCAATATAAACGCCTTTTTCGCTTATTTTTAAATTGCTCGAGAGATTGGTGAGTACAAATCCGCTTTGCTCGGTAAAGCGCAAATTAGATAGAGCAACAAGTATGGTGTCTTTTTGAAACTGTATCTGCGAAAATTTTCCTGAAATATTGTTCGCTCGTAAATTATTAAAATTAATAGCTTCTGTGATCTTCGTGTCTTTATTATTGTTCTTGAACATAAAATTCACATTATCGAACGTTAGATCATTGAACCGCACATTCCATGGAGCAGAGCTTGTGTCTTTTTCTTTTTTGCCTGAATCAAAATAATTTATAACAAACTGAAAGTTCATCACGCTATCATTTTTTGGAATTGATAATTTTGCCGTGGTGTTCGACAGCGTTATGTTCTTGATATTTATTTTTTGGCCAGAAAAGTTGAATGAACTAAGCTCAACAAATATTCTTCCACCACTGATCAGCGTGTCTTTATGAAGGTCCTCCATAAAAACGCCTTTCAATTCGGCAGTTTTAAAAAAATGAAGTTCAACGGCATCAATTTTTACAACCGTTTTTAATTCCTCTTCCAAATAATGCGATGCTTTTTGTGCTAACCAAGTTTGAAAAGATGGACTTTGCACCAAGAAGAAAAGGGCAGTAACCAGCACTACCACAACTATTGTGAGCCACATAAGGCTTTTTAGTATTATTCTTGTAACTTTACGCATTGGTAGCACCTTGAAGTCAACTCAATAATACCTTATGTTCTTTTTCTTCGTCTTAACCGATGATGCTTCGTTGTTTTTCTTGCACAGACTCATAGGGTATGCGCTTCAAAAAACGCCTCGCCTCACCGGTCAATACTCGAAAAATACACAAAACTTATTTTAGAGATGACTTCACTAAATTACACAAAATTAGCACCCTGAAAACCGAAAAAATGCAAAATAGTAACAGTATCATATTAGCAATAGAAAGTAGTTGTGATGATACGTCTTGCGCAGTACTAAAAGGCAGTAGTGTTTTAAGTAATTTTACCGCCAATCAATCTATTCATCAGCAATATGGTGGTGTTGTACCCGAGTTGGCCAGCCGCGATCACCAAAAGAACATTGTGCCTGTTGTTCATGAAGCGCTAAAAAAAGCTAATATCGCCTTATCACAAGTAAATGCAATTGCAGTAACACGCGGCCCGGGCTTAATGGGAAGTTTATTAGTGGGTTTGAGTTTTGCAAAATCGCTTTCACTATCACTTAACATCCCTCTTATCGAAGTTGATCACATGCAAGCGCATGTATTGGCACATTTTATTGTGGATGCCGAGCAAAAAGTTCCTCCGTTTCCATTTGTGTGTTTAACGGTGAGTGGCGGACATACACAATTAGTAAAAGTAACCGATCATTTAAAATTCGAATTACTGGGTCAAACTATTGATGATGCCGTTGGAGAAGCGTTTGATAAAGCTGCAAAAATAATGGGTTTGCCTTATCCGGGCGGACCATTAATAGATTCGTATGCGCAAACAGGAAATCCGCATCGTTTTAAATTCTCCGATTCAAAAATGCCCGCTTATGACTTTAGTTTTAGTGGCATCAAAACCTCTTTTCTATATTTTATCCAAAAGGAAACAGAAAAGGATATAGATTTTGTAACAAAGAATTTAAATGATATTTGCGCTTCCTATCAATCCCATCTAGTGCAATTACTCCTTAAAAAAAGTAAATTGGTTTTAGAGGAAACCGGCATAAAGCATTTTGCCATTTCGGGTGGCGTTTCGGCAAATTCCGATTTGCGAAAGCAGGTAAAAACCATGGAAAACCACGGAATTGAAACTTATATTCCCAAATTTGAATATTGTACCGATAATGCCGCAATGATTGGTATAGCGGGCCTTTACAAGCTTTTACGTGCTGAATTCTCTTCCCTTAGCATAGCACCTTTAACTCGCCAAACATTTTAAAGTTTAGAGTTAATTTCGTACTTTTGCGGCCTTATGATCTCGGTAAATTCAGTAACAGTTTCGTTTGGCGGCTATAATTTGTTCGACAATGTTTCTTTTTTAATTAATTCAAAAGATAGAATTGGTTTAGCAGGAAAAAATGGTGCTGGAAAAAGTACCATGCTTAAATTATTGTCGGGCGAGCAAAATCCTTCTAAGGGTGAGATTGCTATGCCAAAGGATCTCAAAATCGGTTACTTACCCCAGGATATGATTCATCAGCATGGAAGAACAGTGTTTGAGGAAACAGAATCAGCTTTTGCTGAGATCCTTGTATTAGAAAAGAAATTAGAAAGCATTAATCATCAATTAGAAACGCGATCTGATTATGAAAGTAATGACTACATGCGTTTAATTGAAGATCAAACAGATATTTATACTCGTTTGGATATGATCGGTGCCGGAAACAAAAATGAGGAAATCGAAAAAATATTAAAAGGATTAGGATTTGAACGCAAGGATTTTGATCGACAAACTGACGAATTTAGTGGTGGATGGCGCATGCGTATCGAGTTAGCAAAATTACTTTTACAAAAACCACATATTTTATTGTTGGATGAACCTACCAATCACTTGGATATTGAAGCCATTATTTGGTTGGAAGAATTTATGGAAACGTATGCCGGTTCGGTAATGTTAATTAGCCACGACAAAACTTTTTTGGATAATGTTACCGATCGCACAATTGAAATTGTAAATGGTAAAACCTACGATTACAAAACAAATTACTCGCGTTATTTAGTGTTACGTCAGGAACGAATAGAACAACAAGAGAACGCTGCCAAAAATCAACAAAAGATAATTAATCAAACAGAGGTATTGATAGATAAGTACAGAGCAAAAGCAAGTAAAGCGTCGTTTGCACAATCCTTGATCAAAAAATTAGATCGTATGGAACGCGTGGAAGTTGATGATTTAGATACTTCGGTGATGCGCTTTCGTTTTCCTCAACCTGCTCACAGCGGTAAAATTGTTTTAACGGTTGAAGATGCCGGAAAAACGTACGGGGACAAACAGATTTTTTCTGATGCACGATTTATTATTACAAAAGGCGAAAAAATTGGATTAGTAGGACGTAACGGTGAAGGAAAAAGTACTATGATGAAAATGATCGCTAAAAAAGTAGATCATGATGGGGTGGTGCAGTTGGGGCATAGTGTTTTGGTAGGATATTTTGAGCAAGATCAGGAAGAAAAATTAGATCCAAAGAAAACTGTTTTTGAAACCATAGATGAATTAGCTGTTGGCGACGTACGTAAACAAGTACGAGGATTATTAGGTTCGTTTTTATTTGGTGGAGAAGATATTGATAAAAAAGTGCAGGTATTAAGTGGTGGTGAGCGTGGCCGTTTGGCTTTATGTAAATTATTGTTGGAGCCTTACAATTTGTTGTTAATGGATGAGCCTACCAATCACTTGGATATTAGAAGTAAGGATGTTTTAAAAACTGCGCTTAAAGATTATGAAGGAACAGTGATCATGGTAAGTCACGATCGTGATTTTATGAAAGGAATTTGTGATCGTTTGTTTGAATTTCGCGATGGAAAAGTGCGTGAGCATTTATGCGATATTGAGGAATTTATGCAATTGCGTAAAGTAGAGCGTTTAAATGAGTTGGATCTTGATAAAAAACCTAAAGCGGAAGTTCCAAAACAAGAACCCGTTCAAAAGAAACCTGACACTTCTTCCAACGACGCCGAAAAGAAACAATTACTCAATAAGCTCAAAAAAATAGAAGAGACCATTGAAAAATTGGAGCTGGAGATAAAACAAGCCGATGAAAAGTTGTCTGACCAGGATAATTATGAGAAGCTCATGAACGACCAAGTGTTTTTTACCAATTATTCAAAGTTGAAACTTCAATTGGAAGCCGAATTAACTAAATGGGAAGAGCTTTCGGAGCAGTTAAATTCCTAAATTGAAATGCAACTCATATCTTTGTTTAGCGTATAAATTATAAAGTATGAGTATCAAAAAACACATTCCAAATGCCATCACGTGTTGCAACCTCTTATGTGGTTGCATTGCTATTATTCAAACATTTGAGGGTAACCTAGTATTGGCTGCGTATTTAGTTGGCTTAGCGGCTATTTTTGATTTTTTAGATGGTTTTGCCGCAAGGGCACTTAAGGTAAGTTCGCTTATAGGAAAAGACCTTGATAGCCTTGCAGATATGGTGACTTTTGGGGCGGTTCCGGGTTTTGTGATGCATAAAATGCTACAGATTGGCTATTTGGTGAACCACCGAGATTATGATCTTATTGTTCAAAATCAATGGCTCACTTATATTCCAATTCTCATTCCAATCTTCTCTGCTATTCGCTTAGCTAAATTCAACAACGATACGCGCCAAACAGATTCTTTCATTGGAGTTCCTACGCCTGCTAATGCTATTTTAATTTGTTCTATTCCCCTAATTGTAAATTGGGATACACATTTTGATCTGAAGCATTGTGAGGTAATTCACTTCTTAATTCATCCTTATGCTTTGATCTTTATTTCCATTTTAATGTCGATTTTAATGGTAGCAGAATTACCTCTGTTCTCATTAAAATTCAAGCAATTTGGATGGAAAGGAAACGGGATCCGTTATGTTTTCCTTATTCTGAGTTTGCTTGGCCTTGTTATTTTCCAGTTCCTTGGATTAGGTATAGCCATCGTTCTATACGTGCTATTATCGATGATAAACAACCTCTTTTTTAAGCCTAAAGCTGCTTAATTTTTTCTCGAATATTTCGCATGCAACTTGGATTCCCACGCCGAATTAAAGATCTGGTTACATAAGTGTTATATGTGGGAGATATCAACCAATTCCCCTAATTATAAACAACCCTCAAAAGCAGGTTTTTATATTGCATTTAACTTGTTAATTTAGCGCTTCTATTAAAAGAAAACATGGCAAAATTTATAGCAAACATCGACGTAATGCCTCTTAAAGCATTGTTGGATCCACAAGGAAAGGCGGTTACAGGTTCTATGAAAAATTTAGGACTTCCTGAAATTGAGAACGTTCGTATTGGTAAACATATTACTTTAGAAATTGAAGCGGCTTCAAAAGACGCGGCAAATAGTAAGGTAGATGAAGCATGTAAAAAACTACTCTGCAACCAAATAATGGAAGGGTACGAATTCTCTATTAACGAGATAAAATAAAATTTTTGTTATTGGTCTTATATTAGTTTACATTTGAAATTCTAAAATTTAAAAAAATCAGTATGGGTTATCTATTTACCTCAGAGTCGGTGTCGGAAGGACATCCAGATAAAGTTGCCGATCAAATTTCGGATGCTTTGATCGATAATTTTTTAGCGTTCGATCCACAAAGTAAAGTGGCTTGCGAAACTCTAGTAACTACAGGTCAAGTAGTATTGGCTGGCGAAGTAAAATCAAAAGCATATTTAGATGTTCAGGAAATTGCGCGCGAAGTAATTCGTAAAATTGGATATACGAAATCAGAGTATATGTTCGAAGCAAACTCATGTGGTATCTTATCTGCAATTCACGAACAATCTGCTGATATTAATCAAGGTGTTGATCGCAAGAAAAAAGAAGAACAAGGTGCAGGCGACCAAGGTATGATGTTTGGTTATGCAACTAACGAAACCGCTAACTATATGCCTTTGGCTTTAGATCTTGCACATGGTATTTTGTTAGAACTAGCGGCATTACGTAGAGAGAATAAAGAAATTAAGTATTTACGTCCCGATGCAAAATCACAAGTTACTTTAGAGTACAATGATGATAACAAGCCGGTTCGTATTGACGCTATTGTTGTTTCAACACAACATGATGATTTTGACAGCGAACCAAAAATGTTGGCTAAGATCAAAAAAGACATTATTGATATTTTGATCCCACGCGTAAAAAAGAAATATCCTAAGTACGCTAGTTTATTCAACGATAAAATTAGTTACCATATTAACCCAACAGGTAAGTTTGTTATTGGCGGTCCGCATGGCGATACAGGTTTAACCGGCCGTAAAATTATTGTAGATACTTATGGCGGAAAAGGTGCTCACGGTGGTGGCGCTTTCTCGGGTAAAGATCCAAGTAAAGTTGACCGCTCTGCTGCATATGCAACTAGACACATTGCAAAAAATTTAGTAGCCGCAGGAGTTTGTTCTGAAGTATTGGTTCAAGTTTCTTACGCTATTGGTGTTGCAAAACCAATGGGAATTTTTGTTGATACCTATGATACGGCAAATGTAAAAATGACTGATGGACAAATTGCCAAAATAGTAGAAAGCGTATTTGATATGCGTCCATACTTTATTGAGCAACGTTTTAAATTACGTACACCAATCTATAGCGAAACTGCTGCTTACGGACACATGGGTCGCAAGAACGAAACAGTAACTAAAACATTTAAATCCCCTGATGGTAAAACAAAAACAATGAAAGTTGAATTGTTTACTTGGGAGAAATTAGATTATGTTGCTAAAGTAAAAGCTGCATTTAAAATTAAGTAATTCTCACTATTTTACCGTGACTTTTTGGAAGGGTGAAAGATATAGACCAAAAGCCTTCCAATTAGGAAGGCTTTTTTGTTTTTAGTACATTTGATATACAATGATAAAGCAATCTATATTTATTTTTCCCTTAGCTTGTTTTTTTGCAAGTTGTAGTGGTTTTGACAATGAAGTAGCCAAAACGGATTTCCTTAAAACGTGTCAAGACTGCAAAGTGGTAGAAGTAGTTTCCGAAGAATGCCAAGACGGTTCCATTCTTTCGTGCATGCTGGTAAAGATCAACTATACACAAGTTAACGATTCCTTAAAAAGCGTGATGTGCCAATATATAAAAGGCGATAGTGGCTGGCATTTAGTGGAGTGAAAAACTCAGGATATGGAACAACAAAATTGTGGAAATAAGCTGTTATAACCTTATTAATCAGTCCATAGCAAAGCCATGAAAAAGAGTGTTTGATCTTTAACGGTACCGATTAAAATTGACTTTAAAACGGATAGTTTTTTAAGAGTAGGAAAATTAAACCTTGCGTACGTTAACCGCGCTAGGGCCTTTTTGACCGTCTTTTACTTCGAACTCAACTTTGTCGCCTTCAGTAATCTTGTCAGTAAGATCATTAGCGTGAACGAATACCTCTGCCCCAGAATCGGCCTTAATAAAACCAAAACCTTTGGCGTTATTGAAAAATTTTACAGTGCCTGTTTGCATACTTAATTTATTTGACACGAAATTACAGTTAATTTTCAAGAGAGCCAAAATATTAAGGTATTTTGATGTATTCATTGGCTTTCAAGGCTAAAAAGCGAGAGATATTGGGGGGCTTTTTTGAACGCAACTATTTCTTTTTCACCTTCTTCTCTGCACCTTTTACCTCTTTCCAGCCCGTAATGTCGCGAATTACTACCGAGGCACAGGTTAGCCCAAAAACGGCCGGTAAATAAGAAATTGTTCCGTAAGCCGATTTTTTAAATTTGCTTCCATCGGTATGCATGATCGAGAATTTGGCAGGAAGCTCGGTGCTGTAAACGCATTTTACGCCTTTGTATATGTTCATGTAACGTAAACGTTTGCGTATATACTGGGCCAAAGGACAAATATTTGTATCCTTAATATCTGCTATCTGCAATTTTAAAGGATCCATTTTTCCGCCGGCACCCATGCTCGAAATAATTTTATTATTATTCCAATAGGCGCTTGAGATCAAATATAATTTAGGTGATATGCTATCAATGGCATCGATGATGTAAGTAAATTTTTGTTGCAAAAACTCCTTCATGTCATCAGGAGTTTGAAATTTATTGACCACATTTATTTTGCAATCCGGGTTAATGGCTATTAAACGTTCATACATAAGGTCAGCTTTGCTTTGCCCGTGAGTGGTTGATAAGGCTTGTATTTGTCTATTTCTGTTCGTAGGATCAACTGTATCTCCATCAATAATGGTCATGGTTCCAACGCCCGCTCTGCAAATGGCTTCCGCGGCATAACCGCCAACGCCACCTAATCCAACTATCAATACGTGAGCACTCATTAATTTCTCAATCCCTTTATCCTTCACCAATAATTTGGTGCGTTCCATCCATGCTGTATCCATCACTTTATTTTTGATTGGCCATTTTCGGCGTAAAATTAAATACGGTTTTAAAATTCTCTTCTATTTGTAACTGTACAATCTCACCGTTTACACCTAGTAATTCTCCGGCTTTTAAATACACGTATTTTATAGAAAGATCTTTATCATCAGTCTCTAAAAAAAAGCGTTTTCTCCCAATTGTTTTAATAGCCTTAGCAGCGTTGCTTTCAAATCCTAGCAAATCTTTTCCGAATGAAAAATAGTAACCCTCTGCGTTTAGCAATCTAGCAATGTTATCATTATTATTAAATCCGTGAATGATCACAGGCACCTGATTATTGTTATGATTCAAACAATTAATAAGTTCGTTAAATGCTTTTACACAGTGAATGATAAGTGGTTTTTTTAATTTGTTGGCAATTTTAATGTGCTCAACAAATACTTTTTCCTGTAATTCAAAATCAACTTTGCTTACTTTATCCAAGCCACATTCACCAATAGCTAAACATCCTTTTTCATGAGCTATCTCGCCAAGGTGCTCAAGATCATCCTTGTAATTTCCATCAATATGCCATGGGTGCAAGCCATATGAATAGTATTTTACGCGGTCGTTCCTTTCAAGAAATAAATTCACCAATTCAAGATGTGCGTCAAAAATTTGGGAATGTGTATGGATGTTGATAAACACGGTTAAAAATAAGAGTTTTACCTTTAAAATTGAACAGACAATATTAGTAATTTAGAATCGATTTTTATACCGAAATGCCTTCAAATTATAACAAGCTCACGTCAATAACTATCAATGCGCTAAAAAACATTGTTGGCGAAGCCCATATATTCACGAACGGTGAGAAATTGGAGAAATATGCTTCCGACGAAACCGAGGACCTCGTATATCTTCCTGAAGCTGCTGTTTGCCCACAAACGGTTGAGCAAATATCGCAGATCGCAAAACTGTGCAATGATAATAGAATTCCATTAACCACAAGAGGCGCTGGCACCGGTTTAAGCGGTGGTGCTTTACCCGTTAAAGGTGGGGTGGTTTTGAGTATGGAAAAATTCAACAAGATCTTGAATATTGATGCGCGTAATATGCAAGCAACGGTTGAGCCTGGAGTGATCAATTATATATTTCAGGAAGAAGTAAAGGCATTAGGATTGTTTTATCCTCCCGATCCGGCAAGTTGGGGAAGTTGTAGTTTGGGGGGTAATATTGCGCATAGTAGCGGCGGACCAAAAGCGGTGAAGTACGGAACAACGCGCGATTATGTTTTGAATTTAGAAGTTGTGTTAGCCAATGGTGATGTTATTTGGACAGGTGCAAATACATTGAAATATTCTACAGGATATAATCTCACGCACTTAATGGTGGGAAGCGAAGGAACTTTGGGAATTGTAACAAAAATCGTTTTCAAATTAATTCCCTTACCTAAACAAGATCTCTTGATGCTTGTTCCGTTTACCTCTGCCGAAAACGCTTGTGAAGCCGTTGGCGCCGTGTTTCGTGAAGGAATTATTCCAAGCGCCATGGAATTTATGGAACGAGATGCAATTGAATGGAGCGCAAAGTATAGCGGTGAATTGAATTTTGAAATTAAACCCGAGTGGCAGGCGTTATTATTGATAGAAGTTGATGGAAATAACTTGGATGTATTAATGGGCGATTGCGAGAAGATCTCGGAAATAATGCAGGTTCATGGAAGCGATGAGGTATTATTTGCTGAAGGAGCTGAACAAAAAAATGCGCTATGGAAAATACGACGAAAAGTGGGTGAGGCCGTAAAAAGTAATTCGGTTTATAAGGAAGAAGATACAGTTGTGCCAAGAGCAGAGTTGCCGGCTTTATTAAAAGGTGTAAAAGAAATTGGCACTAAATATGGTTTTAAAAGTGTTTGCTACGGCCATGCCGGCGATGGAAACTTACACGTGAATATTATTAAGGGAGAGTTGAGTGATAAGGTTTGGGAAGATGATCTTCCAAAAGGAATTACCGAAATATTTGAGCTGTGTAAAAAATTGGGAGGCACAATTAGCGGCGAACATGGCATAGGAATGGTGCAGCAAAAATACATGCCCATCATTTTTCCTGAACATCAATTGCAATTAATGCGCAATATCAAAAAGGTGTTCGATCCAAACGAAATTTTAAATCCAGGGAAGGTTTTCAATTAAGGGCCAGAAATAGAAACACGCTCTTTGCAGTTAAATGAGTGTTAGGTCCCAAAAAATCAAAAATCTATACTATTTAGTAACCAAAACCGTTCTAATACAGTATATCTTTGTATTTCCAAATACCAATAATTTTAATTAAGTTTAAAGATTAAATCATGTTCCGTTTAACCCTTCTCATAGCATTTTTTCTCTCAACGTTTTTAAGTGCACAAACTAATTTAAAGTATCCTACTTTATTGTGGCGCATTTCGGGTAACGGTTTAAAAAAAGACAGTTATCTGTATGGCACGATGCATGTGAGTAATCGCGTGGCCTATCATTTATCTGATCAGTTTTTTGACGCTATAAAAAGTGTAGATGTGGTTGGATTGGAAACAAATCCTGCTGAATGGTTAGTAAACATGGAGCTTACCGGGGAATTAAGCAAAGCAAGTGGCGTTTCATTATACAACCCGTATGGAGGAAATTTTTATAAGAATGTTTTTGGAATGCGCTTTCCTGATAAGCAAGTTTATAAATCGCTTTTGAGTTTTGATCCTGAAATAATAAATGGATTATTATACAGGCAAAGTAGCAGTCAAGAAAATTTTGAAGAGAATACGTACATCGATCTTTTTATTTTTCAGGCCGCTGCTAAACTCAATAAAAAGATCGTTAGCCTGGAGGATTTTGTAAAAGCAGAGATCCAATCGAAACTAGCTTCAATTCCGGATGCTGAATTTTATCCGGATGACAAAAAAGGCGACGATTATGGAGGATATGGCAATGGCGAAAAAATGGAAGACGCCTATAGGCAAGGAAATTTAGATGCAGTAGATAGTTTAACGAAATTACTAGAAACAAAAAACATGCAGCAGTATTTGTTGCATAACCGCAACGTATTTTTTGTTCAGCGAATTGATTCAATTTTGAAGTCGGGCAGCGCATTGTTTAGCGGTGTAGGCGCAGCTCATTTACCTGGGGAAAAAGGTGTAATTGAAATGCTTCGCAAACTTAATTACAAAGTAGAACCCGTAACGCCTCATCAAACAAAAAAAGCAATTAAAGAGCAAGAGGTGATCGATCAAATATTAAAGCCGGTAACGTTCGAAAAAAATTACGCAGCCGATTCTCTTTATTCTATTCAGGTTCCTGGTAAACTTACCTCTATCATGAATTATGATAATATCAAGTATTATATCAATGCAGATATGGTGAATGGTAATTTTTATAACGTAGCACGTTTAAAAACTAACTCTACATTAAATAATTATACAACGGCAAAAATGACTAACATGCTCGATAGTTTATTTTTTGAGAATATTCCGGGAAAGATCATTAGCAAAAAAGACATTGAGAATAATGGTATAAAGGGTTTTGATATCATCAATAAAACACGAAGAGGCGATCTTCAGCGTTATCATATTTTTATTACAGATCTTGAGATCATATTGTTCAAATTAGGAGGCAAAGGGGATTTTGTGAATTCATCAGCGGGGAAGCAATTCTTTAACTCAATAAAATTCGAACCTAAATTTGCAAGTGTTATTTTGTATCAACCGCCAACTAAAGGTTTTAAAGTAAAAATCCCTAGCGAACACAGTTATAGTAGAAACGACTATGTGGGTGTGGCAGGTTTGGTAGAGGATCTGAGCGCTTATGATAAAAAGGAAGGGAATTTCTTTGGCGTAAAGCACGCCATATACAATGATTTTTATTATTTAGAAGAGGATACTTTTGAATTGAACCGATTGGCGACATATGCACTTCAGAATTTTAAATTTACTAAAGACATAAAAACTGAATTGAAAGAAGAGCAGGGTTTTCCTTGCATGTATTTAACTGCAAGCAATACAAACGGTAAAAAATTCTGCGGCAAGATATTCATTAAGGGAGTTCATTATTATTTGGCTTATAGCATAAATAATGGAACCGTAAATCTGAACAGCGGTTTTTTTAAATCATTTGAATTAACGGAGTTCAATTACTTAAGTGAGATAAAGGAAATTAAGGACCATGATCTTCACTTCACTACAAAAGATGAAACATCAAACACACCGAGTAGTAGATTCAATGAGCAATTTGCAAAAGCCTATACACATATCAAGGATTCGTTAAGCACCAAAAAGAACAAGGCAGGTGATTTTGATTATGTGTCGCAAACAAAGAACTATTATTCACCATCGAGTCATGAATACGTAGAGATCTTTTATGAGAAATATAATGATTACGATTATCGCGAAAAAAAAGAATGGATTGAGAAGGTGAGAAAGAATTTGGGTGAAGTATTAACGATGAATATAAGAACCATTTCTCAAAAGGAGGAGAATGGTGTTTTAACTTACGAGTTTTACATGAAGGATACTGCTACTATAAGAGCTATCAAAGCTAAAGTGTTTGTAAAAGGAGGAACTGTTTATCAGTTAAAAGTTCCTTGTGATACAGTATATGGTTTAAAAGGTTGGGCGGCTGAGTTTTATAATTCCTTTAAGTTAAAGGATACGATCATTGGCAAAGATCTTTTTAAGAACAAGTTCAGAGAATTATTGAATGATCTTGTAAGCTCAGATACAGCAGTTCAGCGCAAGGCAATATTCTCTTTAAGTAATTCTGTTAGTTTAGAAAAGCAGTATTTGGAAGATTATCTTCAGTTTATCCAAAGCGATAAGCTCAATAAACTAAGTACCGAAGCAAAAGCGCAATTATTTGTAAGTGGTGGGGTTTTTGAAAGTGAAAAAATAATCCCAGCGTTCTCAAAACTTTATACTCAATGTACTGACAGCGCTTATTTACAAATATGTTTATTAAAAGGCTTAGCTTATTACAAGAATAGAAACACATTTAAAACTGTTGGCGAGCTTTTAATTAAAGAAACTCCTTTAGTTGGTGATGAAAGTGTGGTAGGAAATGTTTTCAAAGTAATGCAAGATTCTTTGGAGCTATGCGGTAACTTGTATCCTTCGGTTTTGGCGATCACACGAAACGCTGAATATCATACTCCGGTTTATAAATTGTTGAGCTTACTTATAAAAAAGAAAATAGTAACAGCACAACAAATTGGCTTGAATAAAACAGATATTTTACAGGATGCTAACGCGGAATTAAAACGTTACAACGCCACCTCGCAAGGAAAAAGTAAAATGAATTCGTATAGCGGTAGTAACCCAAACTTAGAAGAAATGATAAGTAAGGTAAAAGAGAATTTAGAGACCTTAACTACGAACTCTATTGTAAAAAACACTAAGTATAAAGATGTGTTGAATATGAATAGTCAGCCATTATTAGTGAACTTCGCACATATTTTAATAGCGTATTATAAAACTGACGACAAAGCAAAACAATTTATTGATAAGGTGGCCAAGATAAAGAACGATCAGATAATGATGCCAATGTTTGTATTGCTCAAAAAAAACAATATCACCGTAAATGATACACTTGCAAATTACTACGCAAAAAATCCAAATACACGCGCGTATTTTTACAGCGAATTAGAACGTGATAATTTAACTTCAGTATTTCCTAAGGAATATGCAACTCAATTGCAGCTGGTAGAATCGGTTTTAAAATCCTATGGATTAGTAAACACGTATTCGGCCTACGATACAGATAAGCAAAAAGATAGTTTGATCTTTCATAAAGAAATAAAGGCGAATAACAAATATGAGAAGGGCGTAGTTTATATTTTTAAAACACCAAAGAATAAAGTAGGACTGAATAAATGGTCAGTGGCTTTTGTTCCTACTTTAGCGGATAATAAATTAAACACCGATGTTGTTGTATTGCGTTCGAATGATTTGTACAATGAAACGTTAACAGAAAAGGAAATAGAGAACGAGATATTGGACGAATTCTCGGGTATTTACCGAAGTAGAATAGTTTCAAATCGTTCAAATTATTACGACTACGAATGAGTTTAGGTATTTTATATTTACTCCCTAGCCCTTTAAGCGAAACCGAAATTGAGATCGTGTTACCAAAACACAATATTGATCTCATAAAAACCATAAAGTATTTTATCGCTGAGGATGCAAAAACAGCTAGACGTTTTTTAAAACTATGCGCATATCCTAACATTCAGGATGCAGAGATCGCTTTGTTAAATGAGCACACAGAAAGTAATACTGTAGGATCATTATTGGAACCATTACTTAAGGGACAAAATGTTGGATTAATGAGTGATGCTGGTTGTCCTGGCATTGCCGATCCCGGAGCTGAGGTAGTGAAGTTGGCTCACAAAAAAGAAATTAAGGTTTTACCTTGGGTTGGTCCAAGTTCAATTGTGCTTACCATAATGGCGAGTGGTTTTAATGGTCAGAACTTTGCTTTCAATGGCTATTTGCCAATTGAAAAGGATAAGCGTTACAAACGTGTTAAAGAATTAGAATCTCTAGCTGTAAAATACAAACAAGCGCAGTATTTTATTGAAACACCATACCGCAATACGCAGTTGTTTACCGATCTTTTAACGAGTTTAAATCCTTCTACTCAATTATGTTTAGGTATCAATTTAACAGATGCAACACAACAAGTAATCACTAAGTCGGTTTCTGAGTGGAAAAGCATCGCTCCTCCCGAAATTCATAAGATACCAGCGGTTTTCGGTCTCTATTTTTAAGAATCCTTTGTTTAAAACATATTTTCTACTTCAAAGCATGAGCTAGGTCTTTCGCTACCTTGCATGCAATGAGTTTGCTGAGTAAGATACGGTCAAAACACAATTTGATCTTGAAACTACTTTTGGTGGTGGTGGTTTCTTTTATTTTCGCCATTCTTCTTCCTGGGTATAAAGTTAATTTTCATAATGTAGATGAGTTTGATGCCGTATGGCCATACAAGGATCTTGTTTTAGATGAAGATCTGTTCATCAAAAAAACGAATGATCAAATAAAAGAAGATCAAGATAAAGCAAGTAAGAATGCAGCGCTTGTGTTTAATGTTAACGCAAATGAGAAGGATGGAAAATTGCAAGAGCTTTTAAACACCGATTCGAAATTATATGCGCAATTAGCATCGTTGTTTGATTCCATTTATAAAATTGGTGTGGTGCAAGCAAACAAAGTAGCGGTTGGTAAAACGATACTTCTCCAAGAGAATGGCATTGGTAAATTTGTTTCGTACGATGACTTGTATACAATACATAGTGCTTCGGAAATACTAATAAGGTTGGCTAAAGAAAACGAGATAAGTATACCTTCTACAATAAATTTAAATGATATTTTGGCTATTACTGTTTATTTTGAACCACAACGAACGGAGGCTTACAAAAACTCGCTGTCAGAAGCCGTTTCAATTTATAAAGCGGCCTACTCTAAAGGAGATAGATTGGTAGAGCAGGGTGAGCAATTAACCATGGACAAGCGCGAATTGATAGCTGATTTTTTTAGATCAAAGAAATCGGATGAGGAAATCTCATTTTTTACATTCATTGGACGATGGGGATTGATGTTTGTACTTACAATTACATTGCTAATGTATCTTTTCTTTTTTAGGAAAAGTATTTTCGGACAAAATTTGCAGATCGCATTTCTGTATTTATGTTTATTAATAGCGTTTTTTGCTAATTATCTTTTTTATAAGTACGGCTTAATGCTGTCTGCCTTACCTTTTATTTTAACGCCCATCATTGTTCGGGCATTTTTTGATAGTCGTACCGCCTTGTTCTCGCATCTGATATCGATATTGTGTTGCAGTTTTTTTATGGCCGATGTTATGGAATTCATCCTCATGCAACTTGTTACCGGAATTGGTATTTTATTTTCAGTGTCGGAAATGCGTAAACGACAGCAGATATTGAATGCAGCCATTATTGCAATTGTTTTTTACTTCGTGATTTTTGTATTCTACCATTTAGGTTTTGGCACCAAGGAACTCACTACTAAATTTAGTGCGTATCTTCCATATTTGATCAGTGGAAGTTTGGTTTTGTTGGCCACGCCTTTGATATTTATCATCGAACGTTTGTTTGGTTTTATATCTGATTTTAAATTATTGGAGTTATGCGATCTTAATCAACCTTTGTTAAGGGATCTGTCGCAACAAATTCCCGGAACATTTCAGCACTCGTTACAAGTGGCTAATTTAGCCGAAGAAGCAATTTATTTTATTGGAGGAAATACACTATTGGTAAGAGCTGGCGCTATGTACCACGATGTAGGAAAAATAAACAACCCAAGTTATTTTACCGAGAATTTGGGGAACAATGTGAGTCCGCATATTGAAATGCAACCAAAAGAAAGTGCGCGCATCATAATAGATCATGTTATTGAAGGAATTCAATTGGCCAAAAAACATAAATTGCCGGAGCAAATAATTGATTTCATTCGAACCCATCACGGCACTACAACTGTTGGTTTTTTTCTTAATATGCATAAAAAGGAGCAAGACAAAGTAAATATCAACGAAGATGATTTTAGATATCCTGGTCCAATACCTTTTAGTAAAGAAACTGCGGTATTAATGTTGGCTGATGGCGTTGAAGCTGCATCGCGAAGTTTAAAAAAGCATGATGCCTTAGCCATTAACGATCTGGTTGATCAGATCATTGATTATAAGATCACGCAAAATCAATTGATTAATGCAGATATTACGTTTAAGGACATTACACTCATCAAAAAAATATTTAAAAAACGATTGATGACAATTTACCATGCGCGCATAGAATACCCAGTATAAATGATCTAACTTAATTATTTGAATATCAGTAGTTTGTATATAGTTTTTATTTAATATCTTTGTAATAGTATGAAAAGAATATTTTTTCTGTTTTTTGGTGCGCTATTAGTGTTGAGCTCGTGTAAAGTGTTCAGGTCGAACATCATGTTAAAAACACCAAAGGATTATAATTACGATAAATTGCTCGACTCTTTAAGTAGAGCTGACTATAAATTGGCATCAAATGATGTTTTGAGCTTCAGAGTATATACAAATGAAGGTTTTAAAATGGTTGACATGGCAACAGCGCAAACTAACATTAATTTTATTCCTACTATTGATGCGCGTATCGAAACAGATGGCACTTCACGGTTACCTTTAGTGGGGGTTATTCCTCTTTCTGGTCTTACGGTAGTTGAGGCTGAGAAATTGTTGGAAGATAAATATGCAGTGTTCTATAAGAAGCCATATATCAATTTAAAGATCACTAACAAACGTGTAATTGTTTTTCCAGGACAAGTAGGTTCGGCAAAAGTGCTTTCCATCACTAATAACAACACAACAATACTCGAGGCCTTAGCACTAGCAGGAGGAATCTCGGACGACGGTAAAGCCTATAAAATTAAATTGATTCGCAACACTCCTGGCATGGAGCCTAAAGTTTACCTAATGGATCTTTCAAAAATTGATGGTTTGGCCGCAGGTAACACACAGGTTCAAGCATACGACCTAATTTATGTTGAACCACGTTATCGTGCTATCCGTACACTTTCTAATGAGGTAGCGCCATTGCTAACACTTATGACTACCTTCCTTATTCTTTACTCAATTATAACCCGTTAATGTCGTACCACGTTGGTTTAAATAAAAATGATTTTGTAAAGGATGCAGAAGCAAAACTAAACTCTGCGCTTGACTTTAGTTTGCTGATCCACTTGGTAAGGAAATTCAAATGGGTATTTATAGGTTTGTTCATTGTGAGCGGTTCGTTGTCGTTCTTGTACCTGAGGTATAGTCAGCTTGTTTATGAATCTAGAGTATTATTGCAGATTAATGACAATAGAACCGATCAGGTTTTGCGGTTGGAAGGAATTGGAGAGAGCGAAAATATTTTGGCAGAAGCTATTGAACAGATCCATTCTAAGGTGTTTTTAAAACGTATAGTTGAAAAGCTTGATCTTAGCTTGACCTATTTTAGCGAAGGTACATTTAAAAACTTCGAACTTTATCTTTCATCTCCTTTTCTTGCACAGGTAAATCTTAAGAATCCTGATTTGAAAGGCCAAAAGATATATGTTGAATTTAATGAACAATTAAATGAAGGCGTTATAAAATACGGAACTAAATCAAAAAAGTTCAAGATCAATGAATGGTTGCGCACCACCGATTTCGATATCAATATTTTTCTGAATACTAAGTTAAGTACCGAGATCATAAAAAGGACAATTGCTAATAACAAGGCCTTGTACATGCTAATAAGTGATGTGGATGCGGTAACTGCAGAATTACAAGGGAAACTTGAGGTTAAGGTTGTAAATGAACTAGCAAAAACCATTCTGATCAAAGTGAAGGATATTAATCCGCAAAAAGTTACGGATGTGGTGAATAATTTGTCGGTGGAATTTTTAAGTTACGACGTAGAGCGTAAAAGTGAGAGTTCGAGAAATATATTAAGTTTTATTGATAAACAATTAGGATTGGTGTACGATGACCTTAGGGATACGGAAAAGGATCTTAAGGCCTTCAAACAAGATAAGAATATTGAAAATAATTCCCAAAAAATAAATTCAGACATTTTAAGAGCTTCTAGTATTGAAGAACAGTTACTCAAGGTTGAAATGGAGGAGAAAATCATTGAAGAGGTTCAAGCAAATATCAATAAGAATAAGAACATTGATATTTACAATCTTATTTCCATCATCTCTGGAACCGATTACGAGAATATGGTGAAGGATGTAATACAGAACATTCAAAAATTACTTTCAGCAAAGGAGGATCTTTTGTATATGGTAACACCAAACTCCGAAAATATTAAACAAATAAATTACCAACTCGAGATCCAAAAGAAATTATTATTGGAGAGTTTAGATGCGGTAAAATTGCGTTATAAAACAAAGTACAAAAGCCTGCTCGAAAAATCTTCCGATTATAAGAGTAAATTGGGTTCTTCTCCTGAAGACGATGTGGAACTTTCTCGTTTAAATAGATTATACACCATCAATGAGAAGTATTACACAATGTTATTGGAAAAGAAAACAGAGTTTTCTATTTCCAAGGCGGGTTACGTTACAAAAAACATAATTTTAGAGAAAGCTATTGGATTAGGAGGAAAGGTTTTTCCAAGTTCAAGAGATACCCTTATAATCACTTTTATCCTCACTATCCTCATCATATTTATTATTTTGGTCATCGTTTATTTTTCGCATAATAAGATCTATGCCATACACGATGTGATGAAATTTGCCAATCAGGGCGTTTCTCTAATTGGTGTAGTGCCTAAGTACGAAAGTCTGATCCCTGTTTCGCAACTCATTGTAGATAAGAATCCAAAATCTATTATTTCGGAGGCGTTCAGAACCATACGTACAAATCTCTCATTCATTGATAATACTCCCGGAAGTAAACTTATTTCAATTAGTTCAACCATAAGTGGTGAGGGTAAAACATTCATCGCTATTAACATTGCGGGCATCTTTGCGTTTACTGGAAAAAAAGTGGTGCTCATAGATCTTGATATGCGGAAGCCAAAGATCCATAAGGGCTTTGGTGTTAAGAACGATGTAGGGATGAGCAATCTTTTAACCGGTGAGTATAAGATCGAGGATTGCTTTAATGATAGTTCCCTAGAGAATTTAAAATTTATTACAGCAGGACCAACTCCTCCAAACCCTTCTGAACTTATTTTAAGTGATGCGTTAACCAAAGTTCTTGCCGAACTGCAAAAGCAATTTGATTATGTAGTGATTGATAATGCGCCTGTTGGTTTAGTAACAGATGGAATTGAAACTTTACGCAAATCGGATTATCCGATCTATGTATTAAGAGCCGAGTATTCTGATAAACACTTTATTCAAAACATTATACGTTTAAAGACTGAAAATCAGATCTCGCGAATAACTGCTGTATTAAATGATGTAGACATGAGTCGGAAGCACTATGGATATAATTATGGCTATACCTATGGTTATGGATACGGAACCGGATATTACACCGATGATGCGGAATCTAAAAAGAAAAAGAAAAAAAATTAAATGGAAGTTACAGAAACATTTATAAAAGGATTATTTGTTATTAAACCTCGTGTATTTGAAGATGCGCGTGGTTATTTTTTTGAAAGCTATAGCAATGCGGTCTTTGAAAAGGCAGGATTGAATTTGAATTTTGTTCAGGATAATCAATCGCTTTCGCAAAGAGGAGTTTTGAGAGGATTACATTTTCAAAACCCTCCTCACGCTCAAGGAAAACTGGTACGCGTGATTACGGGTGCGGTATATGATGTAGCCGTTGATATTAGAAAGGGATCACCAACCTATGGAAAACACTTTGGATTGGAATTAACCCAAGCTAACAAGTGGATGATGTATATTCCTCCTGGTTTTGCGCACGGATTTTTAACTCTCGAAGATAATACCGTATTCTCATACAAGTGCACTAATTATTACAACAAGGCTTCAGAAGATTGTGTGCTATGGAACGATACGGAGATTGGCATCAATTGGGATCTTAAAACTGAGCCATTGTTATCAGATAAGGACAAGGAAGGAAAGAAAATTAAGGATCTTATTTCGCAATTCTAAATGTCCTCCGCTTCAAATACACATCTAACCCTTATCTCTTTAGTATTCTTTAGTTTTGTTATCTCTCTTCTTATTAATTACATCTTACTTAAATTTGCCCGAACTTTAGGTATAAGAACGCGAGGAACCACCGAAATACGATGGGACCCCAAGCACAAACCTTCCCTGGGAGGAATTTCATTCTACCTCTGTTTTCTTTTCTCATTTATTTTTTTGGCACTCATAAATCCTGATTTCAGCACCATTAGGTGGACAGTTTTTGGTTTTTTATTGGCATGTTCGTTGGCCTTTTTAATGGGCTTAGCCGATGACGCTTTTAATACTCAACCTTTATTAAAACTTATTACTCAGATCATTTGCTCGCTTGTATTAGTGTACTCGGGCATTCATATACGATTGTTCGAGAATTTACTTTTAAATTATGCCTTAACTGTTTTTTGGATTATAGGAATGATGAACTCCTTTAATCTATTAGATAATATGGACGGCATCACCGGCATTATTACAGTTGTTATATCCGGTTTATTTATTGCTGTAACTGTTTCGTTAAAAATAACTAACTCTTACATCACTATTTTTAATGTGTGTTTGCTTGGATCAGTAGTCGGTTTTTTGGTTTATAATTTTCATCCTTCCAGAATGTACATGGGTGATTCGGGGAGTCAATTTATTGGATTTTTTCTGGCCGCTATTGGCATAGAAGTATGTTGGAACAATGGCTTGCCTTTTGGATTGTATCATGGTGAGTTAGAAAACATCTCACTTGTGCTTTTGGTATTTCTTTTGCCTATTATTGATACCACAACCGTTTTTATTAATCGCATTGTCCGCGGAAATTCACCGTTCATTGGCGGAAAAGATCACACCACACATCATCTATTCTTTAGAGGAATCACCGAGAAAAGAATTGCGATGCTATACCTCCTGATCTCAGTAATAGCCTGTGTTCTAGCCTATAACATCATTTTTAAATTCTCTTATAACTTATTGTATCTCGCACTTATTTTTGTTGTAATAGTGTCTTTGATTTTGTATCTTAATACTGTTATAAAGAAAAGAACTTGAGTGTTTTTTATGAAATAAAGAATAATACTCTCAAGATCGTATTATTCCTCGCGATCTTCCTGATCTTTTATTTTCTGGAGATAGCCTTTTTAAAAAGCCCCCACCGTAGCGATGTGGCCTACGAGAATAATAACTTCAAAGTATTCGGATTAAATATCCCCTCAAATCTTAGGTTTTGTAATGAACCCATTCCGGTAGATAACTACGAAATACGTACAAATTTGGAAGGTGAATTTTTTACAAATAAATACTGGAAAAATAACTCAGCCATCCTTTTCAATAAAGTAGCAAAGTGGTTCCCTTATATAGAGCCTATTTTAAAACAAGAAGGCGTTCCTGATGATATAAAATACATAGCAGTTATCGAAAGTCATCTTTCTAATCAGGCTTCTCCTGCAGGAGCTGTTGGTTTTTGGCAACTGATGCCATCTGCAGCTCGCAATTACGGATTAATTGTAAACGATGAGGTTGATGAGCGCTTGGATGTAGAAAAATCAACTCACGCTGCCTGCAAATTCTTTAAAGATGCTCATAAACGTTTTAATAACTGGACACTTTCTGCTGCGGCCTATAATTTAGGGATGGGAGGAATTGAGCGCGCGTTAAAGAAGCAAAAGACCAATAACTATTATGACCTTTTACTTAATCAGCAAACCGGTGAATTTGTTTACAGGCTAATGGCTTATAAAACACTTTTATCAAGCCCTATGCATTTTGGAATTAAACGCAACAAAATAAAATATTATTCTAAAATTCCTGTAAAGGTAGTAAGCATCGATTCAAGCATTACCGATCTTAACTATTTGGCAAAATATTTAAAATGCAATAAAACGCAAATAAAATTATTGAATCCTTGGCTCTTAAAAGGAACACTTCATAACCCCGATGGCCAGGTATATAAATTCAAGATCCAAAAAAATCTTAAAAAGGATTACTCGATGTATTACCTCGATCTTATCTCGGAAGATGGTTATATGTATGATAGAGAAGAGCCTGAATCAATTGAACTTCCAAAGCTTGATTCGCTAGCCTCAAAGAGTAATTAGTGACCCCTTAAAAAATTGTAAGCCTTGTTATTATTGAGTTTGTTTAAAAATAGTCTACCGAAAAAAGTAAAAAAGGATTAAAAAAGCGGCAGATGTTTTTAAGTGTAAATTAAACCCTAATGCTGCGCCCGGGATAGAACGAAAAGCCTTGTTTAGGGCTTTGCTTAATGTTTGCGCAACGAGTAGGCTTCGCTTTTTCTGCGCAGACCCCGCAGTGCGACAAACATAGCAAAGGACAAACAAG